>Ga0080013_1006832_pt1 | contig 9976 bp, 10 predicted proteins | sample ETNvirenome_6_85_FD_69236 | JGI IMG/M metagenome (GOLD analysis project Ga0080013, IMG submission 69236) | Marine viral communities from the Pacific Ocean - ETNP_6_85 (SPADES assembly) (version 2) | ecosystem: Environmental > Aquatic > Marine > Oceanic | place: Pacific Ocean | collected 2013-06-19 | reverse complement strand
TTCTGGAATATTGGTTATTTGATAAGGTTCTGGTCCTGGACCAGGAAATTTTCCTGTTCTCCACCAACTTGAATGACTTTTAATATCAAGATTAGATAAATTTATAAGACCAGCTGGTCCTGTATTTATCTTAATAGATTTACCATCGTAGTCTGTTCTTCCAGTATCTATTTGTATTCTATTTGTGTTTGCAGAATGACTATGTTTATAAAGTGTATCAAAAATTAATTTACCCTCACCCAACTTCATATTCTTACCAAACTCAAATGATAATTGATTTTCTCTAAAATTAACTTCTTCTTCATTAGAAAATGTTGGATTTGGATCTATAGTTCTTTTAACAGGTGAATTAGGATATGGTCCGACAATTTTAGATTCAAAGTCAATTGTTTTATCTTTTGGCATCAATGGACTTGGATCTTGCATTTCATCAATTGTATCAATCTTTATTAACTTATTAAGTTTCAAAAATGTTGATTTGGTAGATATTGGATCCTCCCTCTGAGGTTGATAAAATTCAGGTATATGAGGTGGATCAACAGATGCTGGTGGTCTTTGATTATGTTTATCTGCAGGTGGTTTACCCAGATTTTCTGAAATATCATTAAAGACTGTTGATAAATTTTCTAAACCCATTATTATTATCCCGTTAGTGCTAGTTTTCCACTACCACCATAAGGATTATTAACTATATTAATATCATCTCTAGTAATTGTAGTCTTACTTGGTGGAATTTTTAGAAATGCTTCAGTAAAACCATCAACTAATTCTCGTTTAGTTACACCGGCAGAAGCCGCAGCCGCAGTCTGAGCTGTAGATGTAGTTGATTGTAGATTAACTTCATTTCTACCAGGACCACCAAGAACCCAATTAAGAAATTTTGCTGTTGCCTCTAAAAATGGTCCTACAACTTTTACTAAATTAACTGCTAATGATTTAAATTCATTACTAAGACTTTCAATCTGTGAAATTCCTTCAACACCTAATAAATCTTCAAATGATTTAGATGCTAACGCACCTTCTAAACTTAATGCTTTAGTGGTATCTAACATTTTATTCATATCAACAAGACTATATCCCAAAGCTTCTGATAATGCCTCTTGTTGGAAAACATTTAATTCTTGAAAATCGCCTATATCTTTTAATTGTTTTTTAATTTCTTTTTGGAAACCAACTGCATCTTTATCCAATGCCAATTCTCTTGCCCGCTGTAAATTCAATTGAGTTCCCAAAAGTACTGATGCATCAACTTCTTTAGTAATTGATTCTTGAAAATTTAATACACCTCTCATAGCCTTTGCTGTTGCATCTATAGAAGTACCAAATGCTCTAGCTTGAATCGCCGCTTCAGCAAAATTTTTGCCACCATCCTTTGAAAACATTGCAAATGCTTCAGTAGAACCAGCTATATCTTTTAATACCGCCTGTGGATTAACACCTGCTTGTCTAGCAAGTTGAGCAGTACTTTCTGTAAGATTTTCAGCTTGATCTAATGTCAAACCTCCAAGTTGCATAAAAGTACCAAGCAACTTTGACGTTTCATCAACTGATAATCCTATTGCCTTTGATATATCAAATACTTTTGGCGACATCTCCGCCGCTCTATCCAATGTTATACCAAATTCTGATGATAAAGCATTAGTAATTCCTATCACATCACCTATACTTCCACCAAGTTTTGTAACTTGAACAGTTGCATCAAATAAAGTATTTTTGAAATCTTCACCTAAATTTTTTAAACTACCGAATTGTTTTCCAACCGAACCTATCATTTCAGCAAAATCACCAGCCAATTTAGCCAAAATTGCAACAGTCGCAGTTGCCGCACCTAAAGCCGCTAACTTAGGATTAGTTTTAATCATGTCAGCGAAACCCTTTGCCTTTGATGCCAAACCACCAGTTAATTGATCTGCTGCTTCTAATTGTCCTTTTTGTAACTCTACTCCTTGTAGTCTTTGTTTTTCTTTTTGAAGTAAACTTGTTATTGCATTCTGAGCACTCTCTTCACTTTCCCCTCTAAGTTTTTTTGCTTTCTCTTCACTTTCAGTAATTAATTCTTGAATACCAGCAATATCATTCGTACCACTAATTATTGATTTAATGGTATCTAATTGACTTTCACCCTCTTCTGTTAACTCCCCCTGAATATTAACTTGTTCCTGTACTGTTTTAAATGCACTTATAGCAAGATCATTTACTTCTTTACTTAATGTTGATTGTAAAGACGATTGACCTGATAACTTTTGATTGGCAGAAAGTCTAGCTTTAACTTGAGCAGTAATCTGTTTTGTTAAATTACCCTGACTTTCAGTTAAAGTTGCTATTCGAGATTCAATCTCTTCAACCTGCTCCATAATTTCTTGAACGCGTTCATATCTATCCTGAATATTTCTCTTTACGGATGTACCATATAACCTAGCGTCGTCAGCAAGTTTTTTTAATTCTTCTCTCTGTTGTTTTAATTCTTGTAGTGTTGGTTGTTCTGCCATAATATACCAATAATTGATTTATTAATAAATATAAAATAAATCAGTTATTTGGATTGAAACGGCGAGGAATGGTAGGTTGTTTTTGTTGTTGAGATTTTTGTATTTCTTCGTGTTCTTTTTTCTTAAAATCCATAAACTCACGAAAATAAAAATCTCTTAAATGAATGGGCATAAAATATACATCTTGAAATGTATAACCCGGATTTCCATATACAAAATAAAATATATTTTTATGTATGTCTAATTTATTAGACGGATTGAGGCCAAAAAAACTCTACAGTCAACGGAATATTCACGTCAACTGCTTCACCCCCTATCTCAACTTCTGATGTCAAATCAATATCTGGAGAAATTTCTTTAATATAATTTCTTAATACTACAGAATCTCTAGCAAGTAAATTCTGTGTGAATACAAGTATTGTTTCTGAATTTGAATCACCGTCTACTTCAATAACTGTGTATCTTAATCTTGTAGATATATCAGCATCATAGCCAAATTCTGATGATTGTTTAACATCTTTTTCAATTAACTTTTCATCCGCACCAGTTAATAATTTAAACTTTAATTTATTCTTCCCAACCGGTGTTGTAAATTCAAATGAATTACCTGAATATTCTACATCTTTTGAAAGTTCTTTAAATGGGCATTTTGACAAATCAAATGTATGTCGAATCTTTTGATCTAAATCATTTGGATTTGTAACTTCAACTGTATATTCTGGACCATAAGCAAGAATACGAGAAGCAACTAATACAGCATTCTTATCACCAAGAATTAAATCATCTTGTTTAACACCTTTAGTTACAATCAAACTATCTAGCAATTTATCAATCACCACGCCTTTTTTAATAAGATTCTCAGACATTAAAATATCTTCTTCTTTAGTCGTCATATATTTTAATTCGAGTTTACCTGATGATAGTGGCGATTCTTTTGGATAAACCTTTCCTTCAGATGGAAGGTCTATAATTTCCGTAGGAAATTTATGTTCTGACATTATAACTCCTTGATGTAATTAATAACTATTAGAATTCAAGTATAGCGTAATCGTACCTTAATGTTAAAGTTATTTCAACTGGTTCAGATGCACTAAAATCTAAATCACCAAACGTACCATCTTGAATCCAAGTACCATATAGTGTCCATTTTTCAATAATATCACCAACTGGTCCTAATACTTTAAAAGAAATATTTTTCTTATAAAAATCTGAATATCCATCACGACCAGTAGCAGATTCATGATGTAAACGAATCCATTCCATTACTGCTGCTGAAGCAGATGGTACTATTGGGTCATATAAAGTAATTTGTAATGTTTGCCAACGACCCTTACCTTTAACATATTTTGTAATATTCATATGTTCCAAAGGCACTTCATCAAAAGTAATTTGTGGTCTTTGAGCTGTCTTTATAGTAAAAGCTGGAATACCCGAAATCTCCATGATAAACCGATTTTTTAGTTTCGGTTCATATGGTGTGTAAAATATCTTATTTGATTCTAATAATTCTGGCATGTTTTATCTCCAATAATAAATATCAATTTCCTTTAAAATTACTCAGGAAATGAAGCTCCAGTTGGTTGAACAGTAAAATCAAGTACAATAAATTCAGCAGTTCTTGTTGGTTGTAAAAATACTTGACCAATTAACTTATTCCTATCAATAGTTTCTGGTGTATTATTTGAATCATCCATCACAACTCTAAAAGCATTCAAACCACTATTTGCCTGTACTTGTTCTAAATAAGGATTAACAACATTCAAAAATTGATCTCTTAAATCACTTGTATTTTGTTCAAATACTAAATTCCTTGAAGATTGTGCAACAAATTTCTTAATATTAATCAATAATCTACGTACATTTACTCGATCAAGTGCACTAGCTTTCTTTTGTGTAGTTTTCTGTCCAAATGCAGTTACACCTTGTCCTGGAAATGTAGCAATCGGATTACAATTTGAATCATACAAATCATCACGATTTGTTTGTGTTAATTTTCTATATGCTTGAACTGCACTGTCAATTCCACCACGATTTAAACCAGCAGGAGCAAACCACGGTTGTCCAATAGTATCATTAAAATGATATACACCAGCCATAACAACTGAAGGTGGAACAAATCTAAAAACTCCAGCAGTAGCATCTTGAATTTGTACCCACGGGTAATAAGTAGCAGCATAACTTGAGTTACGAGCTTCTGTATTTGTTTTAGCAGTAGTAACAGTAGATGTTTTTGAAGTATTATCATAAACCAAGAAACAATCACCTCTATCTTCACAAATTTGAATAGCATCAGCTATTATAGCACTATGTCCTGCACTTAACTGATCAATAACTCCAGGTATAAATAATAGATTAAAATCATATTCATCTTTATTTTTCAAAAGATTAATTGCAGTTCTATATCCACCACCCACAGCATTTGTTTGGACAGGATATGAAGACTTACCTGATGTTAACGCTGATACATCAGCCCCTTGAATATTATTCCCATCTATATTATCATAAAAAAGAAATGGATGTCCAGTTTCAGACCCAAAATCTCCACCACTGAATGAACCACCGTAACTTCCACTACCTACTGCTGGAAATAAAGAAGCAGAATTACTAATATCAGCACTAACATTTCCATTTTCATCAAGATAATTATTTGTTTTAGTAGACTCAGGAAAAGAACTTACTCTTACATATTTAGATTTATTTGGAAACTCACCAGTAGGTTGGATATATGCTTGGCCGGCCTCTACTGCTACAGTATTAGTTGTATCGCCAATTCTTTTTAAAATATAATTTGAACTTTGAGGATCAAAAGATATATTTTCATGAGTTTCAATTACTTGTTTCTTTTTAGAAACATCGTTTCCAGCTCTAATTAAAAGGGTAAAAGTACCTTTTTTTAGATTTCTTTGAGAAACTTCCCACCTAAAATTATTAGGCCTACCACCAAATTTACCGGTACCAAAGTGGTTATTTCCAGCTGAACTCGTTAGTGGTGTAAGTAGTTGGTCTGTTCCAATTGAACTCGTACTATTAAATTGAGGTCCATCACCTAAGGCTTCAAGAGTAAATAAATCACCCTGAGTAGAACTATTAGTTCCACCTTGAATGTTTACGGGAGCTAGAAAATTCAAAGTTGTTGCTGTGGTATCTCCGCCAGAACCAGTTGTTACAGTTAAATTAGCACCTGTTCCAGCACTTGATCCAGAAATTGTTACGACAGCAGCTGCACTTGATGCAGTTATATTTAAACTTGTTACACTATCTCTTTCATTATCATTAATTGCATTTTTAAAAGCTGAAGCTACAGTAGTTGTTGTAGTTGCAGCTGCATCCGCGGCAAACTGAACAAATACCTGAGTTGAAGAATTTGAATAACCAGCAGATTCAGATACAAATGTATAATCTACCGCACCAATTGTAATTTCATCTGGACCCCCACCATGCACAGAACCACTCGGTGTATGTGCAAAAGTCATCGAAGAACTTGCATAAGTAGCTCCAGACGATACACTTGAAATTACAGTAGCTGTTGCTTTACTAGCATCAGCATCAGCAACCCTTACAATTGTACAAGGACCACCTTGACGTAAATATTCTTTCGCCGTATGAGATGTTAAATATTGATAATTATCAGAACCACTTTCAATTATTTCACCGAATATGTTAACATATTCACTATATGAACTAACTACAGTTGGAACTAAAGCTGGACCCTTTACTGTGGGTCCGACAATTGCCGCACCGATAGGACCATCAGTAGCAGGAAGAAATGATTGGTCTATTTCATTTGTGAATACACCAGGACTTACAATTTTTTCAGCCATTTAAAGTCTCCAAGAAAGATGTAAATTATATAAAATTATTCATATATAAATATTACAAAAAATTCCAAAAGACTTCTTTTATTATTCAGTATCTTCTGTAGGTGTAAATACTCCTGTAGCAGGATCAAGTGTACCAGGACCATACTTCTCAGTAATACCACTTAGTATAGTTTGTTCGTTTTGACGAGTAGTTTCTAATTCATCCTTTAGCGCTTCTTCCTGTAGATCAAGATTCGATCTACTAATTGTTATTTGACCAAAAGCATTTGTTATTCTTGTATAACTATTTTGTAGTTCCCCTAGAGATTTTAGTTCTTCTTCAGTAAATTTAATATCATCAGCCATTTTGTAACTCCTTAAAAAGTTAATTTATTAATAAATTGTATATACATATATAATTATAAAATTGTTTCGGAAAAAGATACTTTTTTTGGTGTATATCCCCTTCCCATTTCAGCAGTTTTTCCAAATACGTTATCTGTAAATTCAGGTATCATATATCCTTTAATTTCCAATGCTAATTCGTTTCTAACCAACCTTTCACCATCAGATTCCATTTGAACTTCATTTGATATATCACCAGATAAAGCTGATAAAAATCTATAACTTGTTGAATCACCCCAATAAGTTTCTAAATGTTCAATCATTATCGTATTCAAATCATTCATTTGTTCCATAAAAGATGTCATCATTACAATACTATAACTACAGATTACAAAATCTGGCATACCTGTTTTTACAAATTCTTCTACTGGTTTTTGTCCAGTCAATACTGAAAATCTATCATATCGATTATTTTTACTCCAACCATTACTTGACCTAACAACACTTATAAATTTACCCCGAACATCATTATCAAAGGAAAGAGGCATATCTGAATTCATAGTAAGAGAAGTTCTTTTAATCACTATCACAGGTAAAATAATAACACCATTTTTATCACGTAATACCCCACGACCTCTCACAGATTTCCACCTTTCTTCATTTCCATACATAACAGGTACTTTGATTGTTTCATTAGATTCTCGTACTACAGGTTTCATTATATTTCTGATATGATTAATAACTGCTGTATCAATTTCCTTTAAACCAATTGTAAAACCCTTACCAGCATTAAGACCTGTTCCCTTTTTAATTACAACTTTAGAATTACCCTTCTCTGAACGAAAGCTTGTTTGTTCTCCACGATTAATAGTAGATTCATTTGGTGCATTTGTATTAGTTACCGGTTTAATTGCCACGACGTAGTTTCCTTAATTTATCTAATTTATTTTCTGATGTATTTTTATATTCTTCAGATTTCAATCCTTTAGTTGATGCCTTATCAATAGCAATTTGTTTTTCAATTGGAACATCTACTGCTCCCAATGTTATATTCTTTTCGTCCCCATAAATAGATTGATTTTTTAACAAATCAATTATTTCATCAAATCTATCAGCTTTAGGTTCACCATAAATATTACTAACAGTAGTCTCTACAGCATCATCAACTGAAACTGGTTTTACTAAATGAGACCGTCTTTGTGTCATTACAAGAGTTTTATCTAATAATTGAACTGCCATTACTTTACCTGTATCTTTGACTTATAATTTCTCAATACTTTCTTAGCACCCAATCCAATACCAACATCCATCATTCTTTGTGTGATTTCATATTTACCCTTACCTAAATTTTTAATAAAATAATCTGCTTTACCCACTCTACCACTATCCATTTTTTTATCTAACATTTGTTTTACTATTTTTTTATCTTTAGCAGTTAAATGACCTGAAAGAACTTTGATTTTCATCTCATTTATTAGGTCCATTAGTCTCATCGCGGTCTCTCTTCAATTTGTAAACTTGACAGTCTACTGCGATGTGCTGTTGCCTTTAGGGCATGACTAAAATTTGGATGCCCACCAATTAATTGTGGTTCAGTTACTCCATTTAATTCCCAATACGTATCATTCCAATCACATATATCACCAGCTTCAGGAAAGAAATTCAAACTACCACTTGCTAAATTATTTCTCTGAAACATTAAATCAATTGTAGAATTCATATCTGGACCTGTCTCTTCAAATTGACCAACTTCTGGAGCATTAAATCTAACCAAACAATTAACTCTAAATCCAACATTAAAATATTTAGTAGTAGATTCACCATAAATATTATCTTTAGTATGAGTAGTATCTATTTTATAAATGTCAACCGACTGACCTACAATCTCATCTATCAATTCTTCATTAAGATGGTCAATAACATTTATTTCTTTTTGTGTTATAAAAAATGGTGTTGTAGCAGACATCTATCTATCCAATGTATATAGGTAATGGCGCTTTTGCTAATACTTCTCTCTGAGCATTTGCCTCTTCGGCTTCTGCCTTTAATTTTTCGGTCAAAGAAACTGATTCTAAAAATTCTTTCAATTCTTCAAGTAATTGTACTTTTTCTTCACGACCTTCTGCTTTTAATCCCTCACCATCAAGTGTAACTTCTGCATCTGGTATTGGTAAAGCACTATATTTACTTCTTATGATACCCAGTAATTCTTTTGATAAAGCGGCAGTAAACTTTCTAATCCATTGTCTACCTGGAGCATTTATCGAACTATAAGTTATAAATTTATAAGGTACATTTGACGGATCAGACACCCCACCCTGCATCGAAGCACTAACATGATTGGTATTTCTAATATCATCTTTCACATAATATTCGAACCATATTTTTTCACCAGAATCAGAAGACAATGGATTTGGAAAAATTCTTAAATTATTATTATGTATCTCAAATGAATAAGCACTTTTCCTTACCAAATCAGATGTCTCAATTGCATTTGCTCTTGCCAAATCATATGATATTGGTTTCAGCACAAATGATATTGCCGGTGATACATTACCAAATCCAAAAGCATCTAATAATTGTCTTTGGTCAAATGAACCAGCATATGGGTCATAAAATCTTGTTATTGAAGATGGGGCATGATTAAACACCCTTTGAACTTCAATTCTTTTATTACTTTCACTTACAGATGCCCATAAAGTCTGTAAATCATAATCTTGTTTTGAACCAGACAACGTAATATATCCTTTTTTCAAATCAACATTACCACCCATATTAACAGCTTGACCATATTTCTCTGATAAAGTTATTGATGGACCATGAGTAGGTACTACTGGATCTAATGAACCAGTAGACAATGAACCTGATATTCTTGATTTTTCACCATATTGTTCCCACATCCAATTCTTAATATTATAATTGTTAATGTGTTGTGAATACTCACTTATAGCTTCCTCAAAACATGCATATATAGAACCACTTGGTATCTCTAGTTGTAATACAGGATAACCAAGTCTTTTTGCTACCCATTTAGTGACTGACTGAATATCAGTCTGAAATGTAGAATCAGCATCATAAGTACCATATGGTGTTTGACCACTTATAAATGAACCAGATGGATCTGAATAAGCATAATCTAATTTTGGCATTGATAATTCTCCTACCTATAAATATATCAATAATAAAAACAAAAAGGGGATAGAATTAACTATCCCCCTTTCATTATACGTTAGGTTTTACTTACAGATTATATATTAAATTAAGTCGAGAGATTTAACTTTAATATTTCCGTAAAATTCCGGCCTAATCATTTTCTTAGCGTAACGAGTCATCACACCTTTA
>Ga0080013_1006830_pt1 | contig 9976 bp, 7 predicted proteins | sample ETNvirenome_6_85_FD_69236 | JGI IMG/M metagenome (GOLD analysis project Ga0080013, IMG submission 69236) | Marine viral communities from the Pacific Ocean - ETNP_6_85 (SPADES assembly) (version 2) | ecosystem: Environmental > Aquatic > Marine > Oceanic | place: Pacific Ocean | collected 2013-06-19 | reverse complement strand
ACTTGTAGAGGAGTTGATGAACACGAATATGAAGACCAATGGAGTGGACAATTCAAAACATTTGTTTCAAGACAATGGACAGACCTTAAAGGAAATCCTTGTTATAACTTTTGGGATTTAGATGCAGAACACCCACGAACAGCAGTTAACTATTCTGTGAGGAAAGCATGAGTTGGGAATTAGCTTTCTATAATTTTGCCTTTTGTTTAATTGTGTTTATCTTTTTGAACTTGGTTGGTGCAATATGAGTGATCATAACTGGTGTCATGGTCCTGAGTGTCATACTATTAAAACACAATCAAGAGTGCGGGGTAGTGGCGATAATAAAGTTTTAAGAACTATTAAAATAAAAGCTTATCAAGGCAAAAGTATGTTTGGTAATGGTGGTGGCAATATTTGGGATTACTTTTGTAATCACAGATGTTTAATGGATTTTGTCTCTCTACATACTCAGGCTGTTATTAACATAGCACCAAGGTCCAAGGCTCTCGAAACTCCGGTCAAGATTGAGAAAATAAAAGAGGAAAGTCATAGATATCGATATAGTAATGGACAAAGTAACCGAGTACCATACATGTCAACAAGAACTCTAATCAAATCAATTGACAATGATTGATCTCTCCTATACAATCAAGGACATGGAAACAAATACAGACAATAGAACAGAAGAAAGAAAGAATAGATTTAATGGACAATCTTTCATGTTAACTAAAGAAGAGGCTAACAAACATGATAGTATATTCATTAATGAACTAGCCGCAACTATGGAAGACAAAGCATTAGGTCAAGGTGGATCTAAACTTTGGGACAAAGTTCGTAAGGACTTGAACTGGTTTAGACAACACAACGCCAAAGCTTACATGGTCTTACTAGACTGAGTCATCAACCTAAGCATGGGCGCTAACGCGCCCCTGCTTTCATTCCGGGTCCTTATCCCATCCAAAATTTCCTTCGACCAACCGACCTCGAAACCCTTTAAAAAAAAGGGGTCCCACTCCTTTTGGGTTTATGGCTTGATTTAGAGTGTCATAGCTGTTAAAAACTTTTCGGGACTCCTATGAACCTAGATACTATAGATATTTCAAAATTACCTGCGGATGTCCGGAAGACCTACAAGCGTTATCAGGTGATGCATGCTGAAAAAAAGATACAGAACAAAGCAAAAAATGATTTTTTAAGTTTTGTAAAGTGTGTATGGCCCGATTTTATTGAAGGTGCACACCATAGACATGTCGCAGAAAAATTTAATAAAATTGCCAATGGTGAAATTAAACGATTAATCGTGAACATGCCTCCACGGCACACGAAGTCTGAGTTTGCGTCCTACCTCCTTCCCTCGTGGATGGTGGGCCGTAATCCAAAATTAAAAATCATTCAAGCAACCCACACAGGTGAATTAGCGATTCGCTTCGGCCGGAAAGCAAAACACTTGATTGATAGTGAAGAATATAAAAAAATTTTTATTACAAAATTACAAGAAGACTCCAAAGCCGCTGGGAGGTGGGAAACAGCACAAGGCGGCGAGTATTTCGCTGCTGGAGTCGGCGGTGCCATCACCGGCCGGGGTGCTGATTTATTAATTATTGACGATCCACACTCAGAGCAAGACGCTTTGTCGGAAACAAAGCTCGAGAGTGCCTATGAATGGTATACATCTGGACCACGTCAACGTCTTCAACCAGGAGCCTCGATCGTTTTAGTTATGACTCGTTGGAGCACTAAAGATTTAACGTCTATGTTGCTAAGAAATCAAAAAGAGGTCAAAGCTGACCAGTGGGAAGTGGTGGAATTTCCGGCTATTATGGAAGATGGTAAGCCGATGTGGCCTGAATACTGGAATAGAGACGAATTAGAGAAAGTTAAAGCAACGCTTCCAGTGGCTAAATGGAACGCTCAGTGGATGCAATCACCAACTTCGGAAGAAGGGGCAATAATTAAGCGAGAATGGTGGCGAAAATGGAAAAAAGATTGGATTCCAAAACTTCAACATGTGATTCAGAGCTATGATACTGCATTTATGAAAAAAGAAACGGCCGATTTTAGTGCAATTACCACTTGGGGTGTTTTTTACCTAAATGAAGACTCGCCTTTAAATTTAATTTTACTAGATTCACTAAAAGGGCGTTATGAATTCCCGGAACTTAGACGACGGGCCTTGGAACAATATAAATATTGGACACCAGAGACCGTGATTATCGAGTCAAAGGCTTCGGGCCTTCCGCTGACTCATGAACTTCGTCAGATGGATATTCCGGTTGTCAACTTCACTCCGTCAAAAGGCAACGATAAGCACGTCAGGGTCAATTCAGTTGCACCTTTGTTCGAAAGTGGTATTATATGGGCGCCAGAACAGAAATTTGCGGAGGAAGTCATTGAGGAGTGCGCGGCATTCCCCTATGGCGACCACGATGACCTTGTGGACTCAACAACACAGGCCATTATGCGATTTAGACAAGGCGGTTTTCTTCCTCACCCGGAAGATTACAAAGATGAAAAACGAGAACCTACGAAAAGGGAGTATTATTAATGTCAATATTAACAAAACAACAAGAAGGTCTTTTAAATTTACACCTTCAACATACTCCTGAATTCAGAACAGGTCTATACATATCTGAACCACAATTAGGTTTTAGCGATGTGTTTAAAAAACCTGTAGGCCCTTTGTATAATGTAGATATGCAACCAGGAAGTGAGAGTTATTTTGAAGAGCCTGAGAACTTTCCTGGTCCAAACTATAGTCAAACAGCAGGACCTCTTCGTAATATTGATCTGGATAGAACAAAAGGCATTATATCAGCTTTAGACACTAACGACCCTACAGGGCAACTAGCAGAGAATTATATGAATACTCTTAGATATACGGATACTGGAGACCCTTATCAAACTGTTCAAACAAACACTCCAAAGTATGCAGAGTTTCAAGTAGATGACTTTGATTTAACACCACGTATGGATATATCAACGGTTCCTAAAGAGAAGAAAGAAGGTATGATTAATCTTGGTTATACTTGGGGAGCTACAAAAGATACTGAGGGTTTACCACAAAGTGGAAGAGTTTATATAAACCCAGATCTGGCAAAATATATAACAACTAACCCAACATCGCCGCGTAATGAACAATTAATTGACGCATCCGATGTAGGAATGGGTTATGCAAAACCAATTGACCTTATGAATAAAGCAGTGGATACCATTCAACATGAATACGCACACAATATTTTAGATTTACCTGGATTTGAAAATATTAAAAAAAGTGCACTAAATGCAGGCGTGCCTTCTAATTTAAAATTAGAAGGTCCCCCAAAATATGAAGATATTAAGAAACGGGAACACACTAACGAAGAGATGTTTAACAGAGCTCTTGATATTGAAAGATATTATAGGAAACATGGAAATATGAACGATGCCAACGTAAGAATGGATTTAAATCATCTACAGTATCTTTTAGACAAAAAATATAAAAACCCTACTGATGGTAGGTGGGGTTCGGCACTTAGTTATGTAAATTATATGAGGCCCCAAGTTTTAAAATATTTTAATGAAATCGATAGACAAGGGAAAATGGGTTGGATTAATAAACAAAAAACTAAACGAGGTATGCCAGAACATTTAGGAGATGCTGGTCAAAGTTTAGATGATATGTCGGGCGTAAAGAAAACAGTTGTACCAATACATTCACCTCATGGAGGCGGTCCTGGAACAGGCGGAGGTGGTTATAGAGCATCTAGACCTACATCTGAGAGACGATCTACAGGTCATGGTAAAAGTGGGATGGGAAGAGACAAAAGTAAGTTAATGGCTCGTGGTGGTTTAATAGATATACCACTTCCAGGAAGGAGCAGAGATATATAATGGCAGGCATAGAAGATTCAATTGAAATATTTAGAGGGGAAGCTCCTTCAAGATCTCGGCTGAATTTTAGAGCTAACAGAGGAACTTATTTTACTCCACAAAAAGATTTCGCTAGACATATAGCTCAAGGAGGTTCTATGTCACAAGGAAAACTTATTAAAGATATATTTGGAAAAGTAAAATCTTTAAAAATACCAAAAAAATTATATGAAGAACTTGGTGGAAATAGTTTAGAAGTAAATATAAGAGATCCTAAATTACTTAAAGCCGCAAAAACAGATTTAATACAAACATTTCTAGCAAAAGCTGGAAGTTTAACTCCATTGGCCACGAAAGGCTTAACCTTTCTTAGCAGTTTACCCGTATCAACATTAATCATGACACTACAATCAACTCCTGCTAATGCGGATGAGGTTAATATGCAATTAGAAGATTTTGCTAAATTAAATGAAGGAAGTACTCGTGTAGATAAAGTATTACCTTCAGAACCAAAGGATATATAATGCCAAAAGTACCTGGAGTCACATCTGAGATCCTAAAGAAAAAAGTTTTAGAAGCTTTGGAAGGAATTGGTATCAAAGCGAGTGATATCATGGGTAAAGGCACTAATGTTAGAAGACTTACTAAAGGTCCAGACATCAATCCCTTTAAACCAAATATGTTACAAGCCATGCGTAGTGAAAATAAAACTATGGGTGATGCATTAGATGCTTTTGCTAATGAAGCAAAATATATTATGAATGCTAACGATCAAGAGACGGTAAATTTTTTAAATAATATTAATACTTACAAAAATGTTGGTGGAGGGAGTGTAGATCCTAAAGGTGTGGGTTCTATGTTCAAAGCAATGACTGATTTAGAGAATGCAGCTAAAGATTTAAAAACATCAACCGATGAAGCTAAAACTTTTGCAGAAAAACAAATGAAAGACGCTTTATTGACCGCGCAGCACGGAGGAGACCCATTTAAGGTTCCAGATAAAAAATCTTTTGGTGGAAGTATGTATGCCGAAGGAAATATGAGAACAGCACTTAGAGAATTCCTTCAAACCGAGTTTAAAAACGGAAGATTGAAATTAAACGACTTAGATAAAGAAAGAGTTCTGCAATATTCACCAATGAGTGAACATGATCCTATTTTAGTGTTTCAAAGACTTTATGGAGACGATGCAATTAAAAACGTTGAAGATATTGTAACGGTTTTCGAAAAAGGTGAAAGCTACAAACATTATGAACAATTATTAAGAGAAAATGTTGATGATCAGTTTTTAAAACCTTTAAATCAAGCAGATGTTGGAGATGGTAGATTAGTTTTAACAGAAGCAGAAGAAATTAAACCAAAATTGCCTGATGACGACGATATTCCGTTTAATCAAGGCGGTAGAGTTGGATTAAAGTACGGAACTAAAAAACTTTTTAATTTTACAAAAAAACAACTTCTAGATGCTGTTAATGATATTTTTCCAACAGGCGATAGAAAATATGATGCAGAAATGGTTTCTGACGCTTTAGTAGAGAATAATCCAAAAATGTTTCAAAATAAATTGCGTGATGATTTACTTGATAGTGAAAGAACAGAAATTTATGGCATTGCCTTGGATGCACTAGATGCGTTTAACAAAGAAGCGAGAGAATTGATGACAGGTAAAAAAGGAGTTGGATCTCTTATAAAAAATGTGAAAGAGGAAAAATCACAAATAGATTTTAATACTCCTGAAATTAAAGCAATGATGGAAAAAGCAGGGATAAAAGGAATGGCTTTATCTGATGCTGCGAAAAGAATGGGCTATGATATGTCTAAACAAAAAGATTTCTTTGCATGGGAAGATGCAATCGCAGGAGGTATGGAAGGTTTTCCAAAAGAAATTAAAGAACAAGTCATCAGAGCTAAGTATGGTGATGTAGTTGATACAAAACTTTTAAATCAAATGTTAGTTGACGATAATCACTTTAGACTTGCAGAAGTCATGGCTACAGTTGAACAAGGATTAAAGATGCAAGAAAAAGGCATGGGCGGCGATGAAATTGTTACAGCTATCAAAGCTGATCTTGACAGAAAACCAAACGCAGCAGGCGGTGGTGTAGGCTCCATGTTTAGGGGGTTTTAATGAAAGAAGTATATCCATCAAAATCAGGAATTAAATCTGATCATCGGACTAGATTGGTTTCGCGAATGTATGAAAGAGGCCCTAAAAAAGGAAAAGTTCTACTTGGAAAGCCACCTAAGGACTGGCAACGTAAATATGAAGGTCAACCTTGGTCTAGACTTAAAGGAAAAGTAATTCCTAAAGGGGCTGTTAGAGTAAATGATCATATAATCGTTTTTACTGGAAAAAATGCAGTAGAAAAGCAAAATGCTTTTTATGAAAAGTTTGTTGACCAAGATGAATTTATAAAATTAAGAAATAAACATCCAGATTTATCAAACAGAAAGTTTTTTAAGAAAATAATGAAAGGTAAAAAACTTAATACTAAAGGCCAACCTTACTCTTATCTTAATGTAGAAAAACTTACACATGCGTTAACAGATATAAGACAAGATCTTCCTAGGGATTATAAACCTCGGTTGGATGCAATTAAAAAATACTTTGATAGTTATAAAAAACAAAATGGAAAATATCCTTCTCTCACTGACACTCAAAAATATTTTTCGGAACTTAAAGAAAAAAAATTTGCGGTTGATGGGAGACACATTAAAAAAGCCGAAGAAGTCTTTGACATAAAATTACCTACGGGTGAGAGAGGACAACAACATCTAGTTGATAAGAGTGTTAAAAAATTATTAAATAGAAAAAGTATTATTGACACTTTAGACGCTGGTAAATTTCCAACCGAAAGTCAAATTCAAGCTGTATTAAAAGGAACAAGAACTCAAGCTGCAACTAGACAAGTTGATTTAGCTCAGTACCTTGCAGGAAATATAGAACCAGTAGTAAAATCTAACTTAATAATTCCCAAAAAATATAAAAAGCTAGCTGAGACTGCCATAAAAGAACAGGACTTAATTAAAGAAGGACAATATGGTCCCATAAAAAAAAGAACAAGAAAGTATAGTGAAAAAAGATTTTCTAAAATTTTTGGTATTGACGAGGGTATTAATAAACTTCGAACAAATATTTTAAATAAGATATATAATATAATTCCACAACTAAAAGGTTTATTAGGAGTAGATGAAATAGGTGGTTTAACTGCAGGAGCTAGAAGCGATAGTCCCTATACTATTTTTGGTCAAGTTTTAGGTAGAAATTTTAATGAAGCGGTTAAAGGGAATAGCATAGATAAAACAAAAAGTATTCTTGAAAGAAAATTAATTAATTTAAAAAAAAATGATCCTCAAAGATTAGTTGAATTAGAAAAATATAACCAAAAAGTTGATGATTTTGAAACAAGTGCTAATAAAAACAATCCTGCTAAAAAAGTAAAAGGAATGAAGTTGTCTTTTGAACATCCATCTAAAACAATTAAAAATAAAAAAGTATATAATCAATTTAAAGATTTGTTTGATGCACACCATGAAAAATATGGTTACTCTTTTGAAATTGATAGAGATTCAGATTCACTTATAGACATAGATAAAAAATTAGACACTCCTAATTTTAAGAATTTAGTAAAAAGTCGTTTTAAAAGTTTAGTTGGTAAAGGTGGTAAAGTAGGTCTACTTGCAGGAATAGGTGCGTTAACTGCAACTGGTTTTGCTTTGGCAGATACTCCAGATACCGTGGATCAAGTTCCGGGAACCGTGGTTGAAGATGCTGAGGCTGACGACACACGGATCACGGACCAAAGCACAATGGCTTATAATTCAACAACCGGTACTTTCGATAACACACTCACAGGAGATCCAGAAGATCAAGAAGGAATATTAAACTGGATTGCAGACAATCCAGGCAAAGCAGGCTTTTCAGCTTTACCATTATGGATGGGAGCTGGATATGGATTGAGTGCTGCTGGAATGAAAGCAGCTGGAAAAACAGGAGCTGCCCTAACAGGAGCCGGAAGACATTTAATGGGTTGGAAAGCAATTATTCCAGCCATGATGATTCCAGAAAAAATGTGGCAATGGAAACAAGGAATGGAACCTGCAGAAATGGCTACCGATCCACTTAATGCATTATGGGCTTTAGGAATTAGAGGTCCTGAAAGTTTAGCTAAAGTAAAAGATTATTATGATAAATTAAGTCCTGACCAAAGAATTAGTTTAAAAGGATTAAAAACAGTTGAAGGTTGGAAAAATTTACCTAAAGGATTAAGAGCAGCCATGATGTCGCCTGCAGCTACTGGAACAGATTTAGCATTTCAAAAAAGACTTAAACCTGCAGTAAAAAAACTTACTGAATCAATTATTGGTTCTCCTGGGGCCAAACAAGTAGCTAAAAAAGGATTAGGTGCATTAGCTAAAAGAGCTGCCATAGGAGTTGGAGCAGCTGCTCTTTTACCTGCTACAGTTGCAGCTGGTTTAGTTTCAGCACCATTAACCCTTGGCTTAGGAGCTTTAAGTTTTGGTTATGCTCAATATAAAGATTACCGAGATGGTAAAGCAATTGTTGATGCCATGAGAGCTAAAGGACAAATCTCAGAAGAAGATGCAGAAAATTACATGTCACTTATTAAACAAGGAAGTTTACCATTTGGTTTAGGTAATAGATTATTTGGTGATGATGAAATGACAATAAGAGGACAAACTTTCAATCCTGAACAACAAAGAGAACTTCTAGCAGGAATGGAAGATCAGATTGATTTATTTCAAGATAAAAGAAAAGAAGTGAGAGCTTTAGATAGAGCTGATGATTTTGGTTTCTTTAGTGAAGGCGGAAGAGTTGGCATGAAGTTTGGTGGTGGAATGGATAGAAGAGGATTTTTAAAATGGTTAACAGGACTCGGTGCAGCAGTTGTTGGTGGAGCTTCGGGACTATTAAAATTAGGTGGTAAACAAGCAATAAAAGAAGTTGCTAAACAAGCACCTAAACAATTCGCGAATGTACCAGGTATGCCGGCGTGGTTTCCGAGAGCGGTACAGAAGATTAAAACTCATGGTAAATTAATCGAGATGGCTGATAAAGATTATATCAATGGAGATATTTATGAAATGATAATTCCAACTAAAGTAAAACGATCTTTAAGTGGTAGACCAGATCATAATGAAATTGTAACAGTAAATAAAAAAGTCCTACTGGAAGAAAATCCAGTAAGTGGAGAAATTGAAATTAGTTGGAACGTGGACGATTTTGATGGTGAAATGACAAGACAGATTAACTTTAAACCGGGAGAAACGGGTTTCCAGAAATTTGGTGTAGATCCTGAACATCCTGGAGCCTGGGAATACCAGCGGGTTAAGGTCCAAGAACCAGAATTTACTTATGGCAATCCTGATCAGTCTACGCCAATGCGAGATGAGTTTGACTATAAAGATATTTTTGAAGAAGCCGATGAAGTCGTTAAAGGTTTAGAAGATTTAACAGGTAACAAAAAGATGGTAGCTAAAGATGGTTCTATTATTGATACTGTAGATGAAAAAGGTGTTGATGAAGCTTTCCAAAAGAAAATTTTTAAAGACGCCGAAGGAGAAGAAGCTCTTCTACCTGACCCTGAAGGACATATGACTCCTGAAGGATGGTCAGGAGAAAAAAGTGGAGAGGTTGTGGGAGGAGACGTCCCTGAATGGGTTCCTAAAGATACCTGGCAAAAAAAGGCTGGTGGTGGAACAGTTGAAACAGGGGATATTGCAAGAAGACAATCTTTAGTGCCTCCTTTAGCAGGACCTAATCCGCAAGGGATCATGGGGTTGCCTTCTGAAGTAAAACAAGTTAGAGTAGGGTAACGTAGGAACATTATGGCAGATATAGATAAAGCCCTTCCCAATGTGAAGGAAAAAGTAGTTGTTAATCCCGAAGAAGATTTACAAATAGAAGTTCTTAATCAACAAAATCAAGCGGATCCTGGAGTTGATGTTCAGGAAAATGAAGATGGTTCTGTTGAGATTGACTTTGAACCAGGAAAAGTTGCTCCAAGTGGAGGAGAAGATCATTTTACAAACATAGCAGAATTAATTGGTGATGAAGTTACAGGAAGATTAGCTTCAGAACTTTATCAACAATACGAAGATTATAAAAGTTCCAGAAAAGAGT
>Ga0080013_1006828_pt1 | contig 9980 bp, 13 predicted proteins | sample ETNvirenome_6_85_FD_69236 | JGI IMG/M metagenome (GOLD analysis project Ga0080013, IMG submission 69236) | Marine viral communities from the Pacific Ocean - ETNP_6_85 (SPADES assembly) (version 2) | ecosystem: Environmental > Aquatic > Marine > Oceanic | place: Pacific Ocean | collected 2013-06-19 | reverse complement strand
CACGGTTGTAACCGTTGATTACAGCACCACCAAGTTCGATAGTGTTCGCATGGTCATCCACTTCAGAAGTGAAGTGAAGGTCTTCAGCGACAGCTTTACCAACTGCATTCTTACCGAATACAACTGCATTACGAACTCTTGTAGTTCCAGAAGCCAATGTTACGGCAGAGTCATCAAACCGTTTTGCAACGGTAGAGCCAAAAAAGTAACCAGCTTCGTCCCATTCACGGATTCCGACAATATCTTCAAAGATACAGAAACCAGCATAGTATCCAGCCATTCCAGTGAGTTGAGGCATTTTAGAACCGCCTGAACCCATATAGCCAAAACGCTGTGCAGTTTCGTAGTCAGTATCAGTTTGCAATGAAGCAAGCTGTGCCGGATGCATAACAATGCACCAGAATCTGTTACCATCAGCAGTTTCCATCTGAGGAATTTTAAGAGACATACATTTAACACGCAGTTCCCGTAAAATATCAGCAGACATAGCCGTATCACAAGTAGCATCTCTGGAAGCAGTATTACCAAGTGCAGCATCTAAGTTTGCATTGGTCTTCGTGTATTTTTCCGTACCGACAGCCGTTAATACAGCACCGTCGTTAATGTACCAGTTTGGGTGGTATCTGCGAGCAAGTCCAAGACCGTCAGATGCTGTACCAGCGGAAAGATTAGGCGATACACCTTCATAGAAGGTTTGAAATACCGCTTGATTTTCCCATTTGGTAAACCATCGTGCAAGTTGTGGTCTCGCTTCGTCCATCAGTTTAAAGACCTTTTGGCGTTGTTCGCTCATAGAACCAGACTTTTTCATAACCGCTTTACGAGACTGATTACAGTACGCACGCAGCCACTTCATAGCTTGGTCTTCACCTGTGCCTTTCAGAACTGTATCACCATATACGGGTGAACCAGATAAATCAGAAAGGAAAGGGATGAGCATATTGTCCCGACCCTGAGCGACATAGTCGTTCAGAACTTCAATGGGATTCCCAGAAGGAGTGTAAACGGGGTTGCCGTTATCGTCCTGTGAGATGTCCACATTACCAGAGAACTTAGCCCAGAAAGTATTAAACCAACTTTCTTTGCGGAGCAGAGAGTTTAGAATTTCAACATTTGCAATCCAACTTTGTGAGGATTCCATTTGTTAATCTCCTGTGTTTTTAGTTAACTATTAAGCCGTCCATAGAGCTTCTGAAGTTCATCCACTGAAAGATTGTCGAGAGTGCTTCGGAGTTCTTTCCTATTCATGTCAGCGACACGAACAAGTTTAGCGTTTTTGCCTGTACCACGAACATCGACCTTTTCAACTTGCTTGGCTGAAGCATTTTGAATGTCTTGTCTGGCTTTACGCTCTCCTGACATCTGGTAGTTTTTGGCTACCTTCTCTACCCCAAACTCATCAATCATGGCTTTGTGGTAGGCACTTTCGGTTAACAGCCCATTTTCAGTGTATCCCTTCGCTCGCTCACTGACAGCAGTAAACTCATCATCAGATACCTCAATTCCATCATCGTTAAAGCGTTGTTTCATTGTAGAAACAAATGCTTCATTATCACGACCATTCAGCCGTGATTCGAGATGTTCCTGCGTCCGTTTATTAATCAGGTCGTTTTCCATTTCTCTTATAAGTGAACGCTGTTCGGAAACAGCATCTGCATCATAAGGGTCAATTTCATCCAATTTAGCCTTTTCCGTAGAAAGGGCATCCTGAACATCGTTAGCAGAGAGTCGTTCCAAAAGTTCAGCTTCAGACAAATCTTCGTCTTCAGCCGTTAACTTTCGAAGTTCACCAATTTCGCTGGACTGGTCGCCAATCATCTTTTGGGCGTTGACTACCATATCAACAAGGTCATCCTTCGATTTGTCATGGAACGGTGATGGTTTATTCCCATCGGTGGTGTATTCATCCGATTGTGTTAATTCTTGACTCGATTCTCCCTCTTCAGGGTCTGCATCATTCACAACATCATCTGATTCGCTGTTGATATACAGCTCACCGTCTTTTTCAATTAGATTTACAGTAGGCTCGGTTGCTTCCTGTTCATTTGTCTTCGGTTCAAATTTATCTTCAAGTTGCTGAAGCTCTTGTGTAAGAGCAGGGTCTACCTGCACTTCGCTATTTTGGTTTTCTGCCATTTGTCTTTCCTTTATTGATTATATTACTTCTCTTTGCTCTGTATACATTTCTCAAGGCATCTTGCCTTGTGTATGTAATTTTATCATCATAATCATTTTCAACAACTTTTTCAGGTCGAATAATAGGTATATCTATAATATCATTGAAAGGCATTATTTATTCTTTTTCCTTTTTCCCCAACTTAATGGATTAATGTTGAATTCTTTCTCATTCTTCACTTATTTCTCATTACTAAATCAATATAAATTTTTAAATCAGACTTAATCTCTGCATTCCACTTTTTTATCTTGCCAAGTTCATCCATAATTTTATCTAATCTACGTTGTAAATTTTCGTGTTTCTCATCAAATCTTTTTAAAGTGTCTTCTACTTTTTCCTTTAGAATAAATCTTACTACACTATATAAAGCAAATGCTAATCCAACACTGATTGCAACTGGAAACCCTAATTCTTGAATTAATGTTATAATATCAGAAGTCATTTCTTGTTACGCTTTCCCCAAGATAAGGGATTAATGTTAAATTCCTTCTCATAAAAATTTACTTTCTCTTCGAGTTGTTCACGTTGTATCTGTTCTTCCACGATGTGCTTACCAAGTAAGTCCCCAATCTTCCCATCTGCCAATAACATTTCTTTTTCAAGATGACCAAGTCTACTTTCAATACGCCAATACCCATAAACAAGCATAGCGACCAGAACAAGTAACTGCCCCAGCCACTTGAGGTTAATGCTAACAACAGCATTATCATCAACGACAGCGCCACGATAACTTCTTGCTGTTTGCGGTTTTTCACTCACTTCTCGATATTATTTCTTATCCCATTTCTTATGAAATTCTTCGGGACTCATTCTATGAACTCCAACTTTTTGCATATCTATTTGTTTAGGTGTCAGTTTATCCACTGGTGTACTCCAATTTTTTGGGTCACCCACCGGGTCTTTCTTCTTAATCTTTTTCTTTTTCTTATAAACTTTTGCATAAGATTTTGATTTGACACCTGACGACTTTTTGGTCGTTGATTTCTGTTTGTATTTAGCCATTATTCAGCTCCTTGTCTTGCTTTGTTTTGCCCAATTTTCTGAGCATCTAATCTTAATTTTTCTTCATCTGTCACCATACCACGTTCTGTTTTCATATTGTCAAGAGTCTGTTTAGTTGTATCCAGCTCTGACTGACGTTGTGCAGCTTCTGACTGCATCTGCATGGTCTGGTCGATGTATTCGACAAATTTATCCGAACCCACAATTGGGGCATTTTCTACAAGTGTTCTAATATCGACAAGTTGCGGATTGATTGAACCAATCAGATTCGCCATTGCAACCATACGGTTAAAATTATCTTCTTTCTGGGTGATGTTGCTTTCGCCTTCATCTAATTCGACATACAGCGATGGGTTCCTTACATCGTTAAATACCTGCGCCCCTACGCTTAGATTCATAATTGTTTCGTTAAACTTGCCTTCTTCTTTCACTCGGATAACTCTATCCATCTCAGAATAAACGTAATTAAAATTATCCACAAAATCTTTTGCTAAAACTTTTCTTAATCGACTTAAATTTTTAAAGTACGGGTTAATTGCAGCAGCAGCTCTCTGAACTTTCTGTTCAAACAGAACTCCAGACTCTCCACTACGGGCTGTTTCTCCTTTCATGGCTTCAGACACCAAAGATACCCGTTGTGCAAATGCCACACTGTTTTCCGCATTCAGCATAATGTCTGGCGGCAAAGATGAAGGAGAAAGTCTTTGAGGTACAATGGAAGGGTTGTTCAACTCATAAACCATATTTGGTTGGTTCCCTTTCTCCTTCAAAGCCTTAATTGTTTCTTTTTCACGCTTATCAATGAATACCCCACCAGAAAGTATCTGCGTTACATAGTCCCTGACTTGGGATTTAGCTTTATTCACATCGTCCTGAATATCAAGCAGATGGTCAACCAGTGATGTTTGTTCATTTATCTGAACATTGTAGTTGTAACTCCAGACGGGGAAGCAGTCAAAATTCGACGTTGGCTGTTCCATGTCTTCGTCTTTGACAATTAAATTTTTGAAATAAGGGATAATGGTCGTTGTATGAATCTGGTCTTTATTAAATTCCCTGACAACCATTAGACTTGGGTTGTCCTTTTCAAGTTTTTTAAACTCTTTTCGTGGTATTACCATGTAATCGTTACCATCGAAAACATTTACCATTTTAATCACGACACGCTCCTGCATCTCAAGGACTCTGTAGCGGTCATTTATTTTGTCATAATTCTCAAGATTCGAAGAATAGGTCTTATCTGTCATTCTACGGACTGTTTCAGATAATGACTGATACCACGCCTTTGACCTTTCAACTTTCATGTCGTATGGGTCAATGCTGTATTGTTCGCTGATAACGTCTAAAGACTCCCAGCCTTCCTTGACCAGCCAGCGGCAATGTGTTAAATCATAATCGTTTGCTCTTGTCTCAGGGTCTACATAGACACGAAAATTATTCAATACATCGTATTTAAAATCCAGATAGCCTTCTTCATTCACTTCCCAGCTCCGCTGAATCCAGCCCCCCAGCTTTGTGGATAATGCATCAATAAATGCGATTTGCAGTTTATCTTCAAGGTCTTGCTCGTCAATAATTGCATTCCATCTGCCTTGCAGAATATCTGTTACTTGTACAGACTCAATTGTTGTCGGTTTAAATTTTGCTGTTTTGCGGTTTAATTGTTCATTACCGACGAGTGTGCTGATTATCGGTGTGATTATATTGTATTTAAGTAGTGGTTTTTTATACTTAGTAGCATTAGTTCTTTCGTCAGAAGTGTAAGAATCTCCATTGACGTACCTGACAGCCCTTTCAGAGTCTTTTCTTGCTACTTCGAATGAGTCTCTGCTGTACTTCCAACACTTTAAAACCTTATCGGCTTGTTTGGATAGTACCCCCGCTGCATATTGCGAACCAGATGGTGAATCGTTGTTGTATGCGTCTTTAGCCATTATGCTGTTTTCCAGTTAGTGCTGCCATCAGAATCAGACTTTCCTATTCGATAACGCCACCCTTTTTTTCTTTTTTCATATATAGCAAGGCTTGGCAGAACTTTTAATGCACCATAGCGCAGAGCGTCGTAATGATGGTCATCCGCTTTGGTATCAATGTCTTCGGGGTCATTTTCTGCCGATGGTAAGTTAGGAAATGTTTCAATACATTGTAAACAATTTTCTGTAAACCGAATACGGGGAACCCCTTCGTCTGGTGCTTCCAGCCCTTCATAGACAATTTTAGCTCCAGATTTACGGTCATTATTGCCCTTGGATAAAAAGATTCCATCATCGCCATAAAAGTCCGCTGGTGAGTATAACATACCTTCTTTTTCGGAATGTTTCGTCCAATATGCAGGGTCAGCAATATCATCATCGAAATCATTTGGTTTTAATTTATAAGTTTCCCAAGTGTATTCATTGACCTTCTTTACCTGTTTGGATGCGGATAGCCCAGTCTCGGTTATTTCGTCAAATATTATCATATTGTCGTCACGGTCAACTGCAGCAAACAAGCAGACAAATGGAGCCTTTGTGCCATAATCGTAAAATCTGTAAAGGGTGTGGGTATTCTTCTTGAAATGAACACCATACTGGAAATATGCTTTCGGTATCACATGATGCATGGGATTCCAGTTATCGAAATAAGTTCCAGCAAAAACATCCCACCGTCCTTCCAGCCACATGGCTTTCAATACAGGATTTAAATTTTTTAATTTTCTGACGTAATTCGGGTCATTATCCAGTAGTGTCGGATTATCAAATACTGTCGCTGGTATAAAATGGTAACTAATACCTTCTTCGTCAACAAATGGTTCTCCTGATTTTTGATTTTGATAATAAACATCGAACTGTTCATTATATTTCGGTTTCCCAATGGCAACAGGTGGGCAGCGGTCAATGAACTTTCTTTTAAGCCATATGTGACCAATATTGCCGGGATTGGATGTTAAGCATATCTGCGGCTGCAGCAGTTCGTTATCCGTCCTTGCGGATGTAGAAAGCTCTTCTATCCAGTCTTCTGGAAATTGATTCGCTTCATCAACCCCAATGAAATTATAGTTACCGCCAATGTAGTTATCCAACGCCCTTCTGTCTTGGCAATGAACCAGATAAATCTTTGCCCCACTGGGAAACACATAGCATTTATTCCTTTCCTGCCAGTTCGCCCCGTACAGCTTATACAACTTATCACATTCCGGCTTCAAGTTCCTTTCCAACTGGGGAAATGTCCTCCTCATCAAAATTCCAATGTAATCAGGAAAATCAATCGATACAGCATCTACAACCGTTTTAACGGACTTACCTTCGGCTTTTAATAGTTTTGCCTGTTCTGGCTCTATTCTGCGCCTTAAACGCTCATAATGGTATGCCCTCGGTACTAACGCTGCCTTCCATGCCAGCATCAGTGATTTACCACCACCCCTCGCTCCACCATAAAATATCCAGTTCGAAGTAGATTTTAAAAACTCCGTCTGCTTACCCCTGTGTGGTCTGAATTTGTATTTAGAAATCACGTTCCCTCTGCTTATCCGATTCCTGTACGAATGCCCTGCTCGAACCCTTTATGGAACTATTGTTGTTCTGCTCTGCCTGCTCCCAAGAACGAACAGCAGCTTCCCAATCCTTCATCTTGTTCTTGCCTACCATCCAACCCTTAGATTCATAAAAGGCTATAAACTTCTTAGCATTAACCGAATTACCACGTTCTTTGCAATATTTAGCTACTTCACTTTCAGTTGGAATTTTGAACACCTTTCTTTTTATTTGTTTAATCTTAGTATTAAAGACTTTATCTTTATCTTTGTCTTTAGCCCCTTCCATTTTTTTGGATGCCCCTTGCATGACCCTTACATGACCCTTGGTAGGGTCATCGATGGGTCTAAACAAATAACTATACTTTTCTATGCGTTCATAGACGGACTTATGCACTCTATTACTTAAATTCAATTCTTCAGGATGTGACACCTTATACTGAAATTGTATAAACTTCGGTATAAACCATTTACCATTTTCCAAATATTCAATCCTGCTTGAAAATGTTTCCATTAACTCCGTCTCATCCAATTCTTCACCTACAAATATACTCATTATGTCTATATCTGGGTCAAAAAATCCAGCATGGTCACACTGACTAATCAAATACCACCATGAACTCTTATACTTCGGGGATAAACTACGAAACCACTTCTTCTTCCATATATCTGTATCAAAGTATCTCTTTGCCATCTTTATACCTCTCTATTGCTCTTTCTCTGTATGTGTTACTGTCTAACTTAATACGCTCAATCAACTCCTGTCTGGTATTGCCCTCGGCAATAATAATATATCTACCAGACTTAGTCCTCTTCTTGGCGTAAAACTTTGGCTCTCTCTTCTTTTCCATTACTGTTTAACCATATCATTACATCTTCTAATTTATACCTGATTAACTTACCGCCACCATTCGTATTATTAATAGCTGTCGGTATCGGATTCTCCTGATTACGCCACTTATATATACACTGACGGGATACACCAAGAAATTCACATAACTCACTCGTCTTTAATAATTTTACCATTACTAACCTTCTTTTATGTCCTTATGAGCAAAACCTGCTCCCAATGGACTGTTGTGTAACTCTAAATCCCAATCTGGCTCCGGGGGGTCTAAATCCTTACCGCAATCTGTACACACTAAACCCTCTACAACATTTGTGTCCTTTTCCTCCGGCTGATACTCCGTGTTAATATGCTCGCAAAAACTGCCATCATTACTTAGTAAATTAATGTATAACGGATTCATCTCACCCATGTGAGAACCAGCTATGTTAAACTCAAAATACTCCTCAGCATCTTCAGGACTCATATCCTTCCCTAACTTGTCCAACATCTTCATCCTGTCATATACCAACCGACCATCACCATCTACACCAACTATACAATCATCGTAACCATCTACCTTTAATGCCGTTTCATTACCGAATACCTCAACTATCTCTGTGATATTTAATGTCACTTGTACCTCTCTTTTTTATTATGCCAAAAAGCTCCCGTCTCATTACGGAGTCGCCTTCTCTTTAAATCTCGCTCATCCTTTGCCATTAAGGCTGCTCCGCATACTAAAAATGCGAAAACAAAACCCATAACGAAACCTATAGCGAATTTTATCATGCTCTATCTTACACACTATTTGTAATCTTTGTCAACCTGTTTATTTTACCTGAAATATAACAATGTGGACTATATAGATGACGAGACCCCCGACCCCACCGACTGGGTGGTCACCGACGATACATTTATTTATTTATGCACGGGTGTCACCGACTGTGAACCATCCTGAATCCATGCCATGATGACTGAGAGTGACCATATAATAGGGTATCCAACCTTCTCTCGACGAGAAACTGCATAACATATTACCTAAATTGTTATACAAATGACCCCCCATGACCCTGTATTCGCTGTCCATTCTTAGATGGTGGGCGATGCATAGGGATATACACTTATCCTCCCCTCTCCCCCTTGGTCGCTGATACGGATTGGAATCTCTTCTCTATATATAAGTAAATGTTCAGGCAATTTGGTACAAACCCTGCAAATATTGTTAAAATCCTTGTCGTGAAGCCCATTTATATATCATTATATGTAAATATGTTATTGGAAACAGTTGTAATCTTTGTATATTGTGGTGTCGGAATTAGCCGATATCAATCAAACATGGAGTTAAAAGTGAATAAAGCAAAATACAATCAAATATGCAAGAGAATCAATGACCGGATTCTGGGCTTTCTGAAGGATGGAATAGTCCCTTGGCAGAAACCTTGGAAGGGTGGCAAGTTCAATGCCCCTCGGTCAGCATCAACTAACAAGGTTTATCGTGGTACAAACCTGAGTCTATTGGGCTGTGCAGGATATGAATCACCTTGGTGGCTCACATTTGGTCAGGCTAAGAAATTAGGTGGTCAGGTCAAGAAGGGTGAGAAGTCATTTCCCGTCAGCTATTGGAAGTTTTACCCGTCGGAAGACTGTACTGGATATTATGGTACATCTGGTGGCTGTTCTGGTAGCGCTTGTGGTAAATGCCGTGGAACTGGTAAATATAAACCATTGCCTTCTCTCTTCTCGTTCAACGTATTCAATGCCAACCAATGTGAAGGTCTTCCAGAGAAGTATTATCCCGTGATTGAAGAAGATGATGATGTAAGGGATTTTACTCCTGTTGAAGCCTGTGAAGAGATAGTTGCTAACTATCCATCTAAGCCAGATGTGTTCCATGACCAGAATGATTCATGCCACTATTCTCCTGCGATGGACGAAGTACACATGGTCAAACCAGAGAAGTTCATCTCTGACGAAGAATACTATTCAACATTCTTCCATGAGTTAGTTCACTCGACTGGTCATAAGAAAAGACTGGCAAGAGAAGGTGTTACTGGTCTGAATTTCTTTGGCTCACATGAGTACAGCAAAGAAGAGTTGGTTGCTGAACTTGGTTCAACTTACTTGTGCGCCATTGCAGGGATTGACAGAAGTTCAGTCATCAAGAACAGCGCAAGTTACATTTCTGGATGGAAGTCTAAATTGTCCGAAAATGAAGATTGGATTGTCTGGGCAGGGTCAAGGTCGGCTAAAGCCTGTGACCACATCCTTGGTACAGAATTCGTAGCCAAATAGGGTAGTATGGTAGATGGGGGAGTTCGATTCTCCCCCTACCCACTGTGACAATTAAGTCACTATCAACACATGGAGTTAAAAATGAGAACATTAATCAAAGCCGTATCAAGAGTAGTGACTGCACAAGCAGGTAGCTGCTGTAGGTGTAGGTTTCCTCTGGAAGATGAGTA
>Ga0080013_1006827_pt1 | contig 9980 bp, 8 predicted proteins | sample ETNvirenome_6_85_FD_69236 | JGI IMG/M metagenome (GOLD analysis project Ga0080013, IMG submission 69236) | Marine viral communities from the Pacific Ocean - ETNP_6_85 (SPADES assembly) (version 2) | ecosystem: Environmental > Aquatic > Marine > Oceanic | place: Pacific Ocean | collected 2013-06-19 | reverse complement strand
TTTCCCTAAGATTAAGGACATAAATTCTTTAGATAGCCTACCGGATCCGGGATGGCCTTTAGGCCCAGACGGGAGAAAGAGAAGACGGCGACTTCAAATAGATGCTGATTTATCAGTCCAAGTGTCGCTAAACGCCCCCGGACTTACTATACCCGATGGTAAATATCCATTATACACTCAAATAACGTAGAATTGTGTGTAAATATTATTATGAAAATAGTTGACATAGCTGACGAAATCCACAGAGAGCTGGGGTCTCCTTCGGATCTTAGTATTCCCGCTATTGCTTTTTATGTCAGGACTAATATTGGGGCTTTGAACAATCGTTTAAACACTGATTTTGATGTAAATTCTTCCACTTTCGAGATCGAAGAAAGCGGAAGAGAGATAGCCCCAGAGGAAGTAGTGATCATAAAAAAGATATATATTATACACTATTTCGATGGGAAGCTAAGAGATACCATTAATGCCGCCTCAACAGACGCTGTTATTGCCTTATCCTCAGATGGGTCTTCGATTAAGAAAATAAATAAAAATGAACAATCGAAAACATACCTTCAGATGAGGAACGTTTATAGCGAAGAACTCGACAAGTTGGTTTCCGCTTATATTAGAAGAGACACCAAGCCTCTTCAAATCGCTGGAGACGATACTATCGCTGCTGTGTATAGGCCAAACAGAGATTACAATAGGGTTTAATTATGGCGAGTTTAGTTTCAGCTGCAGAAGTCAACGCTTTTACAGGCGATTTCACGAATCTATTCGACACCTTCAAGAGGGATCTAGTCGTTCATAAGGAGTCTAAAAAAATAATATCTCAAATAAATACCGACTTTCTATATGGCTATGGGGCTTCAGCCCAACAAGCTAATTATACTTATGAGCCTGTTTATAAATCTTTTTCTGGTATGATCAAATACAAAGACGAACAGTTCTCTGATGAGATGTCTGACGTGGGAAGTCAAATCAGATATTTTGCTGGAGACATTAGAATTAAAGTTCAAGAAGAGGCCAAAAACTATATCAAGAACGGGAAAACGGAAAAAATAGTGGTCGATGGGAAAGATTTCCAATTGATGACAGAAGAATCCGTTAAATATTTCTTTGGGATCAAGCTTTACGTATTCCACCTTAACTATACTAATTAAAATGCCAATCACAAGAAAAGTAAAATGGAACAGAATTGTTCTTGAGACCGCCGTAAGTAAGGGAGTTACTAGAAAAGGAGGCTTAAGCGCAAGAACCGAAAAAAGGATCCGAGACAAAGCCACAATTAAATTAGATAAAGCCGTAAGAAGATTCAAGGAGAGTGTAGAGAATCATCCTGTTTCGGCAGAGATAGCTGGAGGCCCAGAAGAAGAAAATCTTTCGGGTACTTTGGGCGGCTACGGAAATTTGTTTTCGTACATAGGCTTTGAAAATGGTAGTGATCCCATAGGCGAAGTCTTAGATTTGATTGATCAGCACCGCTTGAGCGCGTCCAAGCGAGTAAGGAAACTATCTACTTCTGGAAAGGGGGGACCAAAAAGAGGCGTAAGGTTTGAATTCTCTTGGAGGGTGGTGGGTATGTCCAAAAGCAAACTTTTCCAATCAACAAGATCAACTGTCCCTTGGATGGGGAAAAGCTGGTTAAGCGGTATCGAAAGTGGTATTTCAGGCTTGGGGCAGTATCTATGGGATGAAGACTTTTACTTTGATCAAAGTAGGTCTGGAACTGGCGTACAAGTTAAAAACAGATTAAGAAGTGGCGGTTATCGCCCAGTTAGTTATATTAGTGCGTTGTATAATAAATTTAGTCGAAACATTAGAAGGAAAAGGTAAGTAAGGCAGGTAAATGCTCCCGCAATTTGACAACAGGTTAATGTCCAGCTTTCTGTTATGGTTTGACCATAATCTCGTAAGGCGTGGAGAAGCGTTCTCAAATGCTTCTGGTGCGTTCTATCCTGTAGATAGCTTGATAAATGGTTATTATACATATGGAGCCCCCTTTAAGCAGTTTGTGGCTGATTTTTCAGTTACTGGAACTGGAAATGCGTATCCAAACAAAGCCTCTTCCAAGGTCGTAAATGTTCCCACAGGTATTTATTTGAGTGGCTCTTTCACTCCAGTTGGAACAAATGGACTGTCCGGCATAAATTACGACCAAGGTCAGATATATATGACCTATCCAGTTCAGAATCCAGATACGTCCATAAGTGGAGAATATGCTGTAAAAGACTTTAATGTTTACCTTACAAATGAGCCCGAAGAGAAGCTTTTATTTGAAACTAAATTTAATTTGACCCCAAAGACTTCAGAAAGCCAAACTGGATTAGCGTCTAACGCTATAACTTATCCGGCCATATTCTTAAGGCATAATGGGTCTAGAAATGAGCCCCTTGCTTTCGGCGGTTACGATTCGACCACATTTAATCTAAGGGCAGTAGTTTTGGCGGATTCTCAATATGCTTTAGATGCGGTTTGCTCCATATTTAGAGACCTAGCTAGGACTCACGTTACCTTGCTGAGCACTGCAGACATGCCGTTCAATTCTCTTGGCTCTTATAAGAATAACGATAAATACTCATATACTGGACTCATAACGGGAAAAAAATCTGAAGATCAGTTTGTATTTGTTGATGAAGTAAATATTGCGAAATTCAGCAGGAACGTTAACTTAAAGATAGAAAATATGAACCCGGATGTATTTAATGGTGTAATAGACTTTGAGATATCTAAGCCCAGATACCCAAGAAAGGCGACTCAGGGAGAAGATATACAATAACAGAATTTTTTACAGAAAATATGAGAAAATATTTCTCATTTGACCTAAAAAAATGTAATTATTATAAAGGAATAAACTTATGGCTAGAAATAGAGTTATTTACCAATCAGAAGCTGTTTACGTTGGTCCTTCCCCAGCTGTAAGCGGATTTTTCAAATTAGATGGTCTCGGCGGCCACGTCGAAGGTTGGAATGGGGCCAAGGATCTTGGCGCAGCGATCACCAACAATGGTATCGCCACCGGAGCAAACGGAGGAGCCGCAGGAGCGCTTTCTTACCCGAATGCTATTAAACAACTTCACAGAGTTCAAACTTGCAACTACTCTTTCAATATCGCTCGTACAGATATTAACCAATTTGGTGAATTAGCGGCGATTGATAGGGTGGTCATGGACACACCGACTGTTGCTTTAGACTTCTCTTATATCCTTGCTACTATGGATAACGAGGCGAATCTAGGGTTTACCGTTGCTAAGGGCGTTTCTTGTATTTCGGGTCTTTTGAACAAGGCTTCGGATGAAAAGAACTACTTTATCAAAACCGTAGCTGAAGGCGAAGACGCGGTTGGTGATCTTTCCAAGGCTGCTGGCGAAGGCGGAAATGCTGTAACCGACACAATCTCAGTGATTGGAGTTGGTAACGGATTCTTGACCTCTTACGCCACTGAGTGTTCAGTAGGAAATTTCCCAACTTGTTCTGTTTCCGTTGAGGGTATGAATATGACCTTCAACAACAGCGTTTCTGGAGGTAGCCCAGCTATTTCTCCCGAAAGCGGCACGAGACTAGATCACTTCAAGTACTGTATCCCAGTAGCAACTGGTAGTGCTGGAACGGGAATTCTTGCAACAAGCGCTCTTCGTCCGGGAGATATTACTTTCGAGTTCCAGAAAACTGACTCCGAAGGTGGACACCTTAGTGATGTTAGTGCTGGAGGCTTGAATAGTTATGATGCTCCGGGTGCTACACTTGGTGATATGACCAGCAAGGCTCACGCTAAGATTCAAAGTTACAACGTTAACTTGGACATGGGCAGAGAACCGATTAACAGGCTTGGAAGTAGGTTTGCGTTTACTCGCGAGATCACCTTCCCGATGACTGTAAGTTGTTCGATTGATGCTCTTGTTGCTGATCTTACCACTGGCAGTTTGTCCGATGTAATTAATTGTGATGATAGTTACGACATCTCAGTTAACTTGTTACGTCCTACTAACTGTCCGGGTGATTCATCTGTAGCTAAAGAGATCTTCGCTCAATACGTTCTAAAGAATTGTAAGGTCGATTCTCAGTCTTTCAGTTCCGATATCGGATCTAACAAGTCTGTGACTCTTGACTTCTCAACTCAAATTGGCGGTCCCAATCAAGTCAATCAAGGATTGTTCATGAGCGGCATCTTCGCGGATGACTTCGAACCAATCATCCAAGACTCTAGCGCGATGCAGTAATTGAGAAATTAATTATAATGTGTTACTCATGCCCCCCTCTTCGGAGGGGGGTTATTTTTTTGCTTTTTCGATAAACATAGTGTAATAATACTTAGGAAAAAGGATACAGGGTGTTGGATGACTCCAGTAAAAATTCGAGGGATTTTATGGCTTTTCAAGTAAGGCGAAAAGTTACTAATCTCTATAAAAACTTCCTTTTTATCCTTGAAGACCTAGAGGACTCTGGGTATCAAATACCTGATGAGGTATATCAAAAAGCTAGAAAAAGAGTACTAGACTATGGTAATGACACGATTCGGGAAATAGAAGAAAACCTTGATAAGTTTGATATAAAGCTCAAATGAAAAAACTATATACTTTTAAAGAAGTTAAGAAAGAAAAAGTATTAACTACAAAATCTACGGAAAACGAGAAGGGCGAAAAAGTCACCGTAGAGAAGGAAGAGGAGAGGGAAGTCTCTCACGAATTCTTCATGAGAAAGCCAAACAGAAGGCTTTATGATGATGCTGACCTTTATTATGCCGTAAAGTTGTCCGAAGGTATTAAAGCTGGGCTTCTGACTAAGGCTTTACTTGAAAAAAGATACGATAATGATGGAGGAGTTTTAAGTAATACTGAAATTGAAAACTATGGTCAAATGTATGTTGATTTTTATAATAAACAACAAGAAATAATGCAAATAGACCCTGATAATGAACCCTCTGAAGATCAACAGAAAAAATTAGACGAATTAAAAGGTGTCATTGATAGTACTAGGGAAGCTCTTACGAATTTTGAAATGGGGCAACAAGCTTTGTACGATCAAACTGCGGAAGTAAGGTCTAGGAACAAAACCATTCTTTGGTGGGTTTTATTTGCATCCTATAAGATTAATAAAGAGGGAGAGGAAGAGCCTTTTTTTCGTGGGGATACCGCAGATGCAAAATTAGAGCATTATGATAGGCTTATAGAAGATGAAGATGATTTTACAGATAGTGTAATTAGAAAGTTCACCTATCTCATTAGTTTTTGGTTCGTGTCTAAAGTCGATAGCGAAGAAGAATTGTCGAAAATGATAACCAAACAAGGAATGGGTGAAAATTTGGACATGTTGGACGATTACGTTGATGAAAATTCAGGGTCAGAGACTGAGCCAGAACCTAAAGAAGAACCAGAACCTGAAGAGGAACCCAAAGAAAAACCTGAAGAAGAACCAAAGCCCGAAGGAGAACCAGAACCCAAAGAAGAACCTGAAGAAGAACCCAAAGAAGAACCTGAAGAAGAACCTGAAGAAGAACCCAAAGAAGAACCCAAAGAAGAACCTGAAGAAGAACCTGAAGAAGAGTCTCCTGAAGGTAGCGACGAGCAAAAATCAGAGTGATTTTTGGGGGGAATTTTAAAACAAAACTCTAGCCATCGAGTTAACCCCCTTAATTGGGGGTTTTTTTAGTATGACGGAAAACCAAGAACAATCTTCCAGTCTGGGTAAGTTAAGGACTATCTTGGTGGATATCCTTAACGGGTACTCTATCTTCAAATTCCAAAGGCAAAAGGATTCGAGGGAAGATGCTGTCTACCTGAAACACCTTACTCTTTATGATGCAGCCGACATAGACAACTTTAAATATAATACAGAGCAAGAAGCTAAATCCAAAGGCCTTGAGACAGAAAAAGAAAAACTGGATCAATTAAAAGAGGATGAATTATGGACCGACAAGGAAGACTCTAGAATAAAAGAGTTGTCCGGATATATTACAAATTTATCTCATTCTAAAAGTAAATTATTCCTTAGAAAAGAAATCGAGCAAATCAATTCCGAGGCCAAATCATCAGAAGAAGAACTTAAACGACTAACCTCAAAAAGAGAAGAGCTCTTAGGCCTTACATGTGAAGTTTTCGCAGCTAAAAAACTAAATGAATTCTATGTGTTTAGCTCTGTGTTCTCTTCCAAGGAATTGGAAGATCCATTCTTTAACTTGGAGGATTTTGAGGACTTGTCTCCAGAAAGACTGTATATTTTATGCTCCCAATATAACGATGTATTGAGTGACTTTAAGGAGATATCCCTTAAGAAAGTTTCTTTAAGTTCTTTTTTTCTTAATCATTTTTACCTTTCGGGGGATAGTTCTTCCGATTTTTTTGGGAAGCCAGTTTCTCAATTATCTTTTTTTCAAGTGGAATTGTTTGGTTATGCTAAATATTTTAAAGGTCTGATGCAAAACTCCAAAACTCAGCCGCCAGAAGACGTAAAGGGAAATCCGGATAAGCTGATAGAATGGTACGAACAAACCCAAAATGCCCAAACAGCGATGGACAAAACAGGAGGATCTGACAAAACTGGAGGTTCGTCTTTAGTTGGGGCCACCAAGGACGAGCTTCAATCCCTTGGAACTACTGATAAGAATGAAGAATTTGTCAATTTAGCCAAAGAAGCTCATAAAAAAGGTGGAGAGTTGAGCATGGAAGACCTTATGAAATTGCACGGCGTTTAGCCCAATAATTAGTGTAATTCCTATAAAGGAATAGGGATTATGGCTATAGATAATGTTGGAACGGTACGATTAAACGTAGAGGCCTACTTAGACCCAAAATCGTTAAGAAGGGTAGAGCAAGCCGTCCAGCAACATACTCGTTCGGCTGGGAAGATGTCTTCCGCATACAAAAGGCCTTTGGGGGAAATCACAGGCCAAGTTTCAGAATTCACAAAGTCTCTAGACGCTTCTAATGCTCGTGTTTTAGCTTTCGGGGCTTCAGCCGGGGCAATAATGGGCCTCCAAAGAGCTTTCACCTTCCTGCTTTCTTCAATGAGAGATGTAGAAAAAGAACTGAAAGATATTAATGTTCTTTTAAATGCGGACGCCACCGCTTTGAAGGGTTTTGGTCAGGAGTTATTTAAGGTAGCTGGCAGTACGGGGCAATCTTTTCAAACTGTAGCCACAGCAGCGAAAGAGCTTTCTCGCCAAGGTTTAAAAATGGAGGAAACATTAAAGCGTACTAAAGACGCTATGATCTTAACCCGTCTTTCTGGTATGGATGCAGAATCAGCAGTGCAATCCTTAACCGCTGCGATGAATACGTTCAATAAGTCTGCTTTAGATTCTAGTAGGATAGTTAATAAAATGGCTAATGTTGATGCAGCATTTGCTGTAAGCACGAAAGATCTTGCTGAAGCCATGAAGCGTGTTGGTAGTACGGCACAAGACGTACGAGTAGACTTCAATCAGTTATTAGGCGCGGTAGCCTCTCTACAACAAACTACTGCTCGTGGTGGCCCGGTTATTGGTAACGGCCTTAAGAGTATTTTTACGAGAATACAAAGAACCGACACCTTAGACCAGTTGGAGGCTTTAAGAATTTCAGTAAGAGACATGCAGGGGGAAATGCTTCCAGCTATGACAGTTCTAGGTAACTTAGCTAAGAAATTTCCGCAATTAACAAAAGCTCAACAAGCTCATACAGCAGAAACAGTTGCTGGAGTCTTCCAAATGAATACCTTGAGAGCTTTGCTGAGTGATATGGGGCAAACTCAATCACAGTATGCTAGAGGCGTAAAAATAGCGAATGACGCTACGAACCAAGCCACCATAAGGAATACAGAGCTTAATAAAACTTTAGACGCTCAACTCATAAAACTTAAAGCTAGATTTGTTCAGGCTGGTAAGGGACTTGGAGATTCCCTTCTCGGACCTTCAGTCGATAGACTAGTTGGTGGAGTGGATGCAATTTTCGACGGGATTGAAAAGAAGGGCGGCGGCGGTAAATCCTTGGGGATTAAAATAGCGAAAGGCCTAGTCGATGGGCTTGGTCAGTTTCTTGCTGGCCCCGGTTTAGCTCTTTTGGGCGTTATTACTTTTAACTTAGGAACAAGATTATTTAAATTTATTAAAGAGTCTGCATTGGAGATGATGAATCTCAAAAATAATACGATGCAAGTAGCCTACGTTGAAGAAAAAATCTCTACTGCGTTGCAAGGCCAAACGCAACTGTTAGTCGCTGTCAATAAGGGAGTAATAACAAGAAGGCAAGCGGAGAATCACATACTTGCTATACTCAAACAACAACATGCAGAACAGAAAGCAGCGGCTACATTTGCCGCTCAAACAGCTAGAAGCGTTGTAATGTCCGGAGGGGGAGTGGCTACAGGCCGGATGAACAAGGCTGCGGGAACTTTTAATCCGGGAAGAGGTAGGGGTGGAGCTAGAGGTTTTATTCCTAATTTTAATCAAAAAAGCTCAGAAATTATGGGCGCTATCTCTGGTGGCTATTTTCCCGGAGCAGTTAAGCAAACTAAAATTGCTGGCCTTGGAAATATAACTTACAACACAGCGGAAAAAATTAAACACGTTCCGGGTTTTGCACAGCCTTTTATAAATCCCCCTCAACATTCTCCTGCTGGAAAATCGCATAAGCAAGCATCCTTAAAAAAGCTAGGAATGGATCCTTATTCTATTCCAAGCTTTGCAAAAATACCGATAAACAAGCAGAAGATGCTGACCATGCAGGAAGTGCTTACTACGCTTCGTCAAGGTCCGGGGAAAGCAGCGCGGGTATTTAGTATTACTAAGTCCGATGGGTCAGTTCTAAGCGGGAGGCAGATGAAGCGTAAGAATTACGGCATAGGCGGCGGCGAATCTCATTCTCAATTTGATGCTAGTGGAGATTACAAATATTTTAGATTTCAGAAGAAATTAGGGGATCCGAATTCGTGGGTAGAATCTAGAGTCAAAGACATATCTCAACTTAATTTTGATGGAAGAAGGTATATTGCTGACCCCCATCAAAAGCATAAGGGTTTACCTATGCTTAGAATGGTTGAAGCCCCATTGAAAACTCAACTTGGAGCCCATAAAGGCTTAATACCTAATTTTGCTAAAATGAGTCCATCCTATGGATCCTTTAATGTAGGAATGACAAGCTTATATGGGGCAAGACCTACTTCTCCAACTTCTGGAGGTCCGGGAGCTAGTGGTCTTTACCCTCGATATGCGAGCTCTTCTTTTTTCTCTAAACCGTCTAAAGGAAGCGCTACGCAACTTGGGGAGAATACGGCTCAAGCATATAGTTTAATAGGCAAAATTTTAACTGGTTTTAATATGAAGATGCCTCTTGGTCTTGATAAGCCCGGTATGAGTCTTGGACCCGGTGGAACTTTAGGTGGTAGTTCTCCATTGGCTAATTTTCTACCTCCCACAGTTGAAGTGACATCTACAGCTTTTAAGAAGTTGCTCAATGCCAACCCGACCAAAGCGGAAGCTATAAAATCAGCAGCTAGTGGAGCATCGCCTCAAGAGTTTTTCCAAACATTAAATACTAAGATAAAACCAACTTCTAAGTCTTCGGGGAAATTTTATGAGGACTTACTTTTCGCGTCAGGAAATCCCAATATTAGCCGTAGATTCAGTGGGGCAGAAAGCAATGTGGGGGCAGGATTAGACCCAATAGAAGGCGCATTAAGGCATGGAGGGAAGTGGTTCCCTATGGATGTAAAATCTACGGCTACTCTTGATGCTCGTGCGACTTTAGGTGGCAAAGCGATGCAGTCGTTCCCCTCTCATTACAAGAGGGTAATCAAAGAAATTGCCCAATGGAAAAACAAGACTGACAATGGGAGCTTTTCAAGTAATGATATTAGAATAATAGATAAATTTTTTGATGCTAGGTCAGGAGTAGGGGCATTAAAAACTCCAGTATTTCAACAGGCATTTAATAATGCAAGAGACTTTATGGGTGCGAGAGGCTGGAAGACTGCCGCTGATGGCTTTGTTCCGAACTTTGCTAAGGGGATGTCAAGATTGT
>Ga0080013_1006826_pt1 | contig 9984 bp, 6 predicted proteins | sample ETNvirenome_6_85_FD_69236 | JGI IMG/M metagenome (GOLD analysis project Ga0080013, IMG submission 69236) | Marine viral communities from the Pacific Ocean - ETNP_6_85 (SPADES assembly) (version 2) | ecosystem: Environmental > Aquatic > Marine > Oceanic | place: Pacific Ocean | collected 2013-06-19 | reverse complement strand
CCCAGCAAGTGTTATTTTATCCAAAAGATCCTGCTTAGTATCTCCACTATTATATTCGATACTATTTTCATCCATATATGCTTTTAGCTGGTCTTTTGTCCATTCTTCTGAAGGTTCGCCTGCTCCTTCGCTATCATCTTCTCCACTTCCTCCTTCGGAATCATCTGAAGCATCACTTCCAGAGCTCCCTGCATCTTCAGAACCTTCGCCTGATGAGTCTGAACTGTTGCCTGAGCCTGACTCAGAAGAGTCTGCTCCTGATTCATCTGCGTCTGAAGAGTCTGAGCTACTTCCATCAGCTCCTCCACTGTCTTCCCCTGAGGATTCGCTAGAGGCATCTCCTCCACTATCTCCGCTTCCTGCGGATTGTTCTTGATCTTGCTCATTACTTGAGTCTCCTTGTTTGTTGTTATTCTCTAAGGCTTCTACCTTAGCTGTTAATTCTTGTATAGCTTTTACTAGAACTGGAATAAGCTGGTTATAATCTAAAGATAACCTTCCTTCCTTACCTGTGCTATTTGCAGTTTGGTTAGCTATGTCTCCCATCCCATTATCGGCATCTTCATCATTTGTTTCTGTATATCCATCAATACATATACCCGTATCCTTAACTGGTTCTGAAATAATATCTCTTACTGACTGTGCTCCAAATCCAAGTTGATCAACTTTATTTATCTTATTATTAAATTGAAATTTTATTGGCGTAAGCTTATTTATATCAGATAAGCCATATGGAAACGGAGAGGAATCAATATCTTTAAGTCTCTCATCAGATGAAACAGCTCCGCCAAATTCTACACCACTAGTTGTTCCAATATGAGTGATATCTGAACTGCCCTTTAAAGTATCATCATCTTCAACCCATAAATAAGCACTTACTGCTCTATCACTAGGCATTAATCTGATATATCCCACTGGCCCATCTGTTGCAGTGGCACTATGCTGATAATTCCCAATCTCTGCATAAACTGTATTTGATGTACTTGCTTGTACAGACTTACACTGAACCCTTGCATAATTTGTATCGGTTTGAGCTGTAGTTTGTACTAATATAGTAGTTCCAGCAACAGTTCTAACATCTAATATAGAAAGTGGAGAAGTATTCGCATTCCCAATACCGACATAACCAGTGTCGTCAATACAAAGATGGATAGGTGTAGTTTGGTCATCAGCAGTAGTATTCGCAGTTGTCCCAAATAACAATGAAGCACCCTTTGCAGAAGCACTATGTGCCTCGGTTGATCTAGAAATTATACATGCACATGCTTCACCTACTGTGCTTGGAATATTTCCATCATTACCATCAAATCCTATACCACCAAGAAAAGCATCATCACCAATAGTAGTTTCTTCATTTACAATCAAAATCCCACCATCACTATCCGCAGCTGCATGATTAATCTGAAGCGTTTCTGATGGAGAATTAGTCCCAATACCAACCCTACCAGGAGTGAGAATTCTCATATATTCTACACTCCCATCCGCACTCTGCCAAACATGCCCACCAGCATCAGTATACATATGATCAGAACTATATTCATATTTTGCCACTGTGTCACCATCATCAGAGAAAATTAAGCGTCCATTGCCAGTACCTATTGAGTTTATCTCTATTGTTGCAGCATTTCCTGTTCCCGAAACTTCAAGGAGTCTACCTGGAGCAGTAGTTCCAATACCAATTTGGCCACTTTGGTCAATTACTACTCTCGTATCACCATCATCTCTAATAAATAATTTATCAGAATCATCACCATTGTTATATATAAACCATTTTTCAGTACCATTTTCTCTTAATTTAAGACCAGCATCAGAACCATCTCCACTATCAATACCAATATGAGCATGAGTAGTACCTTGAACTTCAAGTATGTCAGCTGGAGCATTAGTCCCAATACCAACTCTTGTTGTGGCTATTGAAAGTGCAGAATTAGTATCCGCACTATCTTTAATATAATAACCAGTAGTAGCATGCAAAGTTGCATTTCCCATTCTTAATATTTCAGTATACGTATTTGCTATTGTTGCACCTGTTAAAGCTGCCATTTCAGTTTCTCCTTACTAATGCATTATTTTGCTATTATAAATTCTATTGTTGTATTACTTGTGACTTTATTTACTTTTACATCTTCCATCTGAAGTGTAGTACCGTCACCTCTAAGTGATAAGCTTCCTTTTGGAGGAATACATATCATATAATTTGATCCATCTAAACTAACTTTCAAACTCTGGTCAGAAGCAGTTCCCAAATTTCTTATATATAAAAATAGTACAGGAGCACTCGCTGAAGCTGTATCCACATTCAGAGAAGTTGCACCACTTACAGTCTGAGTTCCAGCCCATCCTACTCCCTCATCTTCCCAGTTGCTACCCATATTTTCCCAATATTGTTGAGGGCCATTCATAGAAGTCCATCCCTCTCCCCATTGATCAGCCGTTGTTGTAACTATACCCTTACCACCATAAACCCTGCCAGCACCACCTTCTATAGCATATTTAGTCACGCCTTCTTCTGTAACTAAACTTTCCTGAGGAACTACATAAGTACTATATATCACTCTTCTTGCTGTTGCTGGATCTGGCATATTATGCTCCCTTTATATATTCAAAATCTGGAGTTCCACTTGCAGTAATGGCAACTGAAGTACTATCTGATGCAGTACTTCCAACATCACTAGAAAATGATTCACCTGGACTTAACTTAATTAAAGCACCCATACTACCTACATTCACAAGTAAATAATCACTACCCGATGTATCAGTATTTTTTACATGGATAAATTTTACACTTGATAAGCTAATTGTACTAGAAAATGTTCCTGTAACTGGAGTACCAATAGATGTAGATTTAGATTCAGCAGTACCAGTAAGCTTTCTGCCACAATCACTATCTAAGTAATATCTATCTCCACCAGCAAAAGCTAACTTTTCCTGTGGCGTACAATGATTCTTATATATTATTCTATCTGCCATTTATGCCTCCACTTGTTGTTGTTGTGGTGCTGCTATCATGAATGCTTGGTCATATTCAGCCTTTAGTTGGTTATATAGTAATTGATATTGCTGCATCCTTACACTTTGTTCCTGTGTTTCTGCAGCTACTTCAGCTTGATACTCTACAGTTTCAGCCTGATACTTAGTAAGTAAGGATTGGTTATTTGCTACTGTACCCTGCATGGTCTGAACATCTGATTGTAGTTGAGAAGTATAAGCTTGTACATCCTCATTCACTTGACTTGCATAATGCTGTGCTTCAGCTGTAAATTGAGCAACCTTTGATTCATTATTAGCCATATCATCCTGTATCTGTGCAGCCCTATTAGCCAAATCTAATGCCTGATCCTGAGCCTTATTAAACTTATCTATATCTGTAGTCTGAGCAGCTTCCTGCTGTGCATCTGTCGCATCCAACTGTGCCTGTGTTAAGGCTTTTTGAAGATCAGTATTATGCTTTGCAAGTTCTGCTTGCATATTAGCTTGATATCGTACATTTTCCTTATTAAACTCATTTAGCTCATTCTGTATTTCTATTTGATAATGTTGCAGAACTGTCTTTTGATAACCGCTCCATTCTTGAAGTTGTTTATTCCAATTAGCTTGATATTCCTGGACTTCTGTATTAACTTCTGCCTGATACTCTGTAATTTCAGTTTGAAATTTCTGGATTAATGATGCATTATTAGCAACATCATCCTGCATACTTTGTATAGCATCCTGAAGTCTTCTTGCACTATCAGACTGAGCATCTGCCTGTGCTCGTGCAAGATCTTTCTGCATATTTTGCAATGCAACTTGATTCGCATCCTTAGCTTCTTGGACTACTTCCTGGAATTTGAGCTGAAAGTCAGCATTCTCCATATTAAACTCATTTAATTCATTTTGAATATTTAATTGATATTCTTGAAGGCTATCTGATTCAGTCTTTTGCCATGCTTGAAAAACAGTACCTAATTCTGTAGTATAACGTTGAAGTTTTTGAGTATACTCCTGTACCTGTGCTCCAACTTCTGCTTGGTATACTGCTAGATCAGCCTGATATTTTTGAAGAATTAAAGTATCCTCTTGAGTTTCTCTTTGTATAGTAGCCTGAAACTCTACATTCTCTTTATTGAATTCATTTAATGCATTCTGAATATCTGCCTGAAACTCTCCTAATTCATGTTGTAATCTTGCCATCTGAACTTGAGCAAGCTCCGTATCCTCATCCGTTTCAAGAAAAGTCTCAAATTGTGCTATATCAAATGTTTGTGTAGGTTTTGTATATGTAGGAGCTGTACCTACTGAAGAAAGTTCAGGTGTATCTGGAGTATCTGGCGGCACTGCAGCAATACTTAATTCTCCTGGATCACTATCTGGAAAATCACCAATAACCCAATAATCATTAAAAGCTTCTCTAGCTGTTTGCAAACTAGTTTTGTCATAAGTAGGTATATCAGCTGTAGGAAAAGTTATTGCCGTTACAGTTGCGTCACTTACACTACCAATATCTGTTTCAGTAGCAGGAGAGTAACTAATAGTGCTAATTGTAGGTACATCTGGGGGTACTGCTGTAATAGATAAATCTCCAATTGATGTAAATTCTTCCCTAAATCTGTGAAGCTTGGTAGTATTATCACTACCACCACTTATAGCAGTTGAATCTGCTATATCATCTAAATATGGCTTAGTATATGTAGGGACATCACCACTTATATCAGCCTTTGCTACTGTTGCTACAGTTATAGCTCCAACAGCAGTTGCACTAGCATCTGCATTTACAGCATCTGTATATGAGACTGTTGAAAGTGATATTGCCGTAGGCGCAGTAGCTGTAATACTTAAAGCATTTGTCTCACTAAAGCTAACTGTAGCCAAAGTAGGTACATCAGGCGGAACAACAGTAAGAGAAATCACATTACTGCCCATAGTAGCTTGTAGCAATCTTATACCTGCATACATAACTACTAAATAAACTTTATCATTAGGAAAATACTTAATATCTGAATGACTATGAATTAATGCAGCATTATTAGTAATATCTCTAGGCTCTTCATTTACATAAAAAACTTTTAATCCATTATTTGCAGATGGAGTAGGATATACATTGATTGTTTTATCACTATTTATGGCATAAACAGGATTATATAGAGAAGCATAGTCTAAACTTTCTACATCAACAACTCTTGATTGCATACTTGGAGATATCTTTATACATGGATACCATGAAACAGTTCCATCTGAAGATCCATCTAGATTACCTTCTCTCATAACAGCTAAAATTCTAGCTCCACCAACACTAAGGCCTTGAGAATCACTAATAGAACTTTCTCTTTGAAATTGTTCTGCATCTTGAGGTCTAACTATTAGCCACCTATTTGTAACATCTATTACACCATCTTTTAAAAATTGAGAAAGCTCACCTGTATCGGAAACAGTGAGCGAGGTTAAATCTTCTACTTGATCTTGAAATGCCATATTACTCCTAAGGTACCCACCCCCTCTAGAAGAGACCCCATATCTCTACAGAGGGGGCAGGTATTATTTTAGTTAACTACTATATTAGGCTGCTGAAGTTGCAAATGTTGCATTTACCGCACCACTTCCAAGCTCAGACCCTCTAAATGCAAGATTCCAATAACCCTTTTCTTCGCAGAACCATGCTAATTCAGCTCCGATATTGGTTTGATTGTTAGTTGCAGTAGCAGCTATTGCTAGTGTATCATGAGTTCTAGCAGTAGTCTTAATAGTACCACCACTTGTAGCTACAGTTTGCACCCAAGATTGTAAATAATTAGGATGCGTAAGTTGACCGTCACCATCATTATTAACAGTCAACATTAGAGTACCTTGATCATAATAGTCACCGCTAGCAGTAGTAAATGTAATGCTTGCAGCACCATCAGCTTGAGCATTAAACCTAAAAACTACTAGTGCCCCTACTGTTGCAGATGGGAGTACCATTGATGCAGCTGCACCATCACCATCCCATAAACTACCATTAACATGTTGCTCTTTTAATGTGTAGCCTGTATCAGTAGCAGCATCAGCTTTTGCTTCATACCCAAGATGTGCCCAATTCCATGTCATATAAGCAAGCTTATTTTTAAGAAATTTAGCATTCCCAAGAATATCATCAAACGAGTTTTGTCCGTATTGTGGATTTGCCATGATTTATCTCCTTATGTCCAGATAGCATGGGTTTCAGGACAAGACCATTCACACCCAGCTTCTGTTAATATCTGATCTACTCTACGGTCGACACCAGAGTTCTCTAAAGTCTGAACTCCCACGTAAATCCCAGTATCTCTGTTAATACCATTACCAACTAATGGTCTGTATGCACAATATTTCATATTGATACCCAACATCTTAACATTAGTTCCATCAAGATGCACATTACGTGCAACATTCATGTCACCATATACAGTTGAGATTTTTGTAATATCAACACCAAACACTTTACTTCTACCTGTCAATGCCACCTCAGCTCTACCTAAGCTATTAGCAGAACTAGGAGTTGGCCTAGTATTTCCAGCTCCTGGATCTACTATACCAACATTGTTAGCAAAGTATCCAGATAGTTTATGCAACCAATTGTAAGTTGCTGTAGAAGCAAAAAATACAGTTGAAGTAGCATTATTATATCTTGGATCTAACAAAGCTGACATATCTTCAAGAAATGAATCCTGAGATTTGGTTGTGAATGTTAGGCCAAAAGTATTGCCATAAGTGGAAATGAAATTTACTGCACCTTCAGTGGTATTATAAGTAGAACTTTGAGTACCAAATAGAAGTGCATTTTCAATATCCCATTTATGTTCAATGAGCTTTTCTTTCCAGATACGTGCCCATTCATTGCCTTCATACTTCAGTACAGTAGCACGGTCAGTATTGTTCATAACTGCAGATGTTTTGAATATCTGAGTTTGACCATATGCAGTACTGTATGGCTGATCTTGCCATGTTTCTGGATAACCAGAACCAGCAGCAAAAGCAGTACCAACTACATAGCATTTGAAAGGCTCAAGGTCTTCTTGCGAAGGAGTTTTAGCATCTGGTGTAGCAGCATAACCATATCCTGGATCACCGTCTATAGCTGTTCCAGAACTGTCTGAAGCTGTAGAAGTAGCACCCATAAATCGAACTGCTCCTCCACTAGCTTTTACACAAGTAGCATTTACAATTGCCTTATTAACTGTTGCACTAGAAGTTGCATTATAGCCCTGAGTATCAAGATCTACTGAATTAACTTTCCATAAAGTATATCCTGTTATTTCAGATGCAAGATTAGCAGCCGATCCAGAAGCCCCATGAGGAATCTTTATAATTTGTCCAGGGACAAAGAATAAAGGCTGGGTATATGCAACACCTTCTGAGTAGTTATGTGTTTGACCATAGATATTCTGGTTATTACCATTATTACTATAATCACAAAAGAATCCAAAAGAATACACATTGCCTGCAACTAAAGTAACATCTCCAGCACTAGCATCAGTCGCTGGTGCTGAAATAGCACTACTACTGTAGTCAGCCATATATGCATATCTTTTGGTGTAAGACGAACGCTTCTCTGTAAACTTAAAAGAAGGATCATCGGTCGGTTTCTTAGAAACCATACTTACGAATCGAAAGAATGGATCCTGAGCCAAAGCCAATTCAGACACTTTATCACCGAAGTTATACTTTCTCCGTAAAGCACCTGTATTAAGCTGGACTGAGGATTCACCTCTCTCTATGGAACCGGATGTATAATTACTCCCGGTTACATTAAGAATATCCGCCATTTGTCTATCTCCTTAATTAGGATTAAGTTCGGATAGACTAATAAATTTTATATAAGCCTAACCAAACAAGTTGTCAACACCATCATCAAGGCCCTTTATCGCATCAAACACTTCGTCTGATTCTGATCTTCCTGGGTCTTGATTGTTTGCTCCCGATGCGGAGGTAGGCATGTTTCTAACATTCTTCATTTGGTTTAACATATCCTTCTTTGTAGAGTTTGCTACATTCTCATTGTTCTGGTTCCGGTTTAACAAGTAATTAACATCATCTAATGTCATTACATGTTCCTGAGCCTTCGCTTTAAATGTGTCAAAATCTTTATCTGACATTTTATGCCTTTCTCTGAATGCCTGTTCTTCATTGGTTCTAGCATTAGCTTGTTGGATTTGTTGTGCTCTTTGCTTTTCAGCATTGATCATTTGTCCAACCCTGCCTTGAACCATCTTATCTACATGAGCATTCATTAGTTTAGCACTATCAGAATCAGGATCTGTCATTGCTTCCTGCTGGTCAAACATAAAATCTTCTTCAAGACCAAGATGCTCTTGAATTGACTTTTCTGGTTGTCCACCATTTACCAAATAATTCCTAACATGATCTACTAATCCACTATCGTTCTTCATCGCTTCTAGAACTGGTACAAACGGTTCAACCGATTTGTACTGATCTGCTAAGCGGACAGCTTCTCTACTACTATCTTCGTATCTCTTTTTCCAGTCTGTGCTGTCATTTGAAGACTGTGTCACGTTATCGGAGCCAGCATCGTGTTGTACGTGGGTTACCTGTTCGGAGCCACTTGTTTGATTTTGGGTTACCTCAGTGTCTATTATACCACCATTTACTTGATTCTCGAGCTGATCGAAAAATCCTGAGGAGTCTGTATCGGTCTGTGCTTCAGCTTCTTCAAAAGAATCTTCTTGCATTCCGATTTCAGAGTTACCTTTTGTTTCTTCCATCTTATATCTCCTTTTTGATTCTAGTCAATCTGCGTAACATATCACTCTTTAGTTTCAGATTCCAAACTATTTTTTACTGACTGTAACATATTGCCTGCTTGTTGTTTCTGAGACTCTACGTTATTTGACATTACATTACGCAACAATTTTTGTTTTCCTTCTGTTTCTACGTACTGCTTACCCATCTGAGATTTCACTTCTTCTTTCTTCTTATTAATCTCAACATCGGCTTGCATAACTTTTTGCTTAATACCAGCTTGCACCAATTGTCTTTCAAGGGTTTCAATCGTGCCGTCCTTATCCTTGACCGTCTCAGTAAGCTGTTCAACTTGCCCCGATAACTGTGCATATAGTGATTTCCTTTTTACAATATTTTCCTTATTCTTTATATCAGTTTCAGCGAGTACGGCTATGTCATCTATTACGCCAAGATTCATTAATTGTTTTAATTCTTCTAAATACGCCCATCTATTAACAGGTAATGTAGATCCTTGAATAATACGAATATCATATTTAACTGTAGATATATCCATTGATTTACCAATAGCTTCTCCCATATCATTATAAATAGGTATATTTACTTCTTGGTTTCTTCCCTCTTGAATAGCAGAAGGTTGAATTAATCTAAAACGTTTATAAGCTGAATATGTTGATTGTGAGAATTGAAGTACCATAGTTCCTAATTGACGTAAAGCAGGCTCAATAGAAGTACTCATCCACTGCTTTATACGTCTTGTACCATACTCATCTAAAGCCAACATACCACGATAAGTTTCTCCTGCTTGAGAACTATCTCCCATCATAGAGCTATATATACCAGCTAAATACTCCATATCGCCCTTACCTTCCTGAACTATCTGGAAGAAAGCACTTGCAAGAGGTGCTGGTATTACTGGAGTAGGTCTTTCTACACCAGGTCTAATTGGAAGTAAAGCTCCAGGACTAGAAGAATACTTCTCCCATATCTCAGCATCAATAGAACCTTCTTCATACATCCATCTAAGACTAGAGCCCAATGAAGCATTATGTACCATTATCTGGTGTGCTTTATTTATTTCCTGCTGCTTACCAATAAGTGGTGATACAGCTGATATAGGATATGGAGTACCTGTCCATTTATAATGAAAAGGAATTAGTGGATATTCTGTAATAGTATCTGGTAGAACCTGTTCATATAAAAGCTTATCACCTGCTAAACAAGTCTGCTTTACACGAGTAGAATAAAACTGTACCTGATCTACTACATTCTTTGCTATTTGAGGATCCT
>Ga0080013_1006825_pt1 | contig 9985 bp, 14 predicted proteins | sample ETNvirenome_6_85_FD_69236 | JGI IMG/M metagenome (GOLD analysis project Ga0080013, IMG submission 69236) | Marine viral communities from the Pacific Ocean - ETNP_6_85 (SPADES assembly) (version 2) | ecosystem: Environmental > Aquatic > Marine > Oceanic | place: Pacific Ocean | collected 2013-06-19 | reverse complement strand
CATTAAGTCGTTTCGTTAAAGAGGTGTCTATCATTTCGGCCTCAATACATTTGTTATACCGTCTCTACCATGTTCGCGATCCCAGGTTCTTTGCTCGCGGATCAATCTTTGATCTGCCAGGATTTTTATTTGATCTCGTAAAGGGATTTTTGGTTTGGGTTTCGTTGGTGGTCCGTTAATTAAACTTCCGTCAACAACTGGGATTTTAATTTCGGGATACGTTGGCTTTTTATATTTACCAATATATTTTAAATCATCAGGCGCCATGTTTTTGGGGCCATACTTATAATATTCTTTATTTAGAATTCGCTTTAGCTCATTTTTCTCAGCAGGAGTATCAGCTGTTTTTTTCATTAGGTCCCACGTATTCAGTTCGCCAGTCATTTGACGGGATCTTTCTAATCGTTCAGCTAATTTTCCAATTTGTTCGGGCGTTGCTTCTTTTACCCGTTCAATATCATTCTCGGGTGGTTCGTACATTTTTTTCATTTTATCAATGTAGGTTAATACGTCTGTCTTATGCTGCTTAGATCCTTGAGGTGATTTACTTACTGGTGTTTGACTTTCCTCGACACCAAATCTAATTAATTTTCCTAATTCGTTTTCTTTATTTTTTATATTATTAGATTCATCAACAAAATTTTTCCAAACGCCATTGGATTTAGGATCACCGAACGTTGCAATCTTTTTTTCAACTTCTTTTTTAGTTGGTTCGGCAATTGGTTTTTTATCAAAATTTAAATCTAGTTGTTTCATCTTTTATTCTTTTTATTTTTGAGAATTTTTACTTGCGCTTTGGCAACGTGCTTATCAGCGATACAGTCGCTAAATTTATGATACGTCCTAATAATGTTCCGTGCTTTTTTTTGTTTTTCTTTTTTAGTCATTTTTTATTTATCCTTTGGATATAGGGATTTATTAAGTAGCCAATTCAAAGTCTCTCTCTCACTTTGAGACATACTAGATAATGTGCGCCCGAGGTCGAAGTAATCAGACAGATTTATTTTTTGGATCTTCTTTGGCTTGTGATAATCGGAAAACTTGATTACTTTTCCACCACCCCGTAATGTTATTCTTATAATTTCTGTTGTTGGTGTTCTTTTGAACCAACTATCAAAACTTTCACCTGGTTGTCTTTGTTCTAACCAGGCGTCATTCAATAATTCTAGTTTCTCATTTAAAGCGTCGAATTCGTACTTTTCTTCGTCTGCAACTTTTATAACTTCGTTAAAATTTAATCGTGAAGTTTCTGGTCCTCCACTTGTTAGGCGCTTATCAATGTTTGTTGTTTTTGACATTATTTTTTTTCTATCCTCTTATCTGTGGCCCAAAGATCATATAAAACTTTTCCGTGGTTCTTATGCCAGACCTCGTTAGTATCTCTACCAAGAGTTGATCTTCTTTTCCTTAAAGTACCTGGTTTAACTTTTAAATGATTTGCGGCTGTCTTTTCATCAACCCAACGATCTAATTTTTCTTTTAAATAATTTATATACATATCATTACATATGGACATATTTATCCGTATGTAAATGACACGATAGAAACGTGGTACAGAAATACCACGGAAGCCCCAATTGGCGTGGTATATTAATTTAACCTAATAACTTTTTTCTTGCGATATATGCGTTAAATTGTTTTGATTTGTATTTGTATTCTTCCTTAATCCACCTTTTAAATTCTATTTTCTTTTCGACTAATACTCTTCGACGTTTTTCAATTATTTGTTCAACAACTTTATCGTGATCTAAATCATAAAAACTTTTTGTTTTTACTAATTTTTTTTTTATTTGAGTTTTACTCGGACTAACTTTATTAAAATCAATTCCATTGAGAGTGCAGCAGATTTTCATATTTTCAGTCACGATAGTTCTAGGGCCTTTATCTTTATTTTCTTTTTTAGACATTTGTTCATCAATAAATTTTACTAAATAAAATCTTCTTAGATCTTGTTTTTTAAAAGGCTTATTAGCATTAGCAGTAAGAACGTCCATAGCAGCCTGGGGATCTTCATATAAACCCATGGCGTATTGGCCCAAGTTCTTCCAAGAATAAATAATTTGATCTTGAAAAAATAAATGTGCAAGTTCTTGCTGAACATTACTATAAAACTTTTTAGGATCACTTGTTCCGTAAGCGCTTAAACCACCCGTAATTTTTTTTGCTTCTTTTAATGTGAGTTTTCTTTCACGTCGCACATTTCTTGCTAAAATCTTAAAAGCAAATTTTTTTTCTTTCCTATTAAATTTCTTTTTCTTACCGGCGCCCATGATCCAGGTATAGCGGACCAGGGGCATAAATACCACGGAAATTTAGGCAACGTGGGATCTAGCTTTCGCCATTTCTTTTATTCTTCTACGTTTAACTTCTTCCGAAACCTTGATGTATTTCTCAACTGATTTGTGATCTATCCAACCACCAAGCTCTTGAATTGCTTTGCTATCACCAGTTATTCCGTATCCGATTGTTGCCCAAGAATGTCTAAGAAAATGAATACACTTATAGGACAGCTTTGCTAATTTAATAATTGAGGCGTGTGTTTTTCTCGGATCTTTTATGTGGTCTGTTTTAACTTTAACTAATTTATTTTTAGTTAAATTTTTACGAACCTTGAAGCGAGTAGGGAACACATATTTAAATCTTTTATCTCTATGATTTATTGTGCGTCTGTGTTTTGCCATTATTCTTAGAGCCGCTTTAAATTTATAATCAAAATATAACGTCATTGGTTCATCATTTTTTGTATCAATATATTTAATCTTATTGTTATCAATATTGATCTGGTCCCACTCTAGGCTAAAGACTTGGTTTTTTGATCTAGCGCCAATTAATCTCGCAGCGCGCAACGCGAAACACGGAACAAGATACCTATCGCGATCTTGTCTAATTAATTTCAAACTAGCTTTTCTGTATCGTCTCAACTCCGACCTTGTGTATGGATCTTCACGGTCCAGTCGTCCTTTTTCTTTAAAGAGTTCTTTTTTCTTAAAATAGGCAATTCTCTTTTTAATTATTCCAGTTTCTTCCGCATACTCTTCAACAGATTGTATAACTTCTATAACTCTATTAGCCTGATATTTACTACCTTTCATAACGGCTCTATGGAAATGTAAGTAGTCATCTTTTGTAAGACCAACTATGGGTTTATTCACAATGTCCATATATGGAAGTCTATACAAATTTTTATGCAAAGGATTTTTGCTATTTTGTTTTATATAAACATCATAAATACTTTTATAGTTATTGTGGGATTTTAAACTTTTAGATCTGTTATCAATCCATAACTTAGAGACATCACAAAGCGTCTTTCCTTTTGAACGTCTAACAACAACGGTGTTTGGATCTTCACCCCTTAATATTTTGCCCCTCATTTCCTCCGCCATTTTACGGGCAACGGCGGGAGTTATTCCAATTAGATCTTTTTCTTTTGGGTCGTTCTTATCGTACCAAGGCCCAAGGGTTTTATTTACTTTCTCAAAATAATTTCCTTTTTCGTCTTTGCCTTTAGGGCGATATCTATAAACAAAAGATCTTTGTCCGCCAGGATTTGCTTTGGCTCTAAAGCCCATTAAGTTTTTATCTTTAATTGTTTTTTCTTTGTAATAATTTCCTTTTGGAATAGGTTTTAACAATGACATTGTTCCAACATCAATTCTTACTCGGCCGTCTTTGTCTGTTTCTATTTTTTTCATCTTTCTACTTTCTTAGTTAGTTGTTAATTTAAGAAAGTAAATGACACGGATCTTTCGTGGTACGCGCTGCCCCCAACGCTGCCCCCAAAATTTTAAACGAATGTAAATTGATATTGGTTTATAAGGACAATAAAAAATACCAAAGCCCCCAAACTGCCCCCAAAGAGATCTACATTTGTTCATAAATAGTTTCATTTTCTTTCTCTTTCTTTGGTTGAAAAGATAAGTAATTACGCCTATAACAACTCATTCGGGGCGTAGCGCAGCCTGGTAGCGCATCTGGTTTGGGACTAGATGTTCATATTGTCCCAGGCAATTCAATTAACCTATATCTTTCAACGTAAATAGAGCATATCACACCTTGTTTTATCTATCAATGAAATAAGTCAAAGCCCCCAAACTGCCCCCAAAATTCTAGTCGTCCGTCAGAAATAAAGTAAATACTCATCTTTGTATCTACCACGAAAGCCTTATTTTACGTGGTAAATTGCACATAAAAGGTATCTTATAGGTTGAATATACGCGGCTCAGCCTCCGGCTTCGCCGCGTCCACATAGCACGTTTTCTGTGGGTGGCGTGGTATATCAAAAAAGATCCTAAACACGTTTTAAACGTCGTTTTTGGGGCATTAAACGACCTTTCTTGCTGTATTTAACCTTTAGATTATATACTTACTAAATACTTTGATCCACGTCCTTAGTCTCAGTAAAAACTTATTCACACTTAATTTCTAATTTTAAAAAAATTTAGGTTCACAAGGTCCAAAAAATTTTATAAATTTTAAAACAGAAAGGTAAAAAAAAAATTATAAAAAAAATTTTCAAAATGGGGTGGTATAAACAGCATAGTTCTTTTTCAGAAAATCCTTTTAATAAACCTACTATTGATCGCTGCATTAATTGTGGGGACCAGGCCGAGGTCCGGGCGCAAATAACAATGGAGTTTGGAGAGGGCAATTATAATACGGGTCCTATTTGCAAGAAGTGTTATCGAGTGAATTACGGACCAAGGATCATTCAAATTTAATCGGGAAACGGGGACCAGGGAAAGATTTGTTAATCCCCGCGTTTGACTGGGCGCCAGAAGCGAGGATCAACGTTATTCAGACAAGGTAAAAGTTTGAATAAGATTTTTGTAATATACAGATTATTTTTTATTTTTCAAACGCCAGATACTTTCATCAATCTTAGAACTGAAAACTGGATCTCGATCATCAGGTGTAAAATTACGTGTATCAATTTCAACACTTCCTATTTCGTCTCTTAATGATTGTCCAAAATTTCCAAATCTAACACTAGAAGAATAAGCCCCAAAATCGGGTGTTCTATCATCATTAAGTTTCACTCGGGTTTTATATTTCCAATGATAGGTCTTAAACTTGTGATAATCGTCCTCTTGTTTTTGAATACCTTTAGCCGTTAGCATAGATCCATATTTCAGCGGAGTTCTATCTACACCGACTGGAATTCCTGGACCAAGATCAACATTTCTATTTAAAAGTTTTTCTGCTGCCTTTTGGTTCTTTTCATCTAAATTTTTCTTTGCAATTTTAATAACTTCGGGCGTAATCTCATCAACAATTTTATCGCCTTTGTCATATCTAATTTTAGCCAGGTGTTTGATTAAATTATGTTCTTCTAGTTGCCAACCGTTTCTTGCGTTGTGGTAATTTGTTTTATGTCCCTTGATTAGTGTTCCGCGGCGCCTGTATTTTGAAGCAGGGGACACGGAACTTTGAACACGGATCGGGTGGCTAGCGTCGCGGTCATCAACTATAAATGGACGGTCCCCTAAAGGTGTTTTCCACCAAAACTTATTATCAATTTCTTTAAAATTTCCATTTTCTAATCCACGTCTGCGCCTTGATCTCAACGCTTCGGGTTTAATACCAATGATTGCAGCGTATTCATTAGAAGTCAATCTAAAATCTTTTTCCATATTTGGAGTAATATTTTACCTGGAGTCTGCGGTCAAGTGGCGGCGGCTATTTGGGACGGTTAATTTAATTTTTTCTTTGGGGCTTTTATTCTAACAAGAGGCAATCTTCCTGATCCTCTTTTTTCATATTCTATTAATCCGTTTTCAGATAATTGTTTTAATAATTTCCACTTCGTTGATTGATGTAATCCGAACCAGTCATAAAGATTTTTATTATCCATATAAACCCACTTGTGAGACGTGTCTTTACCTTTATATTCAGGTTTAGATCCATAGACCAACCCTTGTTTAGTTTTAATATATTGGAATAATCTCACGGCGCATAAACCGTGTTCCGCGAATTGATTGAATTGATAAATGCTTAAAGGACCCATAGTAAAATGAACATCGCCTATAAAATTTCCACCGTATTTTTCTTCGGCGGAGTTCATATTAGTTTATATATATATAATAGCATAATTACATTCTTAAATACATAGACAGGGGCTAATCAACTCTTAGTACCTGGGGTTGCTGATCGTTAGTAGGTTGTTGATTTTCGTATTTTTCTATTTCTAAAAATATCTCGTCAAAAATTTCTTGGTGTTTTTGTTTTTGTTTCCAGTTCGAGCTAATCTTTTCTTCATCAACTCTAATAAGACCACCAACAACATCTTTAGCTGCTATTTCCATTAAACTTTTCGCAAGGTCCTTTTGCCACGTATCGGGTTTTGGGATTTCTATAATTAAAGCGTCGTGCAGTGTGGCAATAACTTTAATATGATTATCTAATAATTTTTGAATAGCTTTTCTTAAAATGTCAGCGCCAGTAGTTTGTATAATAAAATTTTTTAATTGGTTTGTAATACTTTGACGTTTTCCGTCTTTCCACTTACTATTACCCTTGATCCAACGTTGCCAACCAAGTGAAGATCTTAAATGTCCAGTTATCGCGGAACCATTAATCCAACTGTCTCTTTTATTAAAATAAGTTTTATATAAATCTTTAAATCTGTTTAAATATTCTTTTGCTTTAAATTTTGAACATTCCAATCTTCTTGCAACTTCTTTAACCCCCATTCCATAACTGTTTGCTAAAAATAATTCTTTAACCACTTCCCGTTGGGTTTGGTGTGTTTCTTTCGTTGCGTTTGGATCATTAATTATACCTAATTTTTGAGCGGTGGTGATGTATATGTCGTGACTATTATAGGCTTCCAACAGATTTTGATCGCCAGAAAGATAAGCCATGATTCCTGGTTCCTGGGCTTTGTAATCTAAATAATACAGATCTGTTCCCCATGGTGGTTTAATAAAATTTCTCGCCCACTTGCTCGCGGACAACGGATATTTAGAAGAGGAGGGAGTACACCGGGACGTTATTGTTCCAAACATATTCAAATCTGCACGCACTCTACCGTCGTGTCCAATTTTATAGAAACTTAATTTTGTAGTGTTTAATAATTTATTTAATTGTCTAAATTCTTTTATCAAAGGGTGGCGGTGTTCAAACCTTTTTACTATCTTATCATTTTGAGTAAAATTTCCACTCTTTACTCTCGGCCACGTAGGGCCTAGACCACATTTTAAAACAAGTTTATCAAATTTTGATTTCTTACAAACATTGTTTTCAAATACGTCTAATTTTTTATTATGCCTTTCAATAATTGTGTCTTTAACATTAACCCAATTATCATTGAAACGTTGTATTAATCTTGTATCAACTGATATTCCGTATCTTTGTATTTGTGCAACGTTCCCCTGGCTATATCCTCTAAAAGTAATTTCCCAAAGAGTTCTTTCGAAATCTTCATCAGTTTTTAATTTATTTTTTAATTCGATATCTTCGCATTGTGCAATAAATAATTCTTCAAGTTCTTCAACATCTGTTTGACAATAATCTAAAATTCTTTTCTGATCCGAAATTGAATACTCAAAAGGTAAATTTGCAAACTCGTCTCTACGTAAAATAAAATCTAATTCTTTATCTTTTTCTTCTTCTGAAATGGTTTGAATATTGTATCTAGCGCAAGTATCTATCAAACCAGTTTTTTTCTTTTCGAGAAACGGACCATAAAGACATAAATTTTCAACGAAGCAGTCCCACATATATTTTGGTTTTCCTTGGTATAGTTGTAAAAATGCGCCATGTTCAGCAGCAGCCATAAAAGAAATTAATAGACAGTTTTCATAATCGAAAAAGGGTGGGTGTAATTCTTTATCATCAACCCAATATCTAAAAACTTCCTTAGTGAAGATATCTTTGAAAACCAGGCAAAGTATTCGTTGGGGGATTGTTCCAGTTAAATCTAATAGGAACTCTGCGTCCACCGACAGAACTTTTGAAAACCCATTTTTGATAAATTCTAAAAATTTCAATTGGTTTTAATTCCTCTCGTATCTTTCTTGTACTTAGTTTTTTTCTTCTCAACATTTTTTCCTTTCATTATTTTTTCTTCTTTATATTTGCGCCAATGTTTAATCTCGCCGTTGGCACGTTTTTTCTTCATATACTCACGCATATAAATTCTTCTGTCTCTTACATAATTTCCTGCTGCTAACCATTTTTGATTTAATTTCATATAACAATATTTCCATTTTCCAATTTCATCTCTCACGTCTAAATATCTGTCATATAGAAGTTCATTAATTTTCATTTCTTTTTTGATATTAAAATCCTGGGTCTTGATTATTTTTTCTTGGATCGAGATTATTTTTTCCAGGTCTTTGATTATTGTTTTAATCATAAATCCCATGCATTCTGTTTAGATACAGCGTCAATTAATCTTTGATCTGTAATTCCGTCATTATCGTTGTAAATAAACCAAGCATCGTGCTTAATAATATTAACACACTCCTCACAATCGCAATCTTTTACAGCATAAGGATTAAGCCACACTGGCTCTATTGGTTTCTTTTTTAAATCTTCAGGTTTGATTTCAACTACTCCTATTTTAAATTTTTTCATTCTTTAACCTCTCCTGTTTCGGGATTAAATTTTCCTGATTTAATATCCTCTTCCATAGCCGCGTTCATTTCTTCGTCCATTTCTTTTTCATATTTTCTTTCTTCCTTTAAACACTCGTCGGGATCTTCAAGAAATAAATCTATTTCTTCAATGCAATCAAAGTCACCAGGGGAAAGCTCGATATGGTTTTTCCAAACCAGGTCCCACCACTCACGGAACTTGCTCTCAAAATCATTTTTCATTTTAACCCCAGTTTCCTATTACCGCTTCGTGTTTAGCGTCGTTGATAATTCTATCTTCAAAAACAAGTTCAATGATTTCCTTATTAGTCATGTTTGAAAAATCAGGTTCCTTACTTAAACCAGTGCCAGGTGGGCGTGTCACAAAACCACGCTTGCCCTCCCAATTAATTTTCACCCATTCTTTTTGACCGAGTTCAATTGCTTTTCTTACGGAGGTTCCTTTTTTAGACGCTTTTCCTGTCCATTTAAAATTTACAAACCAAATTCTTTCAACTCCCGTATCTGAAACGTAAGGCGCAATAACATATTCTTTTATTTTGTTATCACACATCATATTCACTTTAGAAAAAGTTGTTGGATCTTCAATTTGAACAACATATTTAATGTCGTCGCCGTCCGGCGTACTTAATTTAACTCCGTGGACCTTTAATAATTCGTCCCAAGAGTTTCCTCTAAATCTTACAAATTTATGTTGTGTTGGACTTTCTTCGTCTAGTTCTTGTCCACTAGCTGCTGCGTCCTCCATTTCAAGAGTTTGCTGTGTAGTCTTTCTTGCTTGATCGAAATTAAACTTTATTTTTGTTGGTTCTGTAGTTTCTTTGTTTGTGTCGTTAGTCATACTTATTATACCTTGTCTTTTAGATTAAGTTTTCAATTCACCGCCTCTAAATTGTTAGTTGTCCAATCCCTTTTTATTTTTGCTTTACGTGCAACAACTAAACTGAGCGGATTGTTAATCTCATTAAGTCGTTTCGTTAAAGAGGTGTCTATCATTTCGGCCTCAATACATTTGTTATACCGTCTCTACCATGTTCGCGATCCCAGGTTCTTTGCTCGCGGATCAATCTTTGATCTGCTAGGATTTTTATCTGATCTCTTAAAGGGATTTTTGGTTCGGGTTTCGTTGGTGGTCCGTTAATTAAACTTCCGTCAACAACTGGGATTTTAATTTCGGGATACGTTGGCTTTTTATATTTACCAATATATTTTAAATCATCAGGCGCCATGTTTTTGGCGCCATACTTATAATATTCTTTATTTAGAATTCGCTTTAGCTCATTTTTCTCAGCAGGAGTATCAGCTGTTTTTTTCATTAGGTCCCACGTGTTCAGTTCACCAGTCATTTGACGGGATCTTTCTAATCGTTCAGCCAATTTTCCAATTTG
>Ga0080013_1006824_pt1 | contig 9985 bp, 3 predicted proteins | sample ETNvirenome_6_85_FD_69236 | JGI IMG/M metagenome (GOLD analysis project Ga0080013, IMG submission 69236) | Marine viral communities from the Pacific Ocean - ETNP_6_85 (SPADES assembly) (version 2) | ecosystem: Environmental > Aquatic > Marine > Oceanic | place: Pacific Ocean | collected 2013-06-19 | reverse complement strand
CCTTATCTGCTTCTGCCAGGTCGTACAGGCGTTTATCATGGTTGCCCATGAGAAGGTGAGTGGGTTGCCACCGGGTGAGGAATCCAAGGGCTTTTTGCCAATCTTCCACCATTGACGAACTGCGCTCCTCTGCTCCTGCACCCCGGCGTAAAGGACGGGCATCCACCAGGTCACCCCCGAAGATCCTGTGATGTGGCTTGAACGATTCAGTCGCCGCCAGTAAAGCCTGGACGGCATTCTTGTCCTGCTTATCCCCGTGGAGATCTGAGGCAAAGATGAATCGGGTGAGGGACATTACTTTCCATTGCGGGATCTCCTCTTAACTGAGTAAGCAATTGCAACTGCCTGCTTGCGAGGACGACCTGCCTTGATTTCTGTCTTCACGTTCTTCTTGAACGCTGCCTTTGATTTGGATTTGGTTAGTGGCATTTTATTGGTTTCTTTTAGATTGAATCTGATTGAAAATGCTCATCACCTCCGAAACATAATCAATTAGCATGGATTGCCTTATTTCTGGTGAGGACATTTCTGAAATTCTGCCAATTGTTCCAGTGGTGGAAATTGTCCCGCTCTCTCCTACTCCTTCAGGAAATCTGTTATTCCATGCGATATTCCCCGCAGTCGCTACGTCCTCATTGCCGTGTGACCTATCATCAAGAAACCAGTCATAAGCCTGGCGTATATTATCTATCTGATGTTCAGCAATGAATTTTTCTGCCTGAACACGGGCTTCGCCCTCCGCAGGCATAAACCTAGCCTGATCTGCGCCTGACTCTTTTTCAAGCCTGCGGATAGCCGCCTTTTGTGCAGTTTCCAGTTTGTCATATATGCCGATCAGCTTCCCTGATGGTGCGTATGCCCTGAACTTGCCCCGCTTGCCCTTCTGTAAAACATTGTAACCGGCACCATTGCGCCATGCTGTGCCGTTGGTGAGGGACTCTGCTGGCTGGAAGCGTGCCGTCACACTGACATCTGCCTCATCAAAGATGACGTAGTTGTGGCTTAACTCATCCAATTCTGTTCTGCCCCAAATGTCCTGTGCTTTTTCGCTTAACTTTGATCTCAGTTCACCGTGGGTTGCGTACTCATCAAAGGCATTGCGTATTTCCTTCCCAACCTTCTCCCCGTGAATCTTCTTTGCAAGATCTTCAACCCCTAGCCTGGTCAAAGACCGCTGCCCTGTGTTCCCGTAAACATTCAAGCCAGACGCATCAAAGGCAAATGAACCCAATGAGATATTCCTGCTTCCTTCATCCAGGTACTTAATCCCGCGAATACCAGCATCACGCAGGGCGAGGGAGGCGGCCTTATCGTGTCCTAATTCCCACCCCAGTTTTCTATAAAGTTCGCTGCCGTCTTTGTGGAATATAACGTCACCACTCCTGAAAGTTTCTGAAGGTGCGTCTATATCCTCCCCCATGTTGATCAACTTCTCCCTTACCCCCGCTGGTTGTTCACTCAACGGTTTATCCCAGTGCAACAGTTCCGAATCCTTGGGTGCAAGGTCTACTTCGTAGAGGTGACCTTTCTTTTCAAAGTCCGCCAGAAACTTCTTTCCCTCAGAAAGTAAGTTTGCTTTCTGCTTGGGGGTAAAGTCTGGCTCAAGGACATCAATGGCTTTCCTGGCAGTTGCCTCCTGCCCTGTCCGCTTCTTGCCGGAAAGATCCTTTTCCCTTAAAATGTTTGCAATCTGTGCAGGGCGATTGGGTGTTCCATCTGGATGAAACTGCTCCCTGTTCATGTGCGTATCCCATGTCAATGCCTCCTTGTAGAAATTAGCCACATCCCTCTTCCCGGCAAAGTACATTCCCCAACCATAAGCCTGCGCCCCTTCCCCGGTGCCAATCTTATCAGTGGTAAAGGATTCAAAGGCGTGAGGACTGCCGTGGTATGCCGCTGGCTGAAACCGTGCCATCCCTTCCTCCACCACCTTCGCCTTTACCTCGGGCGAGAGGCGGACGATGTGGGCGGGGGTGGACTGCATCGGTGGATTGCCTCGCGTCATCTCCCCCGGCCTCGCCCCCGGATATACGTCCGTTCCCCAGTATTCGCCCGTATCAAACCCACCCTCCTCCACCTTCAGGCCCAGCTTCTTCCAGGTCTTCATGCGGGTCAGCTTCCGGTCATACAGGTTCTTGTGGAACTCGCCGCCGACCTTGAGGTCTTGCCCGGTCAGTGAGCGTAAAGTGCCTTTTGGTTCCTGCGCCAACAACTTGTCCGCAGCCTCCTTGCCAATGTAGTCGGGCAACTTCTCTCTGGTGACTCCCGTTTCCTCAATCACAACTTTGCCAGCATGGTCGTATGCCTTCAGGTTTGTGCCGGAGTAATGCACCTCATTGATGTGCTTACTCAAATCATACCTGGCCGCCTGCGTCTCACCCTTCGTCCATGCGATGGCATCATAACCATTATCAGCGGCATACTTGATCATCCGCTTCATGGCGAGTTCATGCCAACTGGTCTTGAATGGGGCGTCTGGGACGGCACCGGCTGCGGCAGCTTCACGCTCGTCCCACTGCTTGACTCGTTCAGATAAAGCATTCCACTCGGCATCCGACATCTTTCCCTTGCCACTATAGAACTTTTCCCGGTCAGCATGGGCTAACTTCTGAACTTCCGCCACTGTCTCCCCTCCCTGATACCCCTTCTTCCGTCCCTCCTGGTGCCAGTCAGATTGGATCTCCTGAATATCCAGCACCTTGCCATACTTTTCGCTCTGCCGATCCTGAAACCGGATGTGGGCGAGGGTGTTGGAGTATTCACCGTAATGGCCTCCGGTGTAGTCGGCTGCCTTGCCGTGCATATCCCAAAACGATCCGATTGCCTCTGCTTTGGTTTGGCCGGATGAGTAGCGACTTGTGCCGGGGCCGAAGACCTCCCACTTTTTCAGACCAGTTCCCTCAACAAGACTGTAACCCTCTGGCAACCCGCTCCGGTCAGTCTTCTCAGGCAACCGCAGCAACAACTCCCGGTAGCTGCCCTCGACTGCGCCGGGTTCGACGTAGGAGTCGTATTGGGGGGTGTCTACCGGGTTCTTCGCCTCGCTTAATTCTTGTGTCAGCAAATAATAAGGGTCATCCTGCTTGCGTAAATGGAAAGTGTTTCCGGGGTCTTGTCTGTACGTCTCTAATTGGTATGCCGCATCTGGACGGCTAATTTCGTGCAGGAACTGGTCGCCGTTCCAGACTTCAACAGTATCATAATTATTAGCCGCCTCATACGCTTCATCGACTGTCACCTTCGGCCTTCTCTTGCGAGCCTCGCTTACCTGCCGCTCCAATCGCTCAACCTTTACATGGTCAACGTCTCCCCCCAACATCGTCTCCTCAACAGTAATCTGATTCTCGACAAGGTAATCGATAATCTCGTCCTTGGTGACGCGACGATTGCCCTCAAGGAATTTGTCCAGACCAAGTGCCTGCAACTCCTCATCCTTAACGCCAGCCTTCTTGATCATGGCAAGCATCTGTTGGCCCGATCCCTTGGCCTGCTTCAACTCCAATGCAGCACTTTCAGCCTTTGAAAACATACCGAGCGGGTCAATCTCCGGTGATGGCTGGAATCTTGCAACCCCTTTTCGGTAATTTCTCCCGGCAAGGGAAGAGGCACTCTTCATGGTATCCCTCAGTCCCAGCAGTTCACCGTCAGGCTTGTAGACCCTGAACTTGCCCCGGCCTTTCTGTAAAATGTTGTAACCCGATTCATGCACAAAGGCTTCGCCGCCTGGGAGTTTCTCGGGGGTGAAGGAGTCGGGTTGGAAGTTAACCTGCATTCCCGCATAGGCACCAGTGGGCCTGCCGGTTACCGGATCAACTTCACCCTCGGTGTACCTGTAGGATTCACCTGTCTCGGTAATCTTCCCGACCCTATCCACTCTGATGTCCTCAGTTACCCGCGTATGCTTCCCCTCACCGGGCTTCCCGATCAGGAGTTCTCCCCCTCCCGAGGATTCCTTCCTGACATTGCGGCCAAGGGCATTCTCGTTCATCACCAATTCAGACTGCTTCGCCTTAATTACTGCGCCCCAAATCTTGTTGAGGATGTCCCGCTTCATGGCACCATTCCTGCCTCCACCAAAGAACTCTGCGGATGGAGTGGGGGCATCAGAGGCAAGATTCTCAGCATACCTCTTTACATCAGCCATTGCCGCAGCCTTGTCCCCTCCCCACGGGTCGAGCATTCCTGGGCGACTAAAGAACTCATCTGCGCGATTGCGGAGCATTGAGAGATCAATGGTTTTAAGCAGAAGTCCCAACCCGCGATTCATCTGCCTTGCAGAATAGGTGCCGTCCTTCTTTGGTTTGGGGGTGTTGCTTCTCCTTGCTGAGTGAATCAATGTATCAGATTCCTTGATGCCCCTTGGAAAGATCAGGGTTTGCTCACCCTTTTTCCCGCCAACCGGAGAATTGGCAATGGATGCAACCTTGCCCCCGTCCCTTAATGCTCTGAAAGTCATCAGTTTTGCGAAAATCTCAGGAGGCAGGATGGGTTTCATTGCCGCAAGTGCCTTATCGGACAGGAAGTCCTCTTTCGCCCCAGGTATATCCTTTAATGCCTCATCAATCTTCAGGCCCATCTCAAACATCTCGCGTCTCAGCGTTGCCTCGTCCTTGACGCCAATGGGGTTGCCTTTTTCGTCCCGAATAATGGCATGATCCATGCCATGTTCCTTATTGAAGGTAAGTATCTTTGCCGGGGTACTGAGATCCACCGGGGTTGCCATCGTTCCCTGCTTTACATTCCTCTTATTGATCACCCTCCGCGCATCAATCAATTCACGCACAAGTGAGTCAACTGCCTTATGCCCGGTGAAGGGATCATCGCGCCTGCCGGTCAGCTTGTATTCCTCGGACATCCCCAGCTTGTGCAGCACTGAATCATATGCATTCTTGAGGTTGCCCAGGATTATGTTGTCAACACTGCGCTTACCTGTCAGGAGCAGGTCACGGTTTTCCCTGCGTTGCAGGAAGTCCATGAAGTAATCGGCATTGATCTCCTCCAGTGCCTTCAGGGGATCAGCAAGGAAATCATTCTTTGCCTGCTCGCGTGCCTTACCCTTCAACCCCTTGTAATCCACATAACGCCAGATGAATGCTCCAAGTTGATTATCATTAAGGTTCTTCATCAACGCATCAGCCATTGGCTTGGCATACTGCTTGCCGATGCTGGTCCTTAATGCACCATGCAAAGACTCATGGAATGCTGTACCTCCCTCGGCCCGCTCCACGTTGATATAAATTGTATTGCTGGCATCATCGAAGTGGACTCCCTTGAATGGAATATCAGTTCCCTTGAGCGGAACCATGTTCCCATCGGCATCCATCACCATTGCAGGGGTGCCATCCGGTTTCATCACCACTTCATCATCACGAACAAACTTCATGGGTGCCTCTTCACCCAACCAACCCTTGGCATCTATCACCTCGGCAATAGCCTCAGTGTTGCCCTCCTTCGCAAAGCGTTCCACCAGTATCTGGGCCTTTGCCCCTTCCGCCTCCGGCATTAATGCTATGGCGCGGGATGCATCCCCCATTATCCTCTGCGACCTGACACCTCCTGTTAAGTGGCTTATACCGCGCCCTGCGAGTCCGCCGGTTGCTCCCAATACCATTCCGCCACCAAGACCCCCAAATAGCCCCTCCTCGCCTTGTGAGAGGTATCCGAGTGTGCCACCTACTCCTGCACCTATCCCCACGCCTGCTGCCGCAGAACCGACGTAGGGAAGGATTGCGTCTGCACCAAATCTTCTGCCGATTCCGCCCAGTGTCCTTGCTCCCAGGGAAGCGGATTCATCAGCGGCAAGTGCGGCAAATGCTCCTGTGCGACTTGCACCCGTACCCATGCTGCGGGAGAGGTGCTGCATCGCTTCGCCTGCGGCATCAAGTCCTCCGCCGATTATCTTTGCGCCGGTAAATGTTGCGGCAGCAGTGCCGAAGGGTAACCCAACTCCCGCTCCTGCCGCACCAAGGCCAACTTCACCGACACCGGCAAGGGTGGTGAGACTTCCTGCCCCTCTCCCTGCCTTTGCCGCTGCCTCTGCTGGTGCGCCAATTGCGCGTGCGCCAAGGGTGGTGGCAAATTCGGGTACTGCACCGACTGCGGTTCCCGCCCTGCCAACTGCGCGAACCCCGGTGCCAGCAGCATGACCCACTCGCCCTGCCGCCCTTGCTGCCAGTGCTGCCGCCTTCGGACCCCCGGCAAAGGGGATGAACACTGAGGGGTCGGCTACAAGTTCCAGTGCGTTGCGGACATCCTGATTGACATAGGCAGGGTCAATGCCTGAAATTGTTTCCCCGCCTTCCTCTGCCTCCCTGATGTTCTTCCACACTTTGCGTGCCTCAAGAAACTGACCGTATTGACCTCTATCGGTTCCTGTACCGGACACCCAGTCCTTGAACTTGAACAGTGGCGATGCTGGATTATCACTCTGGGCAAGGACTCCATATAGTGAGTAGGTCCCAGCCGCGACACCTTCGACTGCTGTGCCGGGAACCTGCGCGGCACTTTCAAACTCAGCCAACCCTAGGATGCCTTTACCGACCCTTTTGGCAATTTCTCCTGCGCCGCCAATAAGCGCATCACCCCAGTCCACCTTTTTCTCCTCCATATGGGAGCGATACTTCTTGAAGTCCTCCAGGGAGGGTTCAAAGGAGGTGTCCTGCAAGTCCCAGGCAACATCTTCACCGTTGCGGGGGAATGCCTCCAGCATTGCCGCTTGAATCTGTTCGGGAGTTGCTTCGTCTGGGAACTCGTACTGCGTTCCCCTCGATGGCATATCGACAAGGATCGGCATATCACTTGTTCAGCTTAAGTTCACCCCCCTGGAAAGAGAATTTACCGGAGGTGCCGCCTGCTGCGCCACCAGTGGCAGTTGCGCCCCCTAATGCCTTGTCTAGTTCATTAATCCGTTGTGTCCCGAGGATTGTGTTCAGGGTGTTTAGGGAGTTAGACCTAGTGCGCCTCTTTGCCTTCACTGTTGCCTCGTTCTCGCCAACCCTTGGGAAGAATGTCTCAACGTAACGCCTTTGCTCGGGTTCCGGTACTGCTGCACCTGAATCGAAGCGTGCCTTGGCTAACGCCCATGCCATCATTGCGGCATCATACTGAAGATAAAGATCACTTTTTAACCAGTTTGTGCCAAGCGAACCCAGTTTGTTCCAGTAAACGTAAGGACTTGTGGGATCCCACCTTTCCCCCTCCATGCCGGGTAAATCCTCGGCACGCTTCATTATCTTATTGATCTGACTTTCAGCCTCAATCATTTGGTTACGATAAACACCGATCTTTGACTGAACCTCATTCCACTCCAGCGGTTCATTCGTCCCTGTTTCAATGTACTTTTTGTTAATGGGATCAAAAAGAAACCCTCCAAGCGGAACCGATTGCCCTTTTATATTTACCGTCGCCTGCCTCAACTCACCCGGCGCATACTCTGGCATCAGTTCATCAAGTTTCTTCTTTGTGTCAGGGGTCCAGTTGTCTCCCGCCATCAGTGCATCCCTAATCTCACCGCGCAACTCCGTTGGTGATTTTTCCCTGCCGGGAATAACCCGCTCCACTTCCTCAGTACCGATAACCCTTTCTCCGCCCGTGTAGAGGGGTTCAACCATGTCGGTAAAGAGTGCCTGATCCTCGGGTTTCATTCGGCTAATGCTTTCAGGCGTCACTGCTTCGCTCAAAATATTCTCAGAGGCAGTGCCTTGCCCGCCCGCTGGGGGTCTGAATTGGGGAACTATGGGGTTACCATCCCTGTCGCGGATAACTCGCCCTGCCTCTCTTTTGTTACGCAATCCACCCAACTCGCGCTTGAGTTTCCTGATTCGTTCTTCGTACCGTTTGCCAGTCGCGGTCGAGTAAGGGGTGGACGTAAGGGCTATATATTCCGCCTCATTTTTCCTCAGTTCCATCTCTACCGCAGTCTCCCTCTCACTCTTGGGAACTGGCTTGCGCCCGCGCATCAGGTTCCACTTTTCAATCTCTTCCTTTGTGCGCGTATATGGGGCGGGGGAGTTTTCTCCTGACTCCCTAACGTGATCAGCTAACCTCTTCTTTATGGCCTGCTTGTAGCCCGGTGCGCCCCTCTTGGCCCCCGCCATCATATCCTCCGGTAACTCGTCGTAAACTTTGGCAACCCCTGCCTGCACGCTGGGCGAATAATCTTCTAGTGGTGGTTGCCTTAACCATTCCCAAATGAGGTTGATGTCTTCCCGCCGTGCGCCCTGCTCTTCAAGTGTCCTTGCCTTGATACCTTCAGGAACCCGCGTTTCAAAGTCTTCCTGTCTACCAAGTGCCTCAATTGCATCAAATTCATCAGGAGAAAGCGGCTCACCCCGTGCCTGCTTTTTCATGTACTGATCAATTCCTGCTTGATTAAGAGTTGTTACCCTGGTTTCTGGGACAGTCTGTTCGGGGATCATCCTTTCTTGAAGCACTGCTTGTGAGGTCTTGCTGAATGCTTTCCTGTCCGCCTCTTCCCTTAATGCTTTATCGAGCAAGAGGTCATCCAGTTGACGCCTTGTTTTGCCAAACATATTTGCCTCCCAGCCCATCATGGCCTTGACTATTGCCTCTTTCTGGGAAGACCTCATTTTGCCACTGCGATATTTCTCGGCAACATCGCCCCCAAGAATGCCTGCAAGTGCGTCACCGGGTTTACCTTTCGTCACCCGATCAGCGCGGTGAAGACTGTCTGGAGCAACTTCATATGTTTCTGCCTCGCCACTGTACTCCAAGTGAGGTGGGGGGATAACAGGCAAGGTAAACTCACCAGTGTCCTCTGTGCCAGGAAACTCCCCGCTTTGCTGCGCCCGTTTCTCCAGTGCCTCAATCAGTACATCATAACCCTCGGAGCGTTCCTCCTCCTTCGCCCGCGCAACCAACACCTTCCCAATATCCGCACCGACACCAGCAATTCCCTTTTGTAATGCGGCAGCCTGCCTACCCGATTCAGCCAGATATCCCGGCGGCAGAGACATCGGTGTTGCCTTCCCTGTAAGGAAAGGTGAAATGTTGCCTGACTGTCCGCCCCCGATTGTGAATGTTGCCATTGTTTAATTCCCCCTTGCCCATCCCCCGCCAATGCTGCCCAATGCCGAAAGACCTCCTCCAATGATTGCCGCCCGATTCCCAGCAGTTGCCTGCCTTGCTGCCATCTCATTCTGCTGGTTGCTCGCGTACAGGCTACCCGCATACGGGTCGAGTGGATTGAATTGACGCCCAGGTGACGTTGCTGCCGCCTGACCCATTGCACCTTGCCCTAATGCAAATGCCTGCGATGGGCGACCAAGGATTGCCATGAAAGGGTCTGCGCCGGTTTGCTGTTGCAAGCCTGCCACCCCACCGGCAAATGTCCTGCGTTCGGCCTGCCTCTGTCGTCCAAGCTGATAACCTTTCAGGACTTCATCAGCGATTGCCTGGTTGCCCATGCCTAATCCCCTTGCACTCATTGCTGCACGGGAGGATTGCTGCGCCCGTCGTAGTTCACTGGGTGTCAATGACTGACCGGCTTGAACCTCTTCAAGAGCCTGCCTGCCCAGTTCATCGATCAATTGCTGGTTGCCTGCTGCTGAACGCAATGCCGCCGATGCACGCGGGCCATATTGTTCAACGGCAGAAACATCCGCTGCGCGTTGCTGGGCGAGGGTGTCAGCCTCGATCCGACTCATCGCAGGATAAAGATCCTCCTCATATTGCTGAATCAGTCCTGGTGTATCGCCGACACCTCCCAATGCGCGTTGGAGGTTGGCAAGATTTAGCTGGAGGTACTGGGGTTGATACTCTGCTTCTGATGCATATAACTGCGGGGCAAGGTCAACCTGCGCCTGCAATGTGTCGCGTGTTTCCTGTCCGTAATCCCTCGGTTCTGGTGCTTCTACTTTTGTCCCCATAATATTATCCTTTCTTAACGCGGCGTTGATAACGCTTCCATTCGTGAACGTGATACTCATCCTTGCCCCGTCGCTGCCATGCAACGTACTTCAGTTTG
>Ga0080013_1006822_pt1 | contig 9989 bp, 8 predicted proteins | sample ETNvirenome_6_85_FD_69236 | JGI IMG/M metagenome (GOLD analysis project Ga0080013, IMG submission 69236) | Marine viral communities from the Pacific Ocean - ETNP_6_85 (SPADES assembly) (version 2) | ecosystem: Environmental > Aquatic > Marine > Oceanic | place: Pacific Ocean | collected 2013-06-19 | reverse complement strand
AGGTGATATTTACTATCGTGATGCCAGTGGTTTTCTGGAGAGGTTAGCATCCGGTGCTGATGGATATGTGCTGACAGGCACAGGAGTTGGAGCAATTCCTGCTTGGGAAGCTGCTGCATCAGGTGGCGCGGCCCTCACCGGCTCCACCAATAACACCATCACTACCGTCACAGGCGCAGATGCTATTCAAGGCGAGGCGAACCTGACGTTTGATGGTAGTGATCTCATTCTGGCTGATGGCGGTGGCATGGCATTAGGTCATACAGCGTTGATAACTTCAGGAATGAGCGTAGCAGCTGAGTTTCAAATCATTGGGACAGGCTCTGCTGATTCTTCGATGAATCTAATGCGGTGGGAAGATGGAGTCTCTGGCCCCGTACTCGACATAATAAAATCTCGGTCTGGAACTCCCGGCTCATATACCATTGTCCAAGATGATGATTATCTTGGTGCTATTCGTTTCATGGCTGATGATGGAAACGATATTGCTACTCCAGGAGCTTCGATTGCTGCGGCTGTGGATGGAACTCCAGGGGTTGATGATATGCCGACAAGACTAATGTTTGCTACCGCTCTTGATGGTACATCAGCTCCAGTTGACCGGCTCCGTATTGCTTCCACTGGAGGAATATTTGTCGGATCACATGTAGCACACGCAAAGGCCGAGGGTCCCGATGGATATGGCATCAGCATTGACCAAGAAGACGCCGATGATGGTGCTATCGTATTCAAGAGCGACGATGTCGCACATGGCATGACCGTCTCGTTCGATACGAATACTTATGCTTACATGGCAAAGAAAAGTTCCACTGATGGTGGGCTGAATATACGGACCTTTACGGAGGGCATTTGCGCATGCCTTGTTAATGCCTATTACACCACTGGAAGCTCGGGCAAAGATGGAGATTCTCGTGCGCCTATCGAGATGCAGGTATCCAAGAAGTCCGGCACAGACCACGGCGCAGCACAGGGCGCAAACGAGAACACCTTTGCTGTGCGTGGAGGCGCATCGGGAAAAACTCGTTTCCTTGTCGATGAAGATGGAGACATTTTCTATGACGGCAGCGCCGGCACCTTCGACTCTTACGTTGACGCAGAGTTGATCCGGGCCTTCGACCAAACCATGTCCCCAGCCTCTGCTATCAATACGAAGTGGGACGAGTTCGTGCGCTACAATGAGCAGGATCTGATCGACGCTAAGATCCTCGGTGGCCCCGTAAGTGGAGTCTCCGCAGGGAAACGCGGCTTAGTCAGTGCCCGTCAGTTAGCCAAGCTGCATAACGGTGCAATCTGGCAGGCCCACGTAGAGCGGCAAGAGATGAAAGAAGTGATCGACGAACTACAATCCAAGAACGCCCTGCTTGAGCAGCGGCTTAACCTGATTGAGAATAACTGATGGCACTGATCGTGGATGTGCCCCTCGCGGGCGGGTTCGTTGCTGCGGGATGCTACATGCGCTTCCAAGGAACGACAGTAAAGAAGAACTATGAAGATGGCACATTCTACGCCACGGCAAAGATAGCAGCATTCAAGGATGCCACTGAAGCCGCCAAGGTAGGCGAGAACGGTGCCCCTTCTGGAGAGAAGTTGGCTATCTCCAGCGCAGGAGCAGTCAAGGTCACAGGCTTCGATCTGGAGTCCAATGGCCTTGTGCAGTTATACGCCAAACTCAAAACCGACCTGACAGCGGCTTCAATCACTTGGGCAGAGGAATAACGAACACCGAAGAGATCCACTGGGCAAAAAAGAGAGATTGATAAGTTGAAACTATTGACCAGGCTGGGCCGGAAGGCTCTGGAGATCGGCGGCGTCGTCGGCACGGTGCGGGAAGCCGAGGCGACCCCGATCACGCACCGCAAAAAACGCGCCTCGATCACCGTCATCGTCGTCGGCCTACTGGTAGACCTTGGGCTGGACGTCGGCATCGCTGAGGCTTTGGTGGACCTCCTCGTCGCCATAGCGGCGACCCAGGGCGTGCCTTAATGGCACGATATCTGATGTGAAGCTCAAATGGGTCAAGTCCAGTATCATCGAAGGACCGATCATGGCGAAGGTGGTGCAGGAACTACAAGCCAGAGTCGAAGCATTGGAAGCAGCATGAAACTCAAGACAGATCTCACTGACGCAGGAATTACTTGGAGCGAGGAAGCATGACAAACGAAGATATCCAAAAAGAGATCAATCGCATTGACGTGGCAATGCAACAGCGGCAGGCATTTTTGACTACGAGTGATCCTCAGATCCAGAGATTGTTTGGCCAATCTGAGGTCTACAAAACCTTTCTCGCAAAGGAAGAGGCAGTAGATGAACTTCAGCAAGCTGATTAAGATCGGGTTTGGCAAGGTCGAGGCCATTAAGACAGCCAAGAGCGCGGGCTTGGCTGGCACGGGCGGGATTCTCTTTGCTCTAATCGGAGATATCCTGCCTGCCCCATTGAGCGATCCTGTGGTGGGCATTCCCATCCTCACCTGGGCAATCAATACAGTCCGCAAGCTGGTGACGAGTAACGAGTAGGTATGCAAGGAAATCCTCGATTGGCTTTGGAACGTGGGGCTGAGATATGAATATCCGATCCTGTATGAGTTTCTCCACCTAGAGCCTGTAGACATCTTCATCATGGCTATGATATCAGCCTTCTTTGTATGGATAGGACGGCGGAAATGACCACGTTTGAGCAGATGGTAACAGACGAATTGAAGTATCTGCGTAAGCGCATGGATGAGCTACATAGCGTCGTTCAAGGCAACAAAGTAAAACTGGGTATCATAGGCACCGTCGCGGGGATGGTAGGCGCAGGTATCTTGACGATGATCCTGAAATGAATTTGCAGGTTACAGACCACTTCAAGCTGAGTGAGTTGTGGAGTCCCGATAACTATGAGATCCTCTTGGACCCCTTGTTCTGGGCGCACATGGAACTGCTTGAGGAACTACGCCAAATGTTTGGCGGTGCCCTTAGGGTTAATTCTGGCCATCGGTCTGTGGCTCATAATACGAAGGTGGGTGGGGCCGAACACTCGATGCACCTCAGGATCGCAACCGACCTCGCCCCTCTCGGATACGAAGATCGGGTGGGCGTAGGCATAGACAAGCTGTATGAATACGCCAAGGACTTGGGATTCGCAGGCGTGGGCAGATATAACACCTTCCTGCATGTTGACCGCAGGGACTTGATTGGTAGGAGTCCCGCAGAATGGGATAGTCGCTAATGGCCTTCACGGCTACGCAAAGAGAGCAGTTACGTGCCGTAGGCTTTGTCCCTGGTGAAGTAGACAGGCTTGAGCAGGCCTTCGTAACGGGCGGATACGATGCCTTCTTTGCGATAACGGATACCCTGGGGCCCATAGCTGAGGCCAGAGTAAGGGCAGTAAGCACCGCCATGGCCGAGGGTGGCCTAGCAGCCGCCACGGCAGTAGCTGAGAGTTACGACCCAGTAACTGGGGAGAAGATCGTTGAGCCAGCGCCACCGCCGGAAGATACGACGACGTCTGAGGTTACGGCAGAGTCTGAACTCACGTCAACCTCAGGCCCGAAGGCAGCTGTACCGCAGAAGAAGCCGTTTGAGGAGGTGTATGGCGAGGATGTTCTTAGCCAGTTTACCTCCACTCAGCGGGATGCACTGAGGAACGCCTACAGAGGGGCGGGAGATGACATAGCTGTCTCCTTGGATGCAGTAAGGGCCATGGTGGCTGATACGGGCTTCATAGCCCTAGGGCCACAAAGGGTAGTAGCTGAAGAAGAGGTAGTTGAGGATGACAGAGAACAGGTAATAGGCGCTAGTCGGTATCTAGATTACAGCGGTGACGATTCACCAATAAGCGTCGAGCAAGGCGTTGCGGATAAGCGGCTCGACAGATTAGACAACGGTAACACCTGGGTATATAGAACATCAGACAGAAGGGTTGTTGCTGAATACCCCAAGAGGATGACCAAGAGGCAGACGCTAGAAGCCTCAGGCATCTCTGAAGAACTGATTGCACAGATAGAAGCCAGGGATGAGGCGAGTAGGAATCCTGCCCCTCAGCAGATCGCAGTTCCGAAGGGCGGGTTTGGTCCACCAGAAGGCGAAGTGGCTGCTAGTGCCTTCACGCCCACAGTAACGGGTGATGAGGCTGCGTCACAGACGGCCCCGATTGGGGACAGCGTTGCCTCAAAGGACAAGATTGGGGACAGCATTGCCTCAAAGGACAAGCTGACGCAGATCCTCCAGACCCAGCAGGGCGGTGGCGGGGTAGTAACACGGCAGAGCCCCGAAAGTCCTGTTGATCCAGGGCATCAGCTTACTCTCCCTGAGCCGATTGCACCGACGCCGACTAGCGTAGTTGAAGCAGAACAGACTTCTAATCCATTTCATGGATTGACACTGCCAGAGGCACCGAACCTTGATTTTATACCGTCTGATAGCACTCCAACAACAGGCGTAACAAGCGAGATATCTGACGTGACCCAGACAAAGGCTCCACGGGTAGCAAAAGACTTAGGATCGTACCTCCCACCACGATCAGAGCGACAGCGTCTTCGCCCCGTATTCGAAGCGATGGGCAAGAACATCAACCCCATCGGCGGCGTAGATGAACTTCAGCAACTTGGGGCCGGCCCAGTCCGCGATGGAGATCAATTAGTTTTTGGCCGCCCAAGCCCTGGAACAAGTGGCTACGGCCCAGGGGGGGTTACTCTTGTAGATGACCTTCAGCGACTTGGGGCCGGTCCCGGCCCAGGGGGTGCCATGCTCACAAATCCCCAGCCAAAAGAAACAGCCGAGGCGATCAGGCAGCGCCAGCTACGTGGAGGGACCCTTACTACTGCTGATCTGGAGGGGCTTACCCTTCCTGGCCAACAGGAGCTACAGCATGGCCAGACTGCGGTAGCAGCACAGCTTCCTGGCGCCGAGGGGACCAATGCCCTCAGGGGGGATGTCCCTTCTCAGTTGATCCAGCCATTTGCTGAGTCTGGCAGGCAGGTATTTGGGCAGACTGATCCTACCAGCACCTTCGGCAGGCCCCAACGGTCAGGTCTAGAGAGTTTGATCTCTGATGCTACTGGCCAGCTTGCTTTTGATAATGCAGCACAGACAGCGGCTGAAGAAGCCAGGATTAATGCTGAGTTCGATAAGCGCAGAGTTGAGCTTGCGCGGATGCTTCAGGTATCTGATAACAACGGACAGGACATTGGCACCTCGGGTGCTAATCAGCGACAGTTTGAGCAGCTTGCTACAGGCAGGGCGAATGCCTTGCTCGATGCTGAGATCCGACGAGGCCAGCGCCAGCGTGACGAGCAGAGACAGAACATCCAGACCTTCCAGGGCGCACAGGAGTCCAGGGAGGCGGCAGCCCTACAGGCGCAGCAGGCGGCTCTAGCGTCCCGTCAGCAGAACATCGGGTTCTTGAGCCAGCAGGACCAGACAGCCCTTGCACAGCAGCAACAGGCGCTTCAGGAGGAGGCCACGAGGCGGGGTCTTCAGCTACAGGGCGCTGAGTTGTTTGGCGGGTTTGCTGGGATGAACTTCGCTGATGCTGGGATCGACGTGACTGACACCAGCCAGGGGCCAGATGTCCAACTGGGCCAGTTTGCCAACGCTTTCCAGCAGTCTATGGGCAGAATGCCTACCCAGGATGAGATCAATAGGGCATTCGCAGGCGAGCGCGTAGGTGGGCAGCAGACTGCTCAATCCTCCCAATTTGGCCAGCAGTTTGGTCAGCAGCAGATTGGTGAGAACCGTCAGTTTACTCTTCAGGAGACTGAGGCTAACAGGCGCTTCCAGCAGGACGAGTTGCTACGTCAACAGGGTGAGTTGGAGCAGAATCGCCAATTCGGCGCTCAGCAGCTTGCGGCTGATAGACAGAATGCTGCACAGCAGGCTGCCCAGTTCGGCTTCGGCGGTGGGGTTACTGCCCAGGAGTTAGGCGTCAGGACCAATGAAGATGGCACTCTGAACAACACGGATATAGGCGTGTTTGCAGAGGGGTTTGAGCGTAGGTTTGGCAGACCCCCAACAAACCAAGAGGCATTGGCGGCGTTTAATGGCCAGCGAGTGGGCAGTCTACAGACCCTTGAAGCAGCCCAGTTCGACAGAGGTCAGACGCAGCTTGAAACTGAACAGGATAGGCAGTACGCCCAACAGGAATTGGAGCAGAATAGGCAGTTTAAGCAACAGAAACTAGAACAGGATAGGCAGTTTGGTTTCCAGGGATCTGAGGCAGACAGGCAGAACGAACTCCAGCGCAGGGCACAGCAGGCTTCTGAGGATCAATTATTTGGGTCTACTGTGGGGATGTCTATTGCTGATGTGGGCGTTACTTTGGCGCATGGGACAGATGGCCTCAACATCTTTGCCAATGCCTTCAGCGATAGGTTTGGCAGATTCCCCTCCCAGCAGGAAGTCAACGAGGCCTACGCAGGCAATGTGGTGGGCGGTCGTCAGACCCTTGGTTCTCAGCAGCTTACTTCCGAGGCCTCCCTGGAGCAGCAGAGGATTAACCAGCAGCAGCTTGAGGCCGACAGGGCCAATGAGCTTCAGCGTCTCCAGCAGGCCAATGCGACTACGGCCCTGTTTGGTGAAACTGAAGGCATGACTATGGCCGACTTTGGCCTCTCTCTTGATGATGGGATAGACGGGCTCAATATGTTCGCCGCCCAGTTCAAGGATCGCTTTGGTCGGGAGCCGACTCAGGTCGAGGTCAATGACGCTTATGCCGGTAGGAAAGTAGGCGGCAGAACCACGCTGGAATCCCAGCAGTTGAAGGAGCAGCAGAATCAGTTTGCTATCCAGGCTGAGCAGCAGCAACAGCAGATCGACAACGCCCAGCAGAACGCAGTCAGGGAGTTGGGCCAGCGGGAAGCCACTCTCTACGGCTCACAGCAGGGGGTATCTGCCAATTCACTGGGTGTGCCCAATCCGCAAGCAAGCCCTGGTCTGGTCGTGGAGTCGTTCCAAGATCAGTTCGGGCGCAAGCCTTCAGCAGAGGAGCTTACTGGTCTGATGAATGGTGAGTCTGTGGGCGGTCGGTCTACTCTCCAGAGCCGTCAGCAGACGTTTATCCAGGACATAGCTAGGGCCCAGGAGTTGGGGTTCATGCGTGATCCAGTTACTGGCGTGAAGCACCAGACCCTTGCCGGGGTGGCTACTACCCTGAACAACAGGGAGTTCACTGAATCTGTGCGTCAGTTCAACAAGGCCTTCCTTGAAGGTCAGGACATTCAGGACGAGGAGTTCCAAGAGAGGTACCGTCAGTTCAATGCCCAGATGGCACAGGCATCAGAGCGTCAGTCGGCTGACATTGCTCAGCAGTGGGCCAACATCACTGGCACAACTGAGGTGGGCGACATGAAGGCTGATGATTTGGGTGTGGATACCAGCGTCTTTGGAAGCGTGCCTCCCCATCTCTGGGATCAGACTTCTGAATATCAGCGGATGCAAGAGAACTTCTTCACTAATACGGGTGAGAATGTCACTCCTGAGCAGATGGATGCCCTGATTAGGGGTGAGGCGATCCAGGCTGGCACCATGACGGCTCAGTCAAGGCAGTTCTCGGCCACGGTTATGCAGCAGCAGCTAGAGCGGGGCCTAGCTTACAAGCAGTTGTCGGATGCTACTGGGCTGTCTAACCGTCAGCTTCAGGGCCTGGAAGATGAGAATGACAGACGCTGGCAGCAGGTTACGCTGGATGTGGCTGGTCAGGTTGGTCTTGATGGGGACAACTGGCAGTCTGCTTTAATGCAGTATGAACACCTCAGGGTTGATGATCCAAATAAGTCTGAGGCAGATCTACGCGCAGATGCAATGAAGCATTTTGGTGACAACATAGACCCTCAGGCTTTCAATCGAGGCATGGATATCTATCAGCGTGACTACGGCAATGCCAAGGTTCAGCAGGCGGCAGCCATGGGTATGCAAAAGGAGCAGTTTGATCGCACCGTAGATGCTATGACTCGCCAGGAGTCGAGGGAGAACTCTACTTGGAATGGCATTCTTGGTTCGACGCCATTGGATCTTACCTTAGACAGCCTGATTGGTAGGGCGAATGATAGGCAGAAGGGCAATTTTTCTAACGCCTTAAACACAACCATCACTCAAGTATTGCCAAGCCTAGACAATGCCAGGATTCTAGACGTAGCTGCCCTTGAGGCGAATCCCACCGAAGAAGGGGTGAGGGGGTTGGAGGTTCAGCTAAGTGGCGGGGTGGGGACTGCCCACGCCTATAATCACACTAGCACCATTGGCGACTTGATGGACAACCACCCAGATGGCAACTGGGCTGATGTGATTGAGAGGGGCCTCGGGATGGACGTGATGGCCAGTGATAGATTTGACGGCATGAATGACACAGAAAAGGAGAACTGGCTGCGTCAGAATGTTGACAATGTGCATAATATGACCCTGGATGCCGGTCAGATTACACAGCTTGTCAGCGGGCAGAATATTACTATTCAGCCTGCCCCAAGAAACTTCTTGGACAGGTTCGAGGACGCAGAACAGTTAAACGCCATCATGGGCTGGGTGGCTGGAGTATCGCCCTTCACGCAGGAGATGGGGGTGTGGGAAGCCGTAGGCCAGTTTGCTGGTGCGGCAACAGTAGCAGGGGCCTCAGCCTTTCTCGGGCGTCCTCAAAAAACAAAATAGGTTAATATAATGGGACTCGGCGGAAAACTAGCTAGGGGATTCTTCAGCGGGGCCACTGCGGCCATACCTGGGGCTGTTGATAGTCTCAATCAGGCCAGGAATCGCAATCAACAACAGTCTCAGTTTCTGGCTTCACAGGCCCAACAGAAAAGCCAGTTTGAAACGACTGAGGAGCGGCTAAGCACAGAGGCTGAGAATCGTCTTACTGCTCAAAATGAGGCTAATCGCATTGCTCAGGATGAGCTAGCTCTACGGCAGCAGACAGCAGACCGGCAGAGGCTTGACGGCGTGCTGGGCAGAATACAGGCAATGACTTCAAAGGACGAGGTAGACGCCTTCCAGATGCCCACTTTTGTCAACCCAGAAGATCAGGGGCGAGTAGCCTCATTTGTGCAGCAGGCGCTAGGCAGGATTGCGAATGATGAGACTGTCCGACTCAGGGACATCGAGGACGCATACCAGAAAGCTGAAAGAGAGGCGGGCCTTGAGGCGCGGTTTGCGCGGCAGGCGTCGATAAGAGATCGAATGGATCAAATCGTGGCCAGCATACAGAACCACGACCCTGGAAAAGCGGCAGAGGTTCTGGATATTATTGACGACGGCGAAGGGACCCCCGCGTCCGACTACGCGCAGGTTTTGAGGTGGGCAGATGCGAACGGTCTTTCTGGATTTGTGCTTCCGCCCATGCCCACTCGGGAAGAAATAATTAGTGACACTGACAGAATCTTAGCCGAAAATCCAGGGATGGCTTATCTAGAAGCCAAGACGCTTGCCAGAAACTTGTCAATGCCTCAACTGATTGAGGGCAGGCGCAACCAGATGAGTGATGACATAGTTTCAAGTATGCCGCCTTTTATGAATCAAGAGCAAGCCTCTATATGGATCAATGACCATCCTCAGTGGGGGAAGCTGCCTCCAGATATTAAGAGTCAGGCATCGCAGAAGTATCTGACCGGCGCAACTGCCTCTACTGGGGCGGCTCCTGCTGACACAGGCCCAGGATTTGGTGCCGGTCTTGCTGGGGCCCTAGGCCTAGATCCTGATGTTTCCGGTAGCGCACTTGGGAGACGTGGGGGCAGTCCATACACCGCAAAAGACTTTGTGGAACTGGGTAAAAATCCCGTATTACAGACTATGGGGCTAGGGTTCTTGCCATGAGCGAAATCAATCAAGGCGGCTTAGGATTCAGTGGAGCAGGGCTAGGCTTGCCCTTCCTGCCCAATCAAGAACAACTCAATACTCCTAACCCAGGCTTCGCCTCAGCCCCTATAGGGCCCCGTCAGCAGGCTTCGGCTCAAGGTGCGGCTACTGAGGTCAGGAACCTAGAGGCGGGCCTTGGAGCGGCTGGTATCCCTATTCCTGAGGATCAG
>Ga0080013_1006820_pt1 | contig 9989 bp, 12 predicted proteins | sample ETNvirenome_6_85_FD_69236 | JGI IMG/M metagenome (GOLD analysis project Ga0080013, IMG submission 69236) | Marine viral communities from the Pacific Ocean - ETNP_6_85 (SPADES assembly) (version 2) | ecosystem: Environmental > Aquatic > Marine > Oceanic | place: Pacific Ocean | collected 2013-06-19 | reverse complement strand
GTAGTCATATAGTGCATCATCTGCTGTAAAGGCAGCATCCCATGCTTGGAAATTACTTAATTTTCCTGTAAAGAATACGTCAGCCGTACCATCTGTATTACGAGCACCTATTGAAGTTGATGTTCCAGAACGATAAAAATTCCCACTTGCCGTAGCTATAGTATCCTCTACACCATTTATATATAATTTTTTAGTGCCTGAACCTGCTCCACCACTTACAGATAGCACTATTCTATACCATGTGCTTAATTCTAAAGTAGAAGTAGACAATCCTTGAGTACCAGTATCAGATGCTTCAAAATTAAATCCAACTTTACCTGCTCTAATACCCAGCGAATCAATTATCTCATTACTAGTAGTATTATCATTAGCAAATATAATCCCATCGCTATTCATCAAATCATCAAGTTTAACCCAACAAGCTATTGTATAAGATGTTCCTGTTAGTAAAGCAGAAGCACTGATATGTAAATGGTCACTAACCCCATCAAACTCTAATGCTCTACCTGAATATATCTGTCCATGATTGTTATTGCCAGAGGTATCTAATGCTCTTGCTCTTTTGGGTGTTTCTATTTTCTGTAAGCCCATTATGTAAATGTCCCATCATTTGAACCATGTGAATCAGCTACAGATGTTCCAGTCCCCTCATCCATATTCCACCAAGATACTAAGTCACCCTTATATGCTTTTTCTTCAGTTGATAAATCTGCATAGTTTTTCCACATAATAGATTTGATTTCTGCTTGAGATAAAAGACCTGACCATACTCCAAAATTGCAAAGATAACCTTCATACTCATAGGTAGCATTTGATCTACCTATTTCTAAATTGCCATAAGAAACAACAGTCCCTGCCTCATCCCTACTTCCATGTGCTATTTCAACTCCATCAATATATAATTTACATCCATCCTCCATATCATCAACATCTACTACTACAGCCCAATGATGCCATTTGCCATCATACGCATATCCTGTATCAACCCAATATTGGAATAAAGTAGCAGCAAGATATAGCAGGGGTCTTCCACTGTCATGATTCACTCCAAAACCCCCTATAGCTTGATCCCCATGAGCAAACAAACCCCGATTCGCCACACTTGCACTACCAGCATCTGATTTAGCCCAGAAACAATAAGTAGCATCTGCCGTATCTACAGGTTTAGCTCCTATTGCTATATAGTCACTTGTTCCATTGAATTTACAAGCCCCATCACTAACAGGGACAACTCCTCCTGCTGCGTAATTATGTTTTAATACGAGGGAATCTGTTACTATGCCAGGTTTAGTTAATCCTGCTCTGGTTAATGAAGAGCCTATTCCTAATTTGGGCATATCTTAACCTAAATAAAGAAATGCTGCACCTGAATCAAATGCAACTGTTTTCCATCTACCATATATAGTCATACCTGAAGGCATTGTAGCTCCAGCTATTGGAGTACTGTTTGTACCTGCCCCACCTTGATCATCTGTTGGCCATAATGATTCTGCTGTTGTTGCATCTGAACTATCAAATATTGTATCATTTATAAATTGTATAGCTACAACTACTTGTCCCGTAGGAGGAGTATATGTTGAGGTAGTACCCTCTGCTATATAAGCAACTCCTGCCTGTCCTAATGTTACGTTTTGTGATTCTTGAACACTGTAATTATGTATTCCACCTCTATTGCCTGCCATATTAACCTCCTGCCCTAAGGACTGACCGTCCGTGAATGGGCTTGTTTATTGTTATCTCATTTCCTTAAAGCCCTGTACCATGTAAGGGCCACGTTTAAGGGCTGAAACGCCCTTCTCTAGTTGTCTTTTAAATTCTCTCATGAAGAACTCCCTCATCTCCATATCTCCACCATCTTCGGCTAATTTAGCCTTTAAATAGTAGACTAAAGCATTAGCTTGATATCTACTAATATCTAGTTCAAATGTTTCTGCTGATGCACCACTTAATACTTCCACACCTTCATAAACAGATATCTGTTCAGAAAATGCATTATATATAGTGACTTCATCATTCCCACCATCTACGGCAGATGCTGCAGTGCTAGTATAATCACCATCTGTATCTATACTTATCTTTTTATTTAAAGTAATCTTACCTGAAGTATCATTTGCAGTTAATGAGAATAATCCAGAATTTGATCCATGAGCAGCATCGGTTATAAATATATAAGGAGTAACTCTTCTACTATTTATAACATCTTTAAATGTTTCTATATCTACAATATGAGCACTTGAATCCCCTATAAAAGTTTCATCATCTGCCTCAAAAGTACCTGTAACAGTAATAGTTGAAGGCTTTAAATTGCATTTAGTCTTTAAAGTTAGTATCCCTGTTGTTCCACCAGTAGATTTAACTTGATGTAGTCCAGACCATCTACCTGATCCACTAATATATATCCAATCATCAGCAGCAAAAAGGCTAGATAAATTAACCACAGTAGATGCTCCTGAAAATGTAAATAAAAGAAGCTCTGTACCATTAGAGCCCCAGCCTAAAAATCTATGAAAGTCAGTTCCTTCTGTACCTGTAGATTGTAGATTAAATGTAGGACTATAAGCATACTGTATTTCAAGCCCATCTGCAACTGATTCAGTAGGACTCATATATTCTGAATAGTTACTAGTACTACCAGAACTACCTGGAATCCATTGACCTCCAGCAGCTTCACAAGTATCTTTAGTAGTATAGTCACCAGCACTAGCGACACCAGAACAATGAGCTACAGCTAAATTCCCACTAGATGTTGCATCAGATTGCTCAATAACGGCAATCTTATTGCCCTTTAAATAATATCCATATTTTTTAAATGCCATCTTCGTCCACTATTTTAGGTTCATATATAGACCTTGGTATAGATCTATACTTGCTATCTGTATTATTATGGTTCTTACACCTAATATCAAGTATCTTCAAACAATCATTTGGTATATTATAAAACCTTTGATTTGCATTGATATCTATACGTGTAGTAGTAACATGCGTTTCAGATAAAATATTCATCTCATCTAAAGCATCCTTAATATAGGCAATGGCACGACCAGTTTGGTTCGTACCTGCCCTTTCCATAATCTCTTTAACTTTCAACGACTTCTCCATTACTGCTATTATCTGTTTCTTCTTTAGCTATCATCTCCTCAACTTCCTCTTTAGGAATCAATTGAAGTAATACTTCTAGAGCTCCTTGAGCTTTAGTTGCCATCGTTGTATGATGATTAGCTAACTTCTGATGTTCAGTAAGTTGAGCCTGTAGAGTCTGAGCTATTTCCTTCAGCTCTTCTACTGACTTGCCTTGCGTTACTACTTCCTTGGTTGCTTTCGCCATTATTACTCTCCTGTTTGTTATGCGTTTTCTAAGGCTGTTACCTTAGCTGATAATTCTTGTACTGCTTTGATAAGTATTGGGATAAACTGACTATAGCTCATTCTAAGTTTAGTCTCACCCTCAGCTAACCCCTCAACATTCAAGTCAGTATCTATAACTGTTTCAGGGACTATTGGCTGAGTTGTTTGTGCACCAAGACCAAGCTTCCAATCATTCTTGATTTTATATTTATATCTAAATTTTATAGGACTTAGACTATTAATTGTACTCAATCCGTAAGGAAAAGCATCTGGACTTATTTCTTTAAGCCTTTCATCAGAAGCAGTAATATCGTCATGTAACTCTTGACCACTTGTTGTGCCAACATGGGTTGCAACATTGCTTACTTGCAAATCATCATCCTCATCTAGATAGATATAAGCTGCAACACCATCATGTGCATCACATCTCAAATATCCTGCTGCCTGAGCAACTGCATCATTATATACAACTCCAGCTCCAGCATATCTTGAAGAACCGCCAGACTTTTTACCCTCCATTAGTATCTTTGAATTTTCGGTATCCGCAAGACTATCACTTGTGACTCTTACTTCCTGTTCTCCAGATGATACTTCCACATGAAGAATATGGTCTGGTGTAGCAGTCCCAATACCGACTCTATTATTAGCTCCATCTACAGAAAATGTAGTACCATCTATAGACATACCATTTAAACCACCAGTTAGTACAAAATTGGTATCTTGAGTTAAGGTAACTGTAGCAGCATTTATAGTTACTGCAGGTGTACCAGCAGCTACTTTAAATATAGATGTGCCACCAGTTTGCTGTACTTCAAATGCAGCTGCATTACTTGTATCAACCCCTTTAATTAAAACTTTTTCATCATCAAGTTGAAGAGCTGACCTTCCAAGTTGAGTGGATACTATCTTTAGTGTATTTTCTACTATCCCAGCTGCATTATCTAAAATTAATAACTGATCGTATGTATCGGCAATTGTATTGCCTGTTAAGTCTGCTGTTGGTGCTGTTAGTGCCATTTCAGTTTCTCCTTATTAAGGCATTATGTTGCTTTCGCTATTATATATTCTATTGTTGTTGTACTAGAGCCACTAGCTCCTCTTACATATACTTTATTACATTCTAAGGTAGTTCCATCACCCCTTAGATGAACACTGCCACCAGGAGGAATTATTATAAAATAATTACCACCAGTATCATTTAATGACACTTCAGCATTAACTGAAGTTCCAGTATTCTTTATGTACACAAAAGCACATGTAGTACTTGTGTCATCTGTTAATTTTACTGCAGAAGTGATAGATAATTCACCACTCCATGTTTCACCTACTAATTCCCATACATCACTTTGATCCTCCCAATATGCACCTTGATGAGCGAATGATACCCAACCATCTCCCCATTGTGTTGCATGTATTATGACAGAACCTTTACCGCCAAGAGTTTTGCTTAAAGTATCAGTACCAGTTGCACCTAAAAATGATGTTTTAGATATGGATTCTTCTTCCATTGTATCTATTCTTGTTGGAACTACATATGAACTGAATATTATTTTTCTAGCGGTTGGCATTACTTACTCGCAAAATATTCAACTGTTGAAGTATTGCCAGAACTGGTTGCTGTTCTAACCTTAACCACAGCAGATGCATTAATTTCAGATGTAAATGCTTCTCCCTCTGATAATACAATAAGATAATTGCTACTATCTAAAGTCATAAAAACATCACTGGAGCCAGTATTTTTCATAAAAATAAAATCATGGCTACTGGTAAGTGGAGATGAAGCAGAATCAGTAACAGCAAGAGTCTCATCATAAGTGCCAATAGTTGTTATACTAGCAGATGTATCGCAAACTCCAGTTAGCTTTCTTCCACAGTCACTATCTAAATAATATCTACCACCAGAAGTTATCTGTTCCTGTGGCGTACAATGATTTTTATATCTTACTTTATATGTTGTTGCCATTATGCCCTCACTTGTTGTTGTGGTTGCTGTTTAGGTGCTGCTATCATGAATGCTTGATCATATTCAGCTTTAAGTTGAGTATATAGTAATTGATATTGTTGCATCTTTACTGATTGTTCTTGTGTCTCTGCGGCTACCTCAGCTTGATATTCTACAGTCTCAGCTTGAAACTTAGTAAGTAAAGCCTGATTATTAGCTACTGTACCTTGCATAGTTTGGATACCAGATTGTATCTCTGATTGATATTTCTGAACTTCACCACCAAATAAAGTTAATTCTTGAGCATATTCTTGTATGTCTTTTTCCAAAGTCTTTGCATTATTTTCAATTTTTGCTTTTAAATCATTAGCTGTATTCTGAATAGAAGCTTGAAGGTTTAGGTCAGCTTCTTTCTGGGCATCTGCCATATCTACATCAGCCTGCTTTAATACTTCTTGCAATTCTATATCAGCCTGCTTCGATGCTTCAGTTAACTCTATATCGGCCTGCTTCAATATTTCCTGTATTTCTATTTGAGCTTGTTGTTGTACCCTACCAGCTGCAACCTGTAAATTTTGAGCTTCTTCTTTTAAAGCTGCCTGATAGACTGTATTAGCTTCATTAAAGTTATTTAATTCATTTTGAATTTCAATTTGAAATAATTGAAGATTATCTGATTCTGTCTTTGCCCATGCTTGATGCACTATACCTAATTCTGCCTGATATCGTTGTAGTTTTTGTCCATACTCTTGAACTTGTGCACTAACTTCAGCCTGATAGGCTGCAACATCTGCACTAAATTTACCTGTACCACTTGCCTGAAACTTCTGCATATCAGTATTAAAAGTATTTAGACTTTGTTGTAATGCAACCTGAGCTCTTTGAATTGCAGCGGAGACCATTTCTGAATCCTCATTATCAAAGTAGGTCTCAGCGTTTGTCATAGCATCGGCAAAATCTGTACCACTTAAAGTAAAATCAGTTATAGTATCAACTATTGAGTCAGGAGGTACAGCAGTAACAACAGTATCTTCTGGGTCACTATCTCCAAAATCTGCTAATGTCCAATAATCATTGAAAGCCACTCTTCCAACTGCTATACTTAAATCTGTATAACTGGGAACTGTATTATCATGAATAGTTGGGCCTGATAAAGCTACTGTACCTACAGTAGTACTAGTACCTACAGTTGTGCCAGTACCCATAGTTGTCCCTGTACCAACAGTTACAGAAGCCACACTTCCAGCAGATACTGTATCCTCAGTAATTGTAGTAACTGAGAAAGATGGATCACTTGGCGTTGTAGGAGCTGTAGGAGCAGTAAAGCTAACTGTAGCCAAACTAGGTACATCAGGTGGAACAGAAGTGAGAGATATCACATTACTACTCATAGTAGCATTTAATAGTCTTATACCTGCATACATTACTACTAAGTAAACCTTATCAGCTGGAAAATATTGAATATCAGAATGAGAATGAATTAATGCTGCATTATTAGTCAAATCTGTAGGTTCATTATTGACATAATAAACTTTAAATGAATTAGCACCTCCAACAGCTGCAGAAGGAAAAACATTTACCTTACCATTATGTAATAATGTATAAGCAGGATTAATTTTAGATGCATAGTTTAAACTATCTACATCTGTTACATCATATTGAAGTGCAGGTGATATTTTCCTACAATTTCTCCATTGATTATTAGTACCATCTTCACGAACAACATTAATAATTTTTACTCCATTTAAGGCAAGAGAATCATTTGCAGTCTGTTCGCCACTAACTCTAATAAATAAGTCTATATCTTGAGGTCTAACAAGAAGCCACCTATTGGTGACATCTATCACACCGTCTTTTAAAAATTGGGAAAGCTCATCTGTATCAGAAGCAGTGAGCGAAGTTAAATCTTGTACTTGGTCTATAAAGGCCATTTGTAATCCTTATTCTAAGGTACCCACCCCCTCTAGAAGAGACCCCATATCTCAATAGAGGGGGCAGGTATTATTTTAGTTGTTAGCTATTATTCATTAACTAGTTGCAAATGCACCAGTAGCACCGGTACTTCCATTTCCTGTAGCTTTTCCAAAGCATTCAACATGCCATTTAGAGCCATTATAAATGAAAGTCAATGTAGTTCCAATACCCCATCCAGCATCAGTAGCACCAGTTAGATTTAAAAAATCATCTGCTGCTCCATCAGCTACATCTTTCGTGTAAGCTGAATTACCTGTTGCATTGCTTGGTATCATCACTACTGAAGTATCTGCAAAGAACTCTCCAGCTGTACCATACTTATGCACAGCTGTATTACCTATTATAGCAATATATACAACGTCTATTCTATCACCTACAGTAGAGTCAGCTATTGCTGGTAATGTATAAGCCGATGTACCTGTATCAGTATTATGATACCGAGTATTTGCTGATAACGCTCCATCTGCTGATAAAGCAGTAACTGCAGTAAATGCAGCAGCTCCTCTATTCAACTCATTAGCAGTAACAGTTAAGTCACTAACTACACCAAGATCAGTTTCTGATATTGTTCCCAATTCAGTAACTTCATCATTAGTGATTTGAGCATTAGGATTATTGCCTAACCAGTATTTACCTTTAGTTTGTCCTTGTGCCATTAGCTACCTCCTTACGAGCTAGCAGGTGCAATACCTGTCAGCAAAATAACAGTTACGGTTATTTGTTTACTAGCTGATACTGTATTACCATCTATTGACAGATAAATACCTTCAGATCCAACGGAAACATATTCATGCAGTTTTAGACCATAAATACCATCTCCTTTGGTACCATATGCAGCACCAAAATCAGCAGCCTCAGCTGTTAAACCTAAATCAAAGTCCAAAGAACCACTATCACCTTCAATTCCTTCAACTCTGACAACACCAGCCCATACAGAGCTAGTAGTGCCTATATTGATTATTTCACCCTGATCGCTAGTAGTATCACCACCAGCAAAAGATAAAGATCCTTTCATCATTACAAAACCTTTACCTTCAGTCTTACCTATTTGATTTGGGCTAAATAGATCAAGCAGATCATCAACACCAGTATCGGCTTTATTTTGTCCATATAATGGATTCGCCATAATTAATCCCTCCTATTAAGTCCAGATGGAGTGTGTTTCGGGACAACACCATTCCATTCCGGCTTCTGTTAAGATTTGATCTACTCTACGATCGACCCCAGAGTTCTCTAAAGTTTGAACTCCTACGTAGACTCCAGTATCACGATTAAGACCATTACCAACCAATGGACGATAAGCACAATACTTCATATTAATGCCTAACATCTTTACATTAGTTCCATCAAGATGCACATTACGTGCAACATTCATGTCACCATATATGGTTGAAATAGTTGTAATCTCAATACCAAACACTTTTTTCTTTCCAGATAATGTAAAGTCAGCTCTATAATTAGCAGACATTTCAACATTATTTCTGAAATATCCAGATAGTTTATGCAACCAATTGTAAACTGCTGTGTTACAGAAGAATACAGTTGAAGAAGCATTATTATATCTAGGATCTAACATTGCTGATAAATCATCCAAGAAATCATCTTGTGATTTAGTTGACAATGTAAGACCAAAAGTATTACCATAAGTTGAAATATAGTTTACAGCACCTTCGGTAGTGTTATATGTACTACTTTGACTACCAAATAAAAGTGATTGTTCAATATCCCACTTATGTTCAATGAGCTTTTCTTTCCAGATACGTGCCCATTCATTACCTTGATACTTCAATACAGTAGCACGATCAGTATTATTCATAACACAAGATGTTTTGAATATTTGAGTCTGACCATGTGCTGTCTTGTATGGCTGATCTTGCCAAGTTTCTGGATAACCAGAACCAGCAGCAAAAGCACTACCAACTACATATGTCTTAAAAGCTTCCATGTATTCTGTGCTTTTAGTCACTGTAGTTATATTAGCATCATATGCTAGTCCAGCATCAGAAGGATCATCTGCCGATGTATCATCAGTACCAGAAACAGCATCCATAAAGAATACAGCTGTGCCAGGTGCTTTAATACAAGTAACATTCAAAACAGCCTTATTAACGCCAGTTGCAGCTGCAGTAGAACTTTCAGGCAATGTGGATAAGTCAACAGAATTGACCTTCCACAAAGTATATCCTGATGTAGTTCCAGAATCAGCTAATGCTTCTGTACTTGCATGAGGTACTTTGATTATCTGCCCAGGTATAAAGAACTTTGGTTGAGTTCCTTCTTCACCTTCAGCATAAGTTACTGTTTGCCCATATACATTGCCATCATTGCCATTATTATTATAATCGCAGAAAAATGACATTGAGTAGTTATTTCCTGCAGCTGGAGTTCCAGTTGTAGCAGGAGCGGTTGCAGGTGTAGCAATTGCAGCAGTACTGAAATCACTCATATATGCATACCTTTTTGTGTAAGAAGATCGCTTCTCTGTAAACTTAAAAGAAGGATCATCTGTCGGTTTCTTTGAAACCATACTTACGAATCGAAAGAATGGATCCTGTGCCAAACTTAATTCAGATACTTTATCGCCAAAGTTATACTTTCTGCGAAGAGCACCTGTATTAAGCTGGACTGAGGATTCACCTCTCTCTATGGAACCGGATGTATAATTACTACCGGTTACATTAAGAATATCCGCCATTTGTCTATCTCCTTAATTAGGATTAAGTTCGGA
>Ga0080013_1006819_pt1 | contig 9991 bp, 6 predicted proteins | sample ETNvirenome_6_85_FD_69236 | JGI IMG/M metagenome (GOLD analysis project Ga0080013, IMG submission 69236) | Marine viral communities from the Pacific Ocean - ETNP_6_85 (SPADES assembly) (version 2) | ecosystem: Environmental > Aquatic > Marine > Oceanic | place: Pacific Ocean | collected 2013-06-19 | reverse complement strand
ACTGTCGTGAAAATAAACGTCAGATGTTATTTGTCTCGCTTGCCTGAATCTCTTTCTAAAGATCTCCTTGCTCATCGATCCCACATCTTCGTATCCGCTTACGTCCACTTTGTGAACTTCTATTCCATGAGACAGAAATTTCTTGATCATTTCCATACTCTTCTTTTCTGCATCTGGATCCAGTGCCAGATATACAATTGTATCATTTTCCGTTATCTTCTGAAAGAGTTTGCTTCTTTCATTTAACGTCGATCCCAACAGTGGAATAGAATTAATGCCTGCTTTTACGGCGTCAAATATTCCTTCTACCAAACATACTCGCTCCTTCCAATCAACATTCAATTCATTAAAAATTATATCTTTACTTACCATTGGATTCTTATATTTCATCCAATCATCAGAGTGACTTCTGCCTACAAAATAATTTACTTTTCCATCCTTATTGAAGGAGGGAAAAATTACCCTATTCTTGTATTCTCCACTCGCACAATATCCTATCTTCCATCGTGCAATGTCTCTATCAGTCAATCCCCTATCTAATATATACTTTTTTGCGCGCTTCCCGCCCACTAACAACTTTCTATTAGTAAGAGAGATGAACTCTCCGGGAAGCTCGACTATCTCTTCTTCTTCTTTTGGGGTTCCAAAAATCTTATCGTAAAGAGATTCAGTAAGATCCACCTGCTCTTCGAAAGATCTCCACTTTCTCTTGTCTGCCCCACTGCCAAACTTTCTAACCAATCTCCATATATTGCTGCCCTTGCTATCGCAAACCCAACACTTATATACATTCTTATCAAAGTTGACAGATAACTTAGGCTTGTGGTGTTCGCAATAGGGACAATAAAATAAACACTCTTCCCGACTGATGTGGGAGAGATTTAAAAACCCTTTTAATACATCTAATTTTTCTTCTGCTGACATAAAAACCCTGCTTTCGCGATCACTATTGCATCAGCAATATCATAAAAATGCTTTTTGATATTACCATGCGTAGTGTATTCTACCACGAAAGTAGGCTCCTTGTCAAGTAAAAAGCGCATCACAACGTCTTTTCCCTTCTCGCCACGTCGAACGGTAATTCCACATTGCTTGCGCGCAGAGGTGGCACCTATGTATTGAGGGGTGATTCCGGTACTCTCTAGTATGATCCATTCCATTATACCACCAAATTTAGATAATGTCAAGAGGGTTTTTGCGGAACTGAACCCGGGCCGGAATGCCTGAAGGGATTGCTCTATCCACACTTCATCTATAGAGTTGGGCTCGAAAAGACACAGAATTTTTTCTTTGGCGCTTCTTACCTTATCAAAGAAAGTTTCTTCTTTTCTTAAGTCAATATGTTCTTGATGATAGATCTCTCCATCATCATCTACTATACATAATCCAATTATGCTAGTAGATAAATCTAATCCTAAAATCATTAAATATCCAATTTTAATTTAAAAGTAAACTGATCGTTTTCTCGTTTTCTAACAGGGGTTGCCATCTTAGCAATCCCGATAAGGTTCTTTTCCTTGTCATATATGCCTATCTTCGAAATATATGTTTCCTTCTTAAAAGATCCCGTATCATTATTATAAGGGTATTTTGCAACATTTTTAATTTTTAAATTCGATCTCTCATAATATCCCATCGAGCCGGTGTCAGCACCATAAATATTAGATCCAGAATTAGCAACATTTTGTCCAAAAACAAGATAGGTAGGATTATTTGAATGGTTGAGTTCTGTCTTTTCAGCATGAGCGAGCATTGTCATCACGGGCACATATTGGGTACCACTCATCGCCATCTCATAACTAGAGGAGACAGTGGCAGTATCGGATGCCCCGGGCGCGCCAAAATAAACCCACTTCGGCTCAGTAACGCCGGTACCTATATAGTCGGCACTATTTGCAGTCGTAATATCCCAACTCCCTGTCAATAGAATGAACCCCTCTTCGTAATACACAACGCCAGCAACCGAGCCGGATCCGCCACTTCCTGGGGGGCCGGTTTGCAGAAGCTCCCCATTCTGATATTTATCCTGAATTCTTCCGATTAAAGTACCTGTCACATAAAATTTAAGATCTACGGTTCCTTTCTTAATGGAAGAACCATAAAAAATACTAGGAATACTGATGAGGCGCGCCTCTTGCGTCCCCTTGTCACCAAGAGAGGAGGAAAAGCTATAGGCATCACTTAGATAAGTTTTATAATTAGAGATGTTTTGAAGAGCGTCTACATGAAGGCGCGTTGTCCCTTCACCAAAATACTCATTTTGGAACGAAGCTGTGAGTGGAAGAGACGAAGTGATGGTGTCTCCAAATTGCAATTCACTGAAAGCTTCTAAGGATACCGTCTTCCATCCAACTCGCGAACTCCCCTTCGTAATAAAAGCGTGGTAATCGGATCCGAACGCCTTAAGGGTGCCAAGCTCGTCTAGAGATACATTCCCATTGGGAGTCCCAAAAACATTAACATTATCGTTGTAGTATACTGAACTAGTGTGAATAATAAATTTAAGGGTGGGATGGGTTTTTATTCTATTAAAAAGAATATCATCTGGTTCAAATTTATATAGTGACATAGTTTCATCTTTCTAGTAATCTAATCTCACCCTTAAAATGAGTTCATTATTTGGATCCTTCTTTAGAGGCTCCGAGAGCTTTGCAGTAGCTAATAATTCATTATCTGCCGAGTAGAGCCCGATTGTCGTCACATACGAAACAGGAGCATCTGTCTGCTGCGCTTTTACCACAATCTGGCTAGCGCTCAAATATGTTGGATTCGAGCTGTAGTTAAACTCATTGTGATTTACGCGACAAAAATAAATTGTTGAATTAAGTTCAGTAGTGTTATTAAACTCCACATTAAAAAACCGATGTCGCAATGCATTAGCGTTATTCGTAATGGAAGAACCAGTAAAAATCTGATCCCTAGTTTGCCCGTCTGCGTCCATAACATCCGTAGACGTAAGGAGTGAAGAGGTGAGAACTGCAACGCCAGCTTGATAATAAATAAGTCCAACTCCCGAAGTACCCGCCGGATCGATCTCTGCTGACGATGTGTAAAGAATTCCATACTCACCAGCTGGTGAATTTCGATTTTGCGAAGATCCCTGGAAATCTGAAATGGTTTTCAAGCTACTATTGGCAGACGCAAAAGCAGTCGTATCTCCCAACTTGAGAGTGAAAGTGCCTTTCTTAATCTCGTCTTTCGTGAGGAGGCGTGCAAAATTCAAAAAATAAGCCGAAGTTATTTTAGTAGGACTCGAAGGCGAAAGATCGCCATCCTGATCGAAGTCTCGTATCTTTCCATTTAAATCGTGTCCCATAAGAACTTGCGCCATTTCATTATACATATTAATCTTATTGGCGATATCTGCATCACTAGTTATGCCATCTGTATCCGCAGATGCCGAGAAAGCAGAGCCGGTAGAATATCCCATGGTAATATCAAAAATATGATTCGCAGAAGAACTTAAATATGGGTAATCATACACAGATTCAAAAAGATCTGACGTGTACGTTTTAATGTTTGTACCTGCTACCAGAGTTCCATACGTTCCTGATACAATGGAGCCCGTGACTGGAACTGCCTCGTGAAGCAATGTTCTCGTCGAAGCGATGTCATTGTTTCAAAAAGTTTTATAAGTTGTAGCCATTGTTTAACCTCTATCGTTCCGTACATTAAGCGGACTTAAATTTAATATATCTAATAGGAACATCCATTCGATATCCTGTAGTCGCACCAGTGATCCGAATGGTGCTATCTAGTGAATAAAAAGTACCCGCACTGCCAACCGTTACCGTAGATCCTAGCTGTGTAAATAAATAGGTGCTTGTCGACATCAAGTCTAGAGATGCCTTAATCTTGAAAGTGAGCGAACTGCCCCGGGGCCCTTCGATTACCTGATCGGCTTCAGCTGCTAAATTGTCAGCATTTGGGATCCCCAAGCTTGTAATAAAAGTAGTGGTGTTGGCGCCCTTAGACAAGAAGTAGCTTGCAATCTGATCGTCATCCACAAAAGATACATCAGCAGGAGCGCCATTTATGCCGTACAAGGAGCCAAAACGATTGTCCATTTCCACGATGTATTGGGACTCGAACAACGACGCAGGGATTGCATTCGTCGGCGGGATTGCAATGGTATCGAGCCCCTGATCCACGCGAACCCAATGAGGCGTGTCTTGACCACCCACCATATCGCCGCGCAAGATGCCTTCTTGTAGATCGGCGCTCGCTAGCGCATTGGTGGTAGTCGCATCCGTGCTTACATAAAACATTCCCGTGGTAGAAAAGGTGGCGTTGGCACCTGCCTTGGTATTGAGCTTTAGAATCGGAAGGTAAAGTAAATCTGTGCGTGAGATTGAAATTAGCTTAGACTGGAGCGTCGCAGTATTGTTAGTAAACGCCTCAAAAATTGGCGTCTTCATAATCTCCAAATCATAGTAGGCACTTCCGCTTGCGTTGTTGTAGTTATATTTTCCGTAATCTATCTCATCATCGCCGAGTGCAAACTTAGCTATGCGAAAGGATCCATCACCTCGTGCGAGTCTCAATCTCCCGGTATCGGTGAGAACTGCATCTAAAATAATGTCTCCAGAATTGTCTAAAAATGCCATAATAAATCTCCTATCACAATAATTAGTATCAACTTTGACTTAGTTGATGTTTCTTATTAAAAATAAAATCCAAGTCTATTTTTCTTCCTGTCTTCTTCGAAGTGAACCTAATCTTAAACTTCTCTCCCCACAAACCCTCGTCGGTAACTCCTAAATGAAGATTGGGAGCAGTGGCATCATCGATGCCACCGGGCTCTAAAAGCGACGGGGACGATTTGTCCACGTTTAAAAGAGCTTGCGGAGTGGTGGGAATAATTTGGACATATCGTCTCATACTCTTTGAGGGCGCCTTTTTGTTGTCCGCCACTGTTTTCCCTAAGTCCAACAATTTCACTATTAAATAGGGTGTTCCAGCTTCTTTAACCATTTTTACGTGATAAATGGGCGATGGGTTCGAAATGTTGCCGTGAATATCTTTTGAACGAAAAGTATAATAATAGTCTGTATTGGGGACGATGGTGTCCCTAAGCGCGGCTGCTGTAGAGATATTCTGGGTGGAGACTTCGGCTATTCTTTTCCCGGCAAAATCCACATATGCCTTTGGGCGCACATAGCTTCGAAAGACTTCAAATCTGTCGGGAGCGTCGTCATTCAAAAATCTTAATTTCCCGTCAGTTCGTCTTTGTGCTTGCTGTTGCTGCCCGAAAAGAACTACATCACCACTATCAAGCACTATAGGATCCATCACCACATCGCCGGTGGCGCCGTTGAAATTAATTAAAACTTTATTTCCGATGCCTCGATATGGAACAATGTTAACCTCGGGAGGTATGGGAGGATAATCTAGGACGCGTGAATTGGTAACAGTATCTACGGGCACCTCGAGTAGTCGTAGTTGCAAATCCGAATTAACCCTAACATATGCACTCAACGGATCTGAATCTAAAGTAGAAACCTGATTATTTGTGCTATTATTTGTACTCAGATATTCATAGCGATTTCCCATAACAAGAACATATGAAGTAATTTTATAGGTATAATTAACTCCATACTTTATTTGAGTGTCCACAAAATTGCATACGTCTAAGGAGGTAGAGTTGGGAATATAGTAGGTAGTGATTGGCGTGGCTGTCCCAGGCGTGTTGCTGTAAAACTTTTCAATCTTATAAAACACAGCTTCGGAATAAGCGGGGACGCCATCGAGCATCTGCTTTAAGCTTCTTCCTTGGCTACTCGCAAGGCGATTTATTCTAGCTGCCAATATTAACTTCGTAAATAATTTAGACATATAAGTCTCGGCTTCTCCAGACGTTGGAGCCGACTGCTTTCCAATGGTAATTATACCATTATCACTTGGCCCAGAATTGTTGAAAACTTGAAACTGAACCCAATTTTTAATGTCCCACATCTTTAAAGTTGGGCTCATAAAAGTATAGGAAACTGCCGCTGGCTCATCTTCTAGATCCGATTCCGGAGGCGAAAAGACTTCTTTACTCTTGCCAAATCTCATTGAATACTCACCGATGCCATAGGCGTCTAGAGTCGGCGTTTGACTAGCCGGATTCCTGATAACGTATTTCATCAACTCCTCGGTTATCTTTAGATCATGTAAGATGTTGGCAAACTCAGTGCTGGTGTCAGTTGAAAAACTAATCTTATTGTAAAACGGGAACATCTCCCCCTTCGAAGCCTCGGTGGTTAAGAGGGGAATGGTGTCGGCAGTGAAAACATATGTCCTTGTCATTGATCCCATCTCCGTCATAGCCTTCCAAAAGTTCTGTGGATCTTGTGCCATCGCCGTAGAAAATGCTGCCGCGTACTTCCTAAAATAATCTGCGTATCGGCTTTTGACAGCATTAGGATCTCGAATTCCTGTCCTAGAGTCTGTGTCGACAGAGAGGAACTCGGCGGTGATGGGATCCATAAACCTTTCATATAAGTTATTAAGCAACTGAACCGTATTATTAGTCTGCCTATAGACTCCTTCCGCGTAAAGGGAATAGAAACTGGGTAATACGTTCTCGGGGATTTGAGGATATTGAACCCGGAGGTTTTCATAGGATGCGACTAAATAATTGTATTCGGATTGGGCACGCACATATGCCACCGATCCTATTCTATTCAAGCTCTCCAAAATTTCATAGCGCACGGGAAGCACTCTTCTAAAATAAAAATCGAAGAAGGTGCGGCAGCTGCTAATTTGTTGGTTGAACGCTACTAGCCTTGCCATATTTTCTTCATGACTGCCAGCTGATTCGTTCCACTGAAACCTTATCTGCTCATTCCCATACTGATCTTCCACAACTTCGGCAGTAGTATATTCGGTAGATTGAGAATCTTTCTGGTATCCAATAGTGCCATCCTGAAAAATAACGTAATATTCATTCATCTTGGCTCGAAACTTATCTGACAGAGTAGCAAACTGCTCCTGTTGAGCCGCCGTCAGAACAACGGGCGCACTAGGATTTGACAGAGTGCCGTTGGATTTCAGCAGCCCCTGATTAACATACGTAACATTTTTACCTACTTGTACCATTTCTTATCCTCTTAATCTAACAATTCCAATCCCGAGGGCCCAAACGAAGCCTGAGTTCCGGTTCCGGAGGAGGCGCCGCCATACTCGGCGGTGAAGCCACCTCCGGGCTGTTGCCCGGGCTCTACCTCGAATGCCGGGTTATAGTCAGGGTACTCGACTCCCATCAGCGCATACAACCTTAAGTTAGATACGATGACGTCTACCACATGATCGACTGTAATGTAACCATAATTTCCCATGGGCCCGGAGGCAAATCCTTGTCCCATCAAGTAAGCTCGAATTTTGGATTTCATGTGATCGAGAAATTCGATCTCCGTCATAGCCTTAACATACCCCCAGTGCATGCCGCATTCTGCGTTTGCCTTGGCATATACTGCCGCCTGTGCGTCTTGTGTTTGAGCAGCTGTGCCGGCTGCGTAGGTGTTTGCTGATATTGCTGACATCTTGTTTTCCTCCTACAGTTGCTGAAGTGCCTCGCCCGGGCCCGATTGTCCCGACTGAGAAGCGTTCAGATAATAAAGCAAGAAAGGACATGCAAATTCATTTTGCGTCTTGTTGACTAATGCCCCCTGCATCTGCAACGCTTCACCGAGGCGCGCTGTTTGGCTTTTAGAATATGCGTCGGCGTCGCCGCCACACAAGTCAAGAGCCAATTCAAATATCTCACTTGAAAACCCAAAAAGACTCGATCTCAGCCCGGGCCCAATCGCTGGGTACTGATTGACAATACTATCGAGGAGGGCATAATACACCTCCCAATCCTCGGTGTTTGCTAGATACTCACCAAATTGTTTAAATGCCTTCATATCAAGGTCATCTATTTGCCCGGTGGAGGATATAGCCGCTATCTGGGCATTATATGCATCTTGAATTTGCTGGGTAGATCCCTGATTTCCAACACCAGTGTTGCCAAATAAATCCTCTATTTTCATGGTACCTGTTCCCGCCCCTTCGCCGTTGGGACGCAATGCATATTGAAGAGCTGCGGCGCCGCCGGCTAATTCTGCCTGCATTGGGCTCATGAAGGCAGTCCCCCAGCTAGAAACAAATACCTCAGTTACATCTAAGGTTTGCAGAGAAGTTTCAAGTCCTGAGCCTAGCTGCTCCGGGAAGTCGCACTCAACCACGTTGCCTTCTAGATCCCTGATAATGTCCCCTGCTGCTGTGCGTGAGGCAATCATATCTTGAACAACTCTAGCTTGAATATTCTGCATTTCAGCTTGAATAGCTGCAAGATTTTCTGCTTTGCATAAATTTTGCTCTTCTATCTGAGCTGAGATCTCTGAGGCTTGTGCGGCTAGCGCTGTCATCGTAGCGTTGTATCCTGAAATCGTCGCTAAAGATATCTCTCGCTGCTCTTGCGTGGTTGCGTTATCTAAGGTAGCTACCTCTGCGGCTAGCCCTTGGGATGTCTGATCTTGGTATACTGAAAGATCTTTGAGTTGGTTCTCAAGTGCCTGCTGAAGAGAGGTGCAAACATTTAAAGCGGCTTGCATCCCCGGCAAGTTGGCTGAGTAGTGTAGGTTAGATTGGTACTCCTGTTCTTCTTGGCCATTGTCTCCCCACTCAATGAGTACGCAGTTACCCTCTCCGTCGCATCGATACCCGGCCTCGCAGTCGGCGTCATCGCTGCACTCGCTGTCGACTATAGGAATGTCCACACATACGCCATCCACACAGTGTTGTCCGGGGGCGCAGGGATTATCCTCATCACACTGAGGGCCTGGTTCAGTAATGGGGGTGCACCCATATTTTTCAGTTCGAAATGCAGCTGCTGGGGGGCTCCATCCGAGCAAGTCGGTAAAGGATGCTAGTTGCTGGGTAATGGTATTCAATTGACACTCTGCATAATTTATATTAGCCTCTGGGAGGTTGGCTATTCCGAACTCTGTCCATGCACTAAATTGTACTTCTAGAGGCGTCCACGAATTCGCCTGTATAGTCTCCAACTGAGTGTCGAACAGGTTGAGACGAGGATTGGTGAGGGGATTGGGCTTGTTAGTTCCTGCCACCAAAGAATCAGGTACGAGTAAAAAGTAATCATCATATATTTCTAAATCCAAACTCTTAGGCCTGAATATTTTCCACTGAGGGAGATCTCTTTTGACGAGGCGACACAACATCTTTCTTCCTACGTTTTCGGAGAAGGCTGTCGCATTCAATTTCTTCCAGGTGGGGGCGTGCATTAATTTAGCTTTTTCAGAATCTCCCTTTTGATTTTGAAAATTAGATAAATATTGAACCTCTACCAATAAATTATATTTAAACCTCGTGGAAGCCGCTTGGCTACTATCTTTAAAAATATTCTTTCGAACAGTACCTTGAAGTTGCTGACGCACATCAATACTGTTACCGCTGTTCAAGCTAGTGAGAAGCGCCTTGATTTGATTGGGGAATTGTTGGAGGGCTTTTTGAGGAACCTCCTCTACGAGATTATTGCGAGTGGTTAAATCTAAGACGGCTATATTTTTCACACTTTTGGAGTCCATGCCGAAAGGTTCGAATGGGGATGCGTCATCGGGTTCCATAGGGGATGCTGTCTTAAGGTTTCCGGCTGTCAAAACGCCGCCAAACATATCTCCCCCCTTTGTTAGCTCTCTCTGCATAATTGCTTGGTAGAAGGCATTTGGAATGGCTTTCGCATTATTCATCTCATTAGTAGCTTTCTTAAATGCAGCGGATGAATATCTTTGCTGTGTCGTAATTGCAGATCCTTTGCCCAGCTGTCGATCTGCCAGCGTGAGAGGCTTGTGCGAGGGTGTCGCAACCATATTCTCAGTTTGGGCTAAATATGCAACGGTTTCTGACGAAGCTTTAGTGTGGGCTGCATCTGGCTCGTCATACACCTTGCGAACTTTTTTATAAAAACTCATATTCCTCTGAGCTTCATGGCGGCTTATCGAAGCAT
>Ga0080013_1002392_pt1 | contig 9992 bp, 3 predicted proteins | sample ETNvirenome_6_85_FD_69236 | JGI IMG/M metagenome (GOLD analysis project Ga0080013, IMG submission 69236) | Marine viral communities from the Pacific Ocean - ETNP_6_85 (SPADES assembly) (version 2) | ecosystem: Environmental > Aquatic > Marine > Oceanic | place: Pacific Ocean | collected 2013-06-19 | reverse complement strand
TTATTAGGTATCGACGCAAGGGTCGCCAGGATCGCCGAAGCTAACACTCATCCTGACGAAAAATTGTATGTACGAATCGTAACTGATCCTAAACCTTTTGTCGGGAATGGCTGGTTTTCGTTTGCTAAAAATTGGTGTTATGATTGGGAAGCTAATTCATGGAGTGAAGTTAGAGAAACTGCAAGTGATAGACAATGGAAACAATTGCCTTTCCCAGGAAGCTCTATTGACACTACGCGCCATGTAGTAGAATTTAACACTCTTAACAGCCGCACTCCTCTTAAGTATAGCTCTCTTTCTAAGGACGGTCCCCTGGGAGGATACTTCGCAACGGCAGGACCAGTCCATGATGACCAAACTGTATACTATGTAGAGATAGGTAAGCCTGATAAAACGGGAGATTTTAATGGAGTAACATTATTAGGTGTAGATATTATAAATAAAGCCTATAATATTTATGCAGAGGATTACTCCAAAAAAGATTTTGGAGATATATTCGATTTCTTTGACGATTTGAACATTAGTAAATCGTCTAGGGATGCCAGGGATTCGTCCGGTACCTACCTACTATCGGGTGGAAGCCGAAGCGAATATCTAGAATATTGGGGTGGTAGTCACTCAGCCACTAATGGAGTTTACGGATTTAGAGAAAATGATTAAAGGTAATATAGAAATTTTCCAAAGTTATGGAGATACCCATAAGAGTCTTTACAAAGGCTCTAACATGGTGGTTGATGGTTTTAGAAAAACCGTTGCAGACGTAATGACCTATATGCCTAATCCGAGTGCTACTCCTACCTCTATGGAGCCAGGAGTGAGCTCTGTGTCAAGTTATCAAATTCAAGCAATGACGTTAGGTAGCGCTAAAGAAGGTTACTCCCAAAGAGACTCTAGGTTCTGGTATAGTGGAATGGCAACTTCCGCTGAGAACTATCAACTCTTACCTGTTACTGATAATGCGACCTTCGAAATGTGGGATTGCTATTCTAGTATCGGCTTTAACCAATGGAAGTATGATAATGTAGTAGATGCCAATATGTTAGTTAACCCAACACTAAATGCGCCGTTCATTAGGGAGGCGGGGAGTCCAGTGCCTGGGTGGAAGATACATTACTTGCATCATGACTCTCCGCGTCTGGTAAGCAGTACCACCGATATTACCTCCGAAGGGGAGATAGATATCACTAAATTTGAGTTAGTAACAGGTCAACAGCAAATAACTCTTCGTCAACAGCTTCCTGAGATGAGGTTAGGTGGTGTATACACTTTATACACTAATGGGAAAGCTCATAATGCTACTATGGATGTTCGCATCTCACGAGGAAAAAATAATATACCTCTAGAATATTATGATTTTTCTACCGAAAAATTTGTTGTCTTAGATAAGGATAATACAAATTTAACCTATACGATACAATTAAAGAACTTCTACGAGGTAGATGAATTTAGATTTCGACTAAGAGGTAATGAGAAGGACCAAGCGTTCCAACCAAACAACGAATATTTTATTGAATATATTTTTCCGTCTATAGGATTTATAGACGAAAGATTTGCTCCTTGGGATTTTAATTACGTGAATCCTTATATTAATATTGTGCGCCTAGAGATATGTGATGAGCGCCATCAAATTCTTAGGAATCCGAATTTCTTAGAACATCAAAGTATATTGATAAATAACGATTTTGATATATTGAATGAGTTTTCTGCGGACGAGGCTGCCAATCCAAGTGTTTGTGCACAAGCTAGATTGTTCAATACCGTGGGATGGAAACAATTAAACCCACTTGTTAGATATTCTGCGCACCCAGGTCCCCGGGAGGATAACAGCCACTTAGGCTGTGTCTTCCCTTTATCTGTAAACCACAAAGCGATCAGTCCCACTCAGACGGACGGCGTTGCGCTCTATACATCATCTATTGATTTAGATTCAAGTGGAGCTGCCTTGGTGGAACAAACCTTTAAGTTGGGAAGGGAGTATAGGAATCCTTTTGCATTTGCTGGTAATACTAGTACGGACCCCGAGTTACTAGGAGCCGCCAACGGTCAGTATGATAATAACTCAACGCTCATGATGTCCTTCGATACCCAAGTATCCGGAGAATCTACTGCGGCGAATTGCGGAAATCTCCAAATTACTTTAAGAAGAGATTCCGATGGGTATGAATATAATTTCACTGAGCATAGTACGACTTTGCAAAATGATATCTGGACTCCTAAAGGAACCCCCTATAAGGTTTCTTATGCCGCAAAAGGGACATGGTACCAAAAAGGAGTACAAGTAATTCTCCCTGCGGACGCCAACTACGAAACCTATACAATTAGTATAACGGGTACAGGAAGGAGTGATGTTGCTGGCTTCTGTTATTATTTAATAAGAAATTTTTCTTTGGGACCCCTAGCTGGATGGAGAACTTATGTTTATGACCACAGTGGGATTGCCAAATGGAACCTTGACTCTAGTCGGGCTAGGGTAAAATCTGGTAATATTTTTTCGGGATTAACTTTAAGCGCTACAAGGTACGGTAGTTTAGCAGCAGGGGGAACCGCTGCTGCTGATGTAACTACATCGATTACTGCTACTAATGTTCCTGCTAAAACACAATTGGTACAAAACTTTGTTGGGCTGGAACCTACCAAAACTTATCGACTAGCAGTAAAGGGAACTTATTTAACGAATACACTACCTCAATTTAGATATAGTTTAAAAGCAAAAGCACGAACCAGCCGAGGCGAACGGCAAACACCTAATAACTATAATATTTTGTCCACATGGATGAAAGATCCTGAAAGCGAGATCCTTAATTACAGTGCCCTAAACACTCCTACCAATCTAAATCCTTATTGTACCAATACTGACGCACATAGAGCTACGCACCCATTCTTCTCTAAATCGCTTAATAGCGAAGGCTCGACGCCTTTAGATTGGGGATTATGGGTCGATTCATCTGGGTCCACCGCTGCCAATTCTATCACCTCCAGGAACCTCGCAGCTAATGCAGGTGACTACGCGTTATCCATGAAAGTGTTTAATGGTATGGAAAAACCGTCTTACTTTGTATTAAGCTCTCTTGGCGGTAATAAGGCACCAACATTTTTTAATTGGGAGACTGCCAAATGGGACGCGTTCGTAACTGGCACTATTCCCAGCTACCGAAACAGCGTGTCCGGCGCGTATTTCCTACCCCTACCGTCTGGAGACAATACAACTGATTTTACGTCATACACCTACCCAAAAACAGTTACCTTACCGCCTTTAGACAGTGGGATACTTTACCACAGAAAGGGGGTCTCCCTGCCTGGTGGTCTTGGAGGGGGAGGAAATTATCGGCTGACTGCAGCTGTTTACGGACCTAATGCTGAATCAGGATCAACTTTGATAAGTGACCTAGCACTTAAAGGACCTGGTCTAGGAACCCCTGTGGATATCTGGAAAGAGCTGTATTATAACTTCACAGCCGGTGACTGGCAACCCGAACCCGTACAAGTCGCCGATTATTATTCAGAGGATACTGACGATTCTAATGAAAGTTTTATATCATGTCCCCAAGGTCTCATATCAAAAATGGCTCTGTTTGGGTTAGATAGAGATACAGAATACCAATTGAATGTTATAGATGCGGCAGGGGGAGTATACACTATTCATGATATTAGTCTGGTAGACGTGTCCTTTGTAGGTAATAGTGGTAGAAGTAGATGGATTCGGGACGCAAGTAAGTGGACGAGCGAACCTTACGCTGAGGCTCATTACGACGCTTACGATGACGGAGCTGTGTTCAAGCTCCGAAACAGTAATAATGGGTCCAATATCCTGACGGATACCACATCGCCGTCAGCTATGACCGCATGGTCGGTTAACGGGAGTATTATGTTTAGAGCTACTTCTGGGCATACAGACACATCTTCCAATCCTATTTTTGTACCTGTACTGAGAGTTGAAGATGAAAAAAGTAGTATGTTTGCTCCATGGCTTACTCAAAACTTTACGTTAGGAGAGTATAACTTAAAAGGGGGAGACATGTTTGCTGTGGGATTGGAAGGGATTGCTTTGGACTCAAGTAACGAGTCTATTAAAATGTCTATAGCCGCTAAGTATAACGGGGTACGTTATGCGTATAACTTTACAACACGACAGTGGAACCCAGGAAAAGAGCGACGAACATCATCATTTGCTTTATATTCCAGGACTGACCAGGACCCTGATGAGTTTTACGCAGATGCTAAAACATGGAACCAATTAGTCTCTCCCAACATTGTGGCTCCCTTGTTTGGTCCGCACACTAAAATAACTGTAAGTTTTTTGATTAATGTTGGGTCGACTAATTCTAGGGATATAGACATAAAAGATTTTAAAGTTTACAGGTGGACAGATGCTTCATCCAGTAATTATCATGTGTCGGGACCTACTTTTAATTTCCCAGAGTTTCCGACGCCAGCTGATGCAACTCTTCAATCCGTACAACCATCAGGAAATCCAGGTGAGCTAGGGCACTTCTTAAATAGAATTAATTTCTTTAATTATTACCCGACCAAGCTGCGAAGCCAAGCCACTGCTCTAAATCCTGATGTAAGTGGTCTACGCGCTATTAATAACCCTATGGCTCCTTCCATTACAGGAGAAAAAACTTTAGAGGAAGCTGTTGCTATGGGAGCTTATCTCCCATCTGCAGGACTCTTTTTTGGCTCAGGAACTTATGGTGTCGCAAATAGCAAAGCACTGTACGGATTAGCTGCTAGTGGAGGTTTGGTGTACGGGGTTTTAAATCAAATGGGCGTAGTAAACAGTGACGGATATATTTACCGTCACCCACACGCTCCTACCGACGCCGATGCTCGTGACGCCAGCGCCGGGTTTATTGTATCTTCTTACCTAAGCGATCCGACTAACACGTACTCCCACAAGACTATTCGATATATCCTAAAACTGCACAAAGATGATTGGAGATTTCTGGATTATTATATGGGTGGTTTAGGAGCCTTAGGTTTAAACACCTTGGATTACAAAAAAACCTATGCCAAACTAGGAACTGCCTTTCAGATTAGTGGTACCGGTGCCGCATATGACGGGAAGTCACGAGTAGGACTATATAAAATAGGCGACCCTTCACGGAATCCTATCTTTAATCTAACCAATAAGAAAGTAACATTTCCTCCGGGACTAAAAATAGATTACGATACTACAGATCATATTACTATAATATGGGATATTAATTACTAACATGCAATTTCTCGAAAAATCAACTCCACACGGACACTTAGAAGTCTGGAAACATTATCCAGATGGAAGTAAGGAACTCCACTATAAAGATGATAATGTTATTTGTAGTGGTATGGGCGCTACTCTAGCAGAAATGTTTGATGCAGATCCAGATATAGATGTGGAGAATTTCCAATGTGTATATTTCCGTTGTGGTTCAGGAGGCACGGATGGAGCACAAGTTTCAAGTATTTCGGACGTAGTCACCCCGTTTGATCGCACTCAGTATGGAACAGGAAACTTAACCGTAAATACCCATAGCCTGATTGCGAATGGAACCAAGACTGATAACAAACCCTTTGGGATAATTCCTCATGGGTATATTAAACGAGTAACACCTACGAAATGCATGTGGCAAATCGTACTAGATGAACAAACTTTAAACGTGGGGGACGAGACACCCGAGAAATACATTAATGAGATTGGGTTGTTTAGTAAAAACCCTTATGTGTTGGGAACCGATGCCTCCTTATTATGCGCGTACCGGTATTTTAAAAAGATTTATAAGACCGACGCATTTATTTTAGTCTTTAGATGGACAATTGAATTCTAATGGTAAGTTTCAAAAATGTAAGTAGTGTAGGTGGCGATGGTACCATCCCCCTTAATTGGACTGATTCCGTCCCTAAGTATGATCCTAGTTCTTTTTATAACTGGGAACAAGACAACGTGCCTTTGTGGGCTGTTGAGCAAAGGGGAGATACCCTTTACCGAGCTATGGGTTATCCTGGGGGAAACCCAGAGGGAGTTACTTTTACCCTTTCCTCTACAGGAAACTCTGATGAGAGCAAAGCTATTTATGATTCTATAGATGATATTGTTGAAAGAATTCCTAAAAGACTTAAGTTTCCTGTCCTTATAGAAATTTGTAGGTACGGACAATTGGGTCGTCTTGATTTAGCTAACATTACTTGTGAAGGCGACGGAAAATTAGAAATTAAAAACAAAGCGTTTTTTCAAGATGTAAACGCGTCCGCCCAAAGCGTGGCTTCTGTGTCTGGTAGCCCCGCTGATGCTGCCTTAGGAGATCGTAAATATCTAAAAACTGTATATTCTGTATTCGCCTCTGCGACGATGATGAATGTATCCTCTACTCGGCTAGCCACATCATTTGCCGATGTTGGTAGCTGGTACAGTGAAGGGCGGCTTTTTACTATGCAAGGTCCTGACACTGATAGACAAGCTAATAATATCACTGCATACGTAGCATCTGGTGGAGTTACCCGGAGTTGGATGACAGGTGGTTATGGATACTTCCAGATCCCTCACCCGTACGATTGGCGAAATGAATATGGTGCCGGAGCGGATACCGCAATAGCGGGAACTGCTGCCAGTGCATGGGGAGACGCCACTCCTTGGTACGGCTCCGCCACCAAAGATTATATGATTCAGAAACGATGTGTGCGGTATACGCAAGGACAAAGTGCGTTAGTAGGATACGGTGCGTATTTTAGCTCTATTTCGTTAAAGGACTGCCAAGGAACTGTTATACTTAGAGATATCCTTGTCGATGCGGGTAATGACCAGAATGATTATAACGGTGCTACCGGGCAAGTACACCGAGGAGAGTATGGTATTGATATCGAAAACTCTGAAGTTATTCTTGATAATGTCACTTCTATGAGAAGTGCGCTTGGAGGCTTTAAGGCTACAAATTCGAGGGTTAAGTTGACCGGTCATTGTATTGCTTATAGAAATTACACCAAAACTGGAAATACACCTGCTTTACGCCTACAGAATGGGGTAGGCTTCTACTCACTTAATAGTGATTTGGAATGGGATTCCACTGACTATCTAGACGCTAGAAAATACATTAACCTGTTTACTAAGTCTAAGCGAGGAATCGATTTAAGAAATTCCACCTTACGTGGAGGAATCGCTTGGAACGAAACAGACACATCCGCCATACCTAATGCTGGCTCCCAACTACTTGGCCTATCATCAACTACAGTAAATGGAGTGTCTTACGTGGAGCTTTCTGGAGGAGGAGGTGATACCCTTACGACCACAATCAATATCTCTGACTGTAACGAACATGGTTTATACAGTGAAGGAAGTGATATTGATTTCAATGGACGTTTCAATTCCTACCTTAACGTAGGGGATGGTATACGTCTAAGAAGGTCTCAGGCGGCATTACCTCAATTCACTTGTAACAATAACTCAGGATGGGGTATGAGTTTAGAAGGTTCCCAATTAACCTACGCTGGCGGCAGCGAGAACTTCCCGGTTCGGGCTGACGGCTACTCTCAGGTAACGGCTGGAGGTCGTATTATTAACAATGCGATTCAATCCAATGGTTTTGGAAGTGGACCATCCGCAGAAACAGGTTATCGCATCAGAAACCGTGCACAATTTCACGTTGATTCCAATAACCAAAACTTATTGGTAGATAAATCTTCTTCCCTCCAAGTCGCGCAAATAAATAATATTCCTTTGTATGTAGGACAATGGGGAGGGTGTGATTGGATTAATGACAACCCTACCGATGAAAACTACGATATAGGGCTCGATGTATCCGCACTTCCCGCCACTCACTTCGGAGCAACACCTTATAGAGCGAATAATAAGCCGGGAATGGTTATCACTAATAATTCCGACGCAGAACTGGTCGGTGTTAGTTATGCCGTAAATTCGCATGATACAGGAAAGGGTAAGGTTGCGATTACTTCTAATGGATCTAATCTTACTTTTAGAGGAACTTCATCGACTTGCACAACTTTTAATTACTTTCCCGTTGTAGATACTTCTTCTCTATTTAGAAGCTGGATGTCTGCGGGTGTAGTAGCGACTAATAATTCTAATGTTGAGTTAACTGGTCCTACTAAATCTGCTCGATTTGGAGTTCCCTTCTTAGCGGAGAATAATTCTAATTTTGAAGTTAAACCCCCAACATTTATTGGGACCGACAATATTCTGGATATTTCTGGATACCATCTTCTTCCCTATACGTCCCAAACGGTTACTCAACCAAACCACACAAGACTTGAAGTTCACTCAACGAGAGCCTGTATGGTTGCTAACAAAAAATCCAATATTAAATTATTTGGTCTGGGAGGAAAGGTAGTTGAAGGAGCGACAGGAAACACGCTTAACTCTGTAGATGTATTTGCTACGGGTTACGCGGATGAGTTCATTGGGGACCAGAACAATCAATGGGATAGGTCTACTTCCGCTGGTTATGTTAAATTTTATCCTAACGGATTTACGAGTGGAGTCATGGCTGCTGCTTTGAAATCTAGAGTATCCTTAGTTCCTGGTACGGTAGAGAACCAAACCTTCAACGTTAAGAATCCTTACGTTAGAACTCCTGATTCTGGTGCCGCTAATTTCTACCACCGAAATGGCATGACAGGTGGTATGTGTGTTCGAGCCGTTGAAGATAGTGGGGTAGATGTTAACCTCGTTAACTTCCATTTCCAGGGTTCCCCCTCTTCCGTATCGGGAGTATACTACAATCTTAATGGTACAGGATGCGAGGTATTTACAGATACAGGGGATGATGTTGGAACAGGAAACACAGACCCACCCTACACAATAGATGCCGGAAGCGATGCCCTTGAAGCAGGTGGAATGGCGGGCGTTGATGGTGACGGTAACCAAGGGGGAGGAGGAACCGGCTCTACCGGAAACTCCGACTTTACTGACACTGTTATCGTAGGAGGAACCGGGGGTAATTACACCGGAGGAACTACAAACCAAACAAACCAAGGTGATTTAGCTACTGTCGCTGGACGAGGAACACAAAACTCAACCTTTGGATCCGACACTAAGAACGACCAAGCAGGAAGTATGACTGTGATTGGGGATGAACGAGATCCTCGGGTTCGATTCCGAGCTTATATGAGAACCAAAGCTGGCGCAACTATTAACCCTCCTTACGGAGGTTTGATGCCTAGCCCCGCATGCATGGGCGGTCAAATTCAGATTTGGAATATCGCAGATACTTCGCGCATGCATGCCTCTAACATTCTTGCAAACGGAATGGACCCACTAACGTGGTCCTTAAGTTCGACTGCTCCTGGAGGTGGTAGTAACTGCCATGGTCCTATGGGTAAATGGAGAAACGGCGTATCGCTAGATTATTATGGTTTAGGGGGTCGAAGAACTACTTACGGCGGCTGTGGAGCAGTGTACGCTAACACCGGAGTATTCCGTCTTATGATGTCCACGCGTGGAGACCTAAAATCGTTCTACGATGTTAGTACTTTGAGTGGTACCTCCACAGGAAATAAGGGATGGCGTGATACAGCGTCGTCTGGCGGCTCTCCTGTTGACCAAGTTAATGGTGCAGGATATACCCACTGGACTCAAAATGTACGTGTACTTGGTCCCTGCGATAATATTCGTCGTCTGACAGGTACCGACTCAGACTTCCCCAATGGAATCTATCAACTATCAAGTTGTCTAAGGGTGTTTGGCTGGGGAATGCCCTCTATGAACCCGTCTGCTGGTGTGGGAACTATCCAACCTAGATTAGGAGGATTTAGCGCTTATAATGCAGTTTCGGGCGTGGGGGGAAAAGATTACAGTGGCTGGATATACACGACTGCCGAACCTGCAACTCCACTCCCCCCTCTAGGAATGGATTCTCTAGGATATATGAGGAACTGGTTTGATGAAAGTGCTGCGGGCATGTGGCAGAATGCTAAACATATGGCGGAGGATAAAGTTAATGGGGTATCTATTTATAGGTCTCATATGGGCGGATCCGCAGGAGGAGAAGGACGAGACCATA
>Ga0080013_1006817_pt1 | contig 9993 bp, 12 predicted proteins | sample ETNvirenome_6_85_FD_69236 | JGI IMG/M metagenome (GOLD analysis project Ga0080013, IMG submission 69236) | Marine viral communities from the Pacific Ocean - ETNP_6_85 (SPADES assembly) (version 2) | ecosystem: Environmental > Aquatic > Marine > Oceanic | place: Pacific Ocean | collected 2013-06-19 | reverse complement strand
CCACCATTTCATAAAAAACATACTATTTACCGGTGATGAGAAACAAACTTCAACTATTTTTGCTGCTGTTCGTGGGGTGTATTGATTACGAGTTCCACCCACCGGACGCAAAACCGCCTGGCGGCGATGACACAGCGCCATCAATAGTCGACACTCACGACAGTGCTCCACCTCCTCCCACAGATCCTGTCGCGGTATGTGACGTAACACCAAGCCCTATCGCGCCTCCTTGGGAAGCAGCCACATGGATTGGCGAGAACTCTTATGATCCTAATGGTGAGGCAATAATTTCCTATAACTGGACCCTTGTATCCTCACCAGCAGGTTCTACCGCAACGATGCCCGTAGGAGGCTCTAATCGCCCTGATTTCGTGCCGGAGATGGCTGGGGACTACGTAGGTCAACTAATCGTCTCAAACGCGTCAGGAGACGTTTCAGAGCCTTGTACAGCTACGTTAAAATCTATCCCGGCAGAGAACTTGTGGATTGAGATGTATTGGGAACATATAAATGATGATATGGATCTTCATTTGGTTGCTCCCGGTGGCTCATATAACAACCTGAATACTGATTGTTATTATGCGAACTGTACTCCTTCAATGGGGTGGATTTATAATCTGGATTGGGGAACTCCTGGATATGATGGTGACAACCCTTCACTGGATTTAGATGATATAATGGCTGCCGGCCCGGAAAACATTAATATTTTAGATCCTCAGACAAATGGAACCTATACGGTAATTGTGCATGATTATCAAGGAAGCACCTCGGACGTATATGGTGCTAACAATGTGACTGTTAACATTTATCTAAATGGTTCATTGACATGGACGGACACCAGAGCGATTTCTGGTGATAATACAGTTAATGAATTCGCCGAAATTGATTGGTCGTCCGGTACGGTTACCAGTTTATAAAAATGAGAGAGAAGAAATATCTCTATAAGATAGACGACTGGGTTATATATCAACCCAGCAAGCATAGCTCTAAAAAACGTTCAGTAATATTATGGGTTTATGATGATAAACGCAATATGTACGATTATGAAATTTTCATAGATGGAGAAGGAAAAATAAGAAAAGTGATGCAGTCATCTCTTTTTCCGATTGATACCCCTACCTACTAATAGGGATGGGCAAACTTCTCACGATTCTAGGGGCATTATTCTGCTTTGTGTTCGCAGGGTGCGCTCCGGACTATGGTTTCGGCGGTACAAAGACCGTCTACATTGAAATCCCAACCTATATTTATGAAGAGATTCCAGAAGATCCTGGTTTAGTATGGGTTGATTCGTTTACCCAAGTAACCACAGTTAATGGAATTGATATTATTTGGATCATCGATCAGTCTGGTTCGATGTCCAATGATGAAGATAAAGTAATCGCAGGCATTGAAGCAATGATTAATGCACTACCAGAAGCCGGCTGGAGATTAAATATGCTATCTGCTGATCCTTATGGATATACTGACGCACAGTTTCCATTGGTTCCAGGCGCCACAGTTGATGATGCTCAAGCTATGTATAATGCGATGGCGGCAGGTGGCCGCGAGGCAGGATTCTCCGCGTTACAATATTATATTTTGTATAGTTCATATGCCTCCACTTGGTTAAGAAGCGATGCAGCATTATTGGTTGTCTTCGTGTCTGATGAAGAAGAACAAAGCACAACAGAATTCCCCAATGTTTCAGATTTTACAACTTGGTATTCTTCCTTGCGTCAGAATGTGTATCTATCCAGCATTGTTAATTTTGATCCAAATGAATCGACATGTAACAATACTGACAATTATACTGGCAAGCGTTATATGGAAGCGACAAACTGGTATAACGGAGTTATTATAGATATTTGTTCAGATGATTGGTCAACGGGCGTTAGAGATGCGACAGTACAACTAGATCCTTATGAGTCCATAATTCTTTCACACACTCCTGTGGAAGATTCTATTCGCGTATTTGCTAACGGTCAGTTATATTATGATTGGCATTATGACTCGTCAGATAATACGGTATATTTTGATGTTATTCCTGATGCTGGTGTTTTAGTTGAAGTGGGTTATCGCTATATGTCTTTAGATACTGGCGCTGATACAGGAAAAGATACAGCAAATACTTGACAAATATTTATTTATGGTTATAATTATAGTATTGTCTAGGAGAAATAATGACAACTCAAGAAGAACGCCCTACTGTAATGGTCTCGGGCGGTTTTGATCCTGTTCACGCAGGACACATTCGAATGATCCGCGCAGCCGCCGCATATGGCGATGTTATTGTGATCGCCAACTCTGATGATTGGCTCTTTCGTAAGAAGGGGTTCGTTTTCATGGAATATGCGCGCAGAGTAGAGATTTTAAACGCAATTAAAGGTGTGGTGTTGGTTGATTCGGTAGATGATACAGATGGTACTGTTTGCAAAGCGATTAAACGTATTAAACCAACTTATTTTGCTAATGGTGGTGATCGCGGCAGATCTAATACCCCCGAACAGTCGGTTTGCGAACAACTGGGTGTTGAATTGTTGTGGGGGATAGGTGGGGAAGAAAAACTTCAAAGTTCTTCCTCTTTGACTAAAGATGTTAATACATCGGCCGGTTTTGATGTGCCCCCTGTAAGAACAAGAGCACCACATTCTGAAAGATAAATTAAATAATTTCTTGACAAAAAAGAAAAACATGTTATTATAACAATAAGGGTGCAATGGAAACACTCAATGTTATAATAACAGGTGTCCTATTGATTGGTACTTTGTGGCTGATGTTTGGAAAACCAAAGAACTAATGCCCAGGGGCAGCAAATTATGTGGAACACATTATTTAAAACCGCGTTGATTCATAATAAAGGAGGAACAATGAGCGTATTTGATAAACTAACAGGACTTGACTTGCCGGCGGACACGACGGTGACTATGAGTTATAGTGAGGGAACGGACGTATTTGTCCACAACGAGACAGCAGTGGACGATGCAATCGGCTATACTGATGTAATCCAAACTTTTTCGGATCTCGTCGCAACACCAGGACTACAGGCAGAAGTGCCCTATTGTGGAAATGTTCTCCAGGTAATGCGCGATAACGATTGGCTTGAAGGTTATGAACCCCGAGACTTTTGTTTTGGAGAATATCTCACCCAGACACTTGCCGAGAACTTCTACGATCAGGAGTTCATTGATTCGTCAGTGGAGCGATATGACTACAAGCGCGGCTTCTGTACGCTAGAGACTACAGTAACAGCGGATATTGGCAACTTTTTGAAGGCACAGCCTATTGTGTCGGGTTGGCAAGTTTCGGTATCTACACCAGACGGCACTCTTACCTTTGACGACTAGTTAGAGCGCTCCGCTTCACCGTCGGGTAAATAATAACGGTGCGTGCCCGCCGAACGTCACGTAGGTGGGGGTTTCCGGTCATCCTTGGACGCAGAAAACCGGACTCTTCTTTTGGTATTTTTATCCTCTACGTATTAACAGGGAGGGGAGAATATAATGTTGAAGACAATAACAATAATTTTATCAGTTCTTTTGGGGTGTACAATACCCGAGGTTGTTACTGATACCAATAAGATTCCAGATCCAAGTACAGTAGGTTTTTTGGATACTGAAAATTGTGGGTTTAGTGTAGGGGATAATGCTTGCGATTTTCAACTGCTTGATCAAAACGGACAACCTTGGAGATTAGAAGATCACCTCGGAGATGTAGTATTAATAGATTTGTCAGTTATGTGGTGTGGTCCTTGTCAATATGCCGCCACAACCGCGCAATCTACAGAAGATGTTTATTCTCATCTTGGTTTTCATTATGTTACTATTTTAATGGATAACTTTACTGGTAGTGCTGCGGTCGAATCTGATTGTTTGAGTTGGGCTACAAATTTTGGTATTACTGACGCTCCTGTGTTGGTCGGGTCGCGAGATATGTTGACCTCTATGGGTGCCTCTCATGGTTTTCCTGTTAGCAGTTGGCCCACGTTTATCATTTTAAACAGAAATCATGAGGTAGTATGGGCGATGGATGGTTATAGCGAGTCTGCCTTAAAGGCCGCAATTGAACAATATTTATAATTTATGTATAAAAAAGGCGACGTGGTGATTATACAGTCAATTGCCGGCGCCGCAATACCACAAGTAAAAGCTAGATTGATTGAACGAGTTGTAGTTAAACCACAAAAAGGTCGCACTTTTGATTGGCCTGGGTATGTGGGCTGGAAATGTGTGTTGATAAAACAGAAAGAAGTTGAAATGTTAAGGAAAAAATGGAGTATTCCTTTTGAGTGGCCTGATAAGGTTGAAACGTTTACGTTTGAAAAGAATATTGTTAAGAATGTAAGTACGAGATCCAAAAGAAGAGTCAATAAGAACAAAAAGTAACTATTTACCATAGTTCCGGTGAGAAATGGCCAAAAAGAATTTTATCCTAGATACCAGCGTTTATCTTACAGATGCAGACTCTATTTTTAAATTTGATAATCACGATATTTTCATACCTTTAAAAGTTTTAGAAGAGATTGATAAACACAAGAAACGTCAAGATATGGTTGGTATCAATGCTCGGAAGATTATTAGAACGCTTGACAGTCTCCGTGAAAAAGGAAGCTTACAAAAAGGTGTCAGGCTTAATAAAGGTAAAGGAATCATAAAAGTGATGTCGTATGATTGTTTAAAAGATACCTTGTTTCCTGCTGATCTCGATTTGAGTATACCCGATCACATTATCATTGCCACCGCTTTGGCAGTAAGAGAGCAGTCTACACGCCGCAAGACAATGGTGGTAGCGCGGGATATTAATATGCGTGTCATCTGTGATGCTATTGGGATAGAAGCCCAAGACTACCTCACAGAAAAAGCCATAACGTCCTCTGATGAGCTTTATCAAGGATTCACCACTATCGCAGTTGATGATCAACTTATTGATCGCTTTTATGCTGGTGAAGAAATTTATCTTGAAGAAGAGGAATTAGAAGAACCTTTATTTGCAAATCAATATCTTATGATGGTGTCTAATGCTAATCCCAAAAAGAGCGCTCTCTCGCGCTTTGAGAGCCTTCATGATCCATTACACAAGGTGGTTCATGAGAGAATATCGGATTGGAAGATAAACGCGAGGAACAAAGAACAGGCGTTCGCAATCGACCTTCTGATGGATCCTTCCGTTAAGATTGTTTCTTTGGTGGGTCGTGCTGGTTCTGGAAAGACTCTCTTGGCTATTGCGGCAGGATTACAGCAAACTCTTGGATTAAGAGGAGAAAATCCTTACACTCGTCTGATTGTATCTCGTCCTGTCCAACCAATGGGCAAAGACATTGGCTTCTTGCCTGGTTCACTACAAGAAAAAATGCTCCCTTGGTTGATGCCAATCCAGGACAATTTACAACACTTGTTAGGGAACAACAAGACTGCTCTCGAAATGTATATTGAGAATGGTAAAATTGAGATCGAAGCTCTAACCTATATCAGGGGTCGTTCTATTTCAAACGCTTATATCATTATCGATGAAGCACAAAACTTGACAAAACACGAAATTAAGACTATTATAACACGCATAGGCGAAGGAACAAAGATTGTGCTAACTGGCGATATTGAACAGATTGATAGTGTGTATGTAAATGAGACAACAAACGGACTCGCCCATACAGTTGAGAAGTTTAAGCAGTATCCCATCGCCGGCCACGTCACATTTAAGAAGGGTGAAAGAAGCGACGTGGCGACTTTGGCTTCAAAAGTATTATAAACCAATAAACAAACATTTATTTTAATGTTATACTAATAAGGAGAGTTAATAATGAGCGAAGAAAAAACAATTACTGAAGAAGAATTACACACCAATGAGATGCTGGCGATGCCAGTACAACCCGATTCGAAACTTAAGGAATACTTAGTAGAGTACACCGGGAATAAATTTGACCAAGAGGAAGTTACAGTTCATATGGTAGCAGAGACTTTGGCAACCGATTTTCCAGAATTCCTCTACGCATTTGCAGAAGAAAACTTTTTACGAGGATACCAACAGGGCTTGGACGATGCTACAACATTACATACTCCAACGACACCAACAGCTAGCTGAAAGTAAAATGGATTTTTACACCCCCATGGGGATCCATGTTTATTTTAAGGATCCTATTGAAAATAAAGAAGTCAATGCGGAACGAGTTATAGCAAAAGTAGAAGGGACAATCCCAGAACACTTGCTTGATGAAGTAGAGATGGTAATCTTCGGCCATTTTGAGGAGTTTGAAGAGCGTAAGCTAAATGCTTTCTATGATGGTGGTACTTTATACGTTACTCCTAATCAAAATAGTGACGATGACTTATTTGATGATATTATTCATGAGATCTCTCATTCACTAGAATTTCCCCACGGAGCCCTTATCTATCATGATGGAAAACTAGAACAAGAATTTCTTAACAAGCGCCGGCATCTGCATAAGATTTTGTGGGAACTTGGCTACAAACTACCTGAAAATGTCTGTTTGAATCCTGAATATGACGAAGAATTCGATATGTTCCTTCTTGAAAAAGTCGGTTATGACAAATTATCGGCCATAACACAAGGGGTGTTTGTGAATCCATATGCCGCCACATCTTTGAGAGAATACTTCGCTACAGGATTCACCGACTACTTTCTAGATTCGAACCATTCGCATCTCAAGCAAGTAAGCCCACAGCTTTATAAGAAACTTTTATTGCTTCAAGACCCAGAAAAACTTGACAGCAACCGATAAAGCGGTTATAATAAAAAGAAAAGGAGGGGTTTGTGCCCCATATATCGTATTCTGAATTAAAAGACTGGGCGTTCTGCGCCTTTTATCACAAACTTACACGCGTCGAAAAGATCGACGGCTTCAAGGGAAATGCCTTCACTGCGTTTGGGACCGCCATGCACTCTGTGTGTGAGAAGAAGCTACTCCAAGAAGCCGTGGATGAGGATTTTTTCACTCAAGAGTTTGAAGGGTGTCTGGAAGCACTGGACGACGACATAGAAGTCGACGACCGTCTTGTTACCGATATGAGAGAACAAGGCAAGCAGATTATGCCAGAGATTCAAGATGCTTTAGATGATTATTTCGATGAGTACGAAGTACTTGCGGTGGAAATGCCGCTAATGGAGCCGATTGAAGGCGAAGAAGGTTATAGGTTCAAGGGATTTATCGACGCTATTGTGTCCACCCCTGACGGAAAAGTCCATATTTTTGATTGGAAAACTTGCTCATGGGGTTGGGATGCCAGAAAGCGCTCTGATGCGTTGGTCACTTATCAATTAACCTTGTACAAGCACTTCTTTGCTCAAAAAATGAATGTAAATTCTAAGGACGTTGAGACTCACTTCGCACTACTTAAGAGAACAGCGAAGAAAAACCGAGTTGAGTTTTTTCGAGTGACGAGTGGGCCGAAAAAAACACAAAACGCTTTAAAATTAATGAGAACTGCGCTTTACAATATACAGAATAAGCGTTATATTAAGAATCGCCTATCTTGCACAGGCGGCTATGGGTGCAAATTTTACAAGACAGAACACTGTCCATGAGGAATAAATGACAAAAAAGAAGATTTTGGTATTGAGTGACCACCCCCTATCGCCCTCTGGCGTTGGAACTCAAACTAAATATATGATTGAAGCTCTCCTAAAAACTGGGAGATATAGTTTTATTTGTTTGGGTGGAGCAATGAAACATCACAGTTATCAACCACAAAAGGTTTCGCCTTGGGAAGAGGATTGGATTATTTATCCTGTTGATGGTTACGGCTCTCACGAAATTATCCGATCTATCATGCAGAAAGAGCGCCCCGACGCACTTTGGTTCATGACTGATCCACGATTTTATGGATGGCTGTGGGAAATCGAAAACGAAGTCCGCGCCAATCTGCCTATGATATATTATCATGTATGGGATAACTTCCCAGCACCAGTTTTTAATGGCCCATTCTATCGTTCTACAGACAAGGTAGCCTGTATTTCAAAGGTGACACACGATATTTTGAAAGAGGTGGCGCCCGATGTAGAAAGTTGTTATCTTCCTCATGCGGTCAATAACAATATTTTCCAAAAATATTCCACCGCAGAAGATAAAGAGAAGGCAAAAAAGGTCCGCCAAAGCATTGTTGATATGAGCAGCCCCGAAAACAAGAACAGCAAGAAGAAGATTTTCTTTTGGAACAACCGCAATGCGCGCCGAAAACAATCTGGTACTTTGATTTGGTGGTTTAAGGAGTGGCTGGACAAAGTTGGCCACGATCAAGCAACATTACTAATGCACACCGATCCCCGCGATCAACATGGTCAGGATCTGCCACACCTTATTCAACATCTTGGTGTTGACCAAGGGCAAGTCTTACTGTCAAGCAACAAAGTGCCCCCCGAAGAACTCGCGGTAATGTATAATGTAGCCGATTTCACCCTCAACATCTCGGATGCTGAAGGGTTCGGCCTCGCAACTCTTGAATCTCTTTCTTGCGGCACTCCGATCATTGTTAATATGACTGGCGGCCTTCAAGAGCAGGTTACAGATGGAACTAATTGGTTTGGTTACGGCATCGAGCCGGCTTCAAAGACAGTAATTGGATCATTACAGGTTCCATATATTTATGAAGACCGCATTTCGCAAACTGATTTTGAGAAATATTTAACAAAAGCCTTGAAGATGTCGGATAAGATGTACAAAAAGATTTCTAAACAGGGTATTGCCCATGTAAAGAAAAACTATAATTTCGAAGACTATGAAACAGGCTGGGTAGAAGTTATGGATGATCTCATCGAACGCCATGGTTCATGGGAAAATAGACAAGGTTATGAACCATGGCATTTATTGGAGGTAGCGTGAAAAAGAAAGTACTTTTAAAAGGTCCCCTGCTCACACGCAGTGGTTATGGCGAGCAAGCCCGGTTTGCTTTGAGATCTCTTCGGTCACAACCAGATTTGTATGATATTTTTATTCAGCCATTACAGTGGGGTAAAACATCTTGGATTGCCACATTCGGTGAAGAAAGAGCGTGGATCGACGCGACTATCGAGAAGACAATCGCATATATTCAACAAGGCGGCCAATTTGATATTTCACTGCAGGTAACTATTCCTAACGAATGGGAAAAACTAGCGCCAGTGAATGTTGGTTATACTGCTGGAATTGAGACAAGCAAAGTTGCAGCCGAGTGGCTTATTAAAGCAAACGAAATAGTGGATAATATAATTGTTGTTTCAGGCCACTCAAAGTATGGTTTTGAAAATACCGTGTATACTGGCGTAGACCAAAGAACGCAGCAACCGGCCGAATTGAGATTAAATGTCCCAGTAACTTCGGTTAATTACCCGGTTAAGACATATACCGATTTACCAGAATTACCTATTACATTGGATTATGATTTTAACTTTCTGGCAGTTGCACAATACGGCCCACGAAAGAACCTTAATAACACAATTAAGTGGTTTATCGAGGAATTTCAAGATGAAGAAGTTGGACTTGTCTTAAAGACCAATCTTATGAAGAACTGCCTTATGGACCGCGAACAGGTAAAAAACCAAGTTACACAGCTTGTCCGTAGTTTACCAGAACACAAGTGTAAGATTTATCTACTTCACGGCGATATGACCGATGAAGAGATGCATTCCCTCTATCAACACCCACAAATGAAGGCTTTTCTTGCTCTTCCGCATGGTGAGGGTTTTGGGCTTCCGATCTTCGAAGCAGCTTATACTGGGCTTCCCGTGGTCGCTACTGGCTGGTCCGGACAACTAGATTTCTTATGTGACGAAGATGGTAATGAGCATTTCTATAATGTGGCGTTTGATCTTGCCCCTGTTCAAAAGGAAGTTGTTTGGAAGGGTGTTCTGATACAAGAATCTATGTGGGCCTTCCCGCGAGAGGTATCTGCGAAAGAGAAAATGAGAGAGTGCTATGAGGATGTGACAAATGCTACAGGATATGCCGCGGCAGCATGTGAATATTCTACGCAGCTACTTGACCGCTTCTCGGATGAGAATATGTACAAGCAATTCTGCGATGCG
>Ga0080013_1006814_pt1 | contig 9994 bp, 6 predicted proteins | sample ETNvirenome_6_85_FD_69236 | JGI IMG/M metagenome (GOLD analysis project Ga0080013, IMG submission 69236) | Marine viral communities from the Pacific Ocean - ETNP_6_85 (SPADES assembly) (version 2) | ecosystem: Environmental > Aquatic > Marine > Oceanic | place: Pacific Ocean | collected 2013-06-19 | reverse complement strand
CACTAGCATCTGTACCATAGGAAACATCAGTCCATGCGTGAGTGGTCGACCAAGCAGTATCAAAACTTGTGGATCTTTGCCAAAATTTATCATTAGTGTTTTGTCTATACAAATCTGGATCTAAATTAATTGTATCTCCAACTGCAGTATGAATTTCAATATGATCCATTTGGAAATCACCTGCATAATAGGACTGACTGTCTATAGTTACATGTCGTACAACGAATCTTCCATAACCAGTAGTTTCATAAGTTGCTAGATTAATAGTACCAGTAAGCCAAGTTTGTCCGTAATCAGTATGATGTTGACCAGAGAAACCAGTATTATAAGTACTACCATTGGATGATACTACAGTCAATTCAGTAAGAGTACCAGCAGAAATATCATGCCAATAAAAACGGGTAGGTCCCATGGAAGCACCATACCTGTAATACTTAAATGTAATATATGGGTCTTGAACTTTTGTGGCAAAATATGAAGAACTACGATATTCTTCAACTTTTCCAGTCACTATCTTCTGACTAGCATCTGTAGTTGCTAAAATTCTTTTACCTCTTTGAAAACTTTTTAAAGGCATATTATACAGACTCCTTATCACCTAAAGGCAAAACAGTTATTGCATTTGATGCATTGTCATTTTCGACCTGAATCGTATCACCATTTGTTGCCAGTGTGATTGGATATGCAAACTCAATGAATGCTGTGTCACTAGGACTCATTGCACCAGATACTATTCTGGTGGACGTTCCTGCAGATCCACCATTAGATACCACATAGATATGAAAGGTTGTGTTACTACTAGAATCTAAATTGTGTACTAATAATCCTCGAAGGTAGACTGTTTGTCCTCCAGAAACTGTAATAATTGTTCCAGTACTATTTGATGAAACTGAAACGGGAAATCCTAAACCAGTTTTTGCTAGAGCCATTTATAGTTCTACTTTATTTTATTTATGCAAATAGCATAGATTCTAGAATGTCTGCACCACCACCACCACCACTACCAGAAGAAGTAATTGTAGCAATATTACTACTCACTGTTGCTGTTAGTGTAGATCCAACAAAATTTATAGTTGTAACTGCAGTACCAACATTAGTACCCTCTTCCTGAACAACTACTCCTCCACCAATACCAGTGTAGGAGTAAACTTGCCACCCATCTGTTGAATCTTCATATACAAATTCAACAATAATACCTTTCAAATTCAATATAAAATCATCAGCAGAACCTTCGATATTGCTACCATTACGCGCCACTGTTAAATTATTAGTTTCCCAATCGCCACCATCACCAATTTTGATAGAATCACCCTCACTTGGAGATGCTGGTAATGTTATGGTATAAACACCTCCAGATGTATCAGCAATAAGTTGATCACCAGCAGCAGATGTATAAGCTGTAGTCTTTCTAGTCCATGGATTTGATCCTCCTCCACCACCAGAGCTATTAATAGTAACTATACCTATAGGTCCACCAGTTAGTGTAATATTAGTTCCAGCAACAATTGATGTTACAATTCCACTCAATGCAGAACCATCACCAGAATAATCAGTTCCTGTAATCGTTCCACGAACATCAAGCAAACTATCAGGAGTTATACTATTAATGCCAACCCTATCAGTATCAACATCTCTTGTTATTAGACCTTCAGAAACCAAATTTGCAGTTTCTCTAGTTCTTCCCATTTAATTAATCCTCCCTATGCTTGCGATTCAGACCAGGAAATTCTGGAAGAAACCTGGAATGGAGATGTTTTATTGACAGTTGATGTATCCAGAACAGTTGCACAAATAGTAATAATATCAGGTCCATTTGGAAAAACACCATCTCCACCAAGAATAGAATTACCCATATCAATCAGTCTTGACAAATCAAAGTCTTGTGTCGCAACAGTTCTTTCACCATTAGAACCAAGACTGCCACCAGATGCGCGGAACTGATAAATTGTAGTTCCATCTTGAATAGTATCTGCAGCATCATGGGCAACAAATTGTGATAGCGAAGGTGATCCAACATTACCATAATTAATATTACTTAATGATCCATTAAGTATTACACTAACTCTAACGTCATGAGATACTGAAATTCCCATCTCATTAAGTTTTAATTGCATTCGATTAATAACATCTCTTTCACCAACTGCACCAATCAAATTATTATCTACAGATGGTGCGAGTCTAAGACTTACAAGAGGAATTGTAGATGTAAGATCAACTGCTTCACCACCTGAAGCAGGAGCTCCAATATTAATTGTAGTAGCGTCGGCAACCGTTGGATATATTGCAGGTGATTCATTTCTATTTCCACTACTTAAATAAATGTGTACATGATAATTTGACCCACTATATTTGGCAAAATCAACTATTTGCCCATTTAATTCACCATCAACAGTATACAACTGAATGCCATTACTGAACTTAGATGCATCTGCAGATCCGAAAGATAATCTAAGATAATAATTATAAGTATTATAACTTTGTCGTACACTTACAATTTCTCCAGCAGCATTAGTTGTTGCTGTATCTGCATCACCATTAGTAAATGATAGACTGTTTCCAGATGCAGTAAATAAATAACTATCATCGCTATCATATCTACCATCCATAATCACAGAAGTTCCCCAATGAAATAATGATGGAACATATGTTGGATCTCCAGTATTAAATGCTTCATATCTTGCAGGAACATTACCAGTTCTCATATATGCTTCATTTAATTTGTTATTATGAACAAATTCGTGCATGTACTTTACATGCCCATGAGTATCTTTAAATCCAAATCGTATTTTACCAGCACCATACCAGGAATAATCCATATATGCCATCTGAATACTATTGATATCCAAATTATATCCAGATGGTCCATTTCCATCAGCAGTGTCAATACTCCAATTTGCTTGAGAAATTCTCAAATCAATAGTTTTAGTGATAATTACACCATTCTGCGTTGTTCCCCTATATTTTGGTTGAATATCGATGGTTTCATCATCAACAATTCTTGTTACTTTATATGATTGACCACGAATAACTATCATATCATTGGTAGATAAATTAGTTAAAAATTTTGTATTCGTTCCTATTAAAGTATTTGAGTTAAATGTTGGTGTCGTTGTTCCAGGAATTTGTAGTGTTGAAGACCTTCTTACACAGTAAATTGTAGATCCATCATACTCATAGAACATCCCATTTTGGTCATCAAATAATCCACCACGAATTCCTGCATTGCTATAGGAAGAAATTGTATATTCAGTTATTCCTGTAGGAGTATCGTCATCAGGATCACCAGACATCGTATAACTGAATGTAAATGGAGCACCTGCAGAAACATTACTTACTGTAAATGATGTTCCATTATAATAATTAGTTCCACTAGAAACTTCAACATTTCTTACCTTAATTGTATCACCATTAGTAAGACCGTGAGGATACTCGGTAGTAACAGTTGCAGTTGTTCCAGATGATGTTACTAATCTTGCTTGGCGATATGGATTAAAATTCATTGCCATAGAGCACTGTAGACCTTTTCCAGATTGATATCTAAAATATTTTCTGGTTTGACGAATAACTTTAGAGTCTGGTGATGCTCCTGCAGTAATATCAACACCACCATCAAATGGTCTATGAATAAATGTTCCGTCTGCTCTTACATTAAATTTAGTATCGATAAAATGTTGACTACCTTCAGTAGTAATACCAGCATTTGTTTCTAAAATTAAACTTGTATCACTCGCAATCGATGTAATTTTTTGAACTTTGTATGCATCATATACATTATCTGGAAGTGAATCCATAATAAAGTTATCTCCAATGGAGTATACAGATGTAAATTTAGTATCTGTGCCAGTAACAGTATTGGAAGAAGTTGATGTGGTCACAGTTCCAGCAGCAGCAACTCTTCCAGATATACTAGCAATACTTAAAGTATAAGATCCTGCAGATCCTGGAACACCAGTAATAGAAGTCGTCCCAACTTCATAGTCATCTTCATCTGCAGAAAGAGATAGATATTTACTATTTGGAACATACGCATAATATAAAGTACTGTCGGTAATTCCAGGAAGATCAGTACCACTTATCTTATTGAAAGTCACTTTCTGTCCATCAGCAATACCATGTCCGTTAGCAAAATTTATATAGTATCTAGAATTTGCAGTGTCATGACTAACGTCACTATCAGCAAATGATTGTACCCTGGGGGATAATCTGGAGTTCGAACTTAATGCGACAGTAGTAATCCCGACATCAGAAACATCATAATAATCATCAGCAATTCCAAATGTCTGCCCAGTTGTGACTGATATTGGTTGAGTACCAGAATCAGTTAAGTCATATGTTGCCCCAGTATCTTCTTTCTTAATTTTAATTCTATTATCATCTACATATACAACTTTTACGTCATCACCAGATGTTAATGAAGCTGGTGTTATAGCATCAACAACTGCAGTAACAATATCCGATACTCTGCTTGAAGCATATGATGCATCATTATACGTTCCACTTGTATGACCATCATCCAATTGTATCTGAACATTAATGTGCCAATATGGACCCATACTACTTGAGTGCCTTGATTCAAGTGAATCATGATGTTCGGGTCCAATAGTAACTGACGTAGGACTATAATAATCTGTCCATTGAGTATTCATCAAATATATATCAATTACATAATTACTTGTCTCACCACTACCAGCGTTATAGTATATAACACCATAAGTATATCTCCAGTCAGTATTATATATCTGTGGTGTTTGTTGCTCAAACAAATACCTACTTCCAAATGATGTTTCTGCTTTAATTGAACCCGTATTATTAATAATATAATAACGACTTATATCATAGGTTGTATATCCAGTACTATCAAGATTATTATTCAAAGATGTAAAAATTGGATACTGTTTTACAGTAAGAATAAAGTCAGTATATTGATTACGATTAAATGGTGTTGATTGGTGATAATATCCTCTATTGCTAAGAGACGAAGGCCAATTTGAACTATTACCATTCCCACTATATATGTAATTTCTGCGTATAGTATTACCAATATCTACAGGATTCCCTGTAGCCCAAGTTTCAATACTAGAATACGTATTATAATTTTGATAGTATCTGGCCATATTATACTCTGAAGACCCTACATTCCTCCTAAAATAATAGGTATTTGTATATTCACCTAATTCAGTTTCTTGAGTTATAGTTCCACCACCACCACCAGGACTGATGTTGATGTCGGCCCAACAATAACGCATACCATTAGCGGGACCATTCATATAAAGTCTACTATGATCAGATGCACTTTTCATAGTAGTAACAATAGTTTCTACAGAAGTTTCGGCAGCATCATATATTGCTTGTATATCTTGACTACCTTCTGGTCCAGTACTAGTTGATCCAGTAGTAGGAACTGCTCCTCCAGCACCAGCAGAAACTGTTACCACTTGATTGTTATAAAGACCATGAAGTGGTATATAGAAACTGTCAGAAACATCGTCTATATATTTGGTTCCATCAGGAGCATTACTAGTAGTTGTATTGCTAATTGTCAGTTCTTTTTTACCAACCGTATTAGTAATGTACATACTTGTGTTGGTACTAAATCCATGACCATAATCAGTTGTTACCAATAATGTTGAAGGAACAGCATCATCAGTATTAATTCCTTCATACTTATTATATTCTATAGAAGAACCAGTGAAGAAAGACCCAGGAATAATAGTTGTGTATGCAGTTTTTAAATCTGCAGTTATTGTTTGAACTGAATTTGCTTTATAATTAAAAATTAATGGAGATGGTACCTGAGTAATTAAATATTTTCCATTTGCAGTTCTTGATGTAAGACCTCTAACTTCAATAGGATCCCCAACAGATAACTCATGTTCAGCACTACAAGTTACAACAATAGTTTCACTATTAGATGTACAATTTACAGCAGCAATACCTCCAATAGACACACCAGGAGCTCTGGTATATGATGAAGGAATATTATTTACAAGTTCTACTGTTTCCCATTTAGTTGGTTGCAATCCATATTCAAAGTCAGTATCAATTAAGTTTTCTGGATTAGAAACTCTCAATTTACTCACAGGATCTATGAATGTTTCTCCAAATTCTATTTGATCTTCTGTTATATCTACAAATATTTGAAGTTCATCACTATCACTCATTGATGTAGTATCATAAGTAAGAGTTATTGTGGTCTCATCATTATCTCCATCATATGATGCAGTACCACCCTTAGTAGAGTCGGCAAAATTGTAGATGATAACGTTATCAGTAACATTAGTCACCATCTGAATGGTTCTTAGTTTAAAAAGTCCACCAAACTTAATAGTTTTTGCAGATGCGTCAAAAGTATAATTGTAAACTAATTTTTTTGCCATCTTATATCACGTGTTATGTTTGTATTTATTATCCTAAGGCAATTGCAAATGCAATTGCATCACTTTGAGTTGCTATAGTATTACTATTTGCAGAAATACTACCAGTAATACTTATATTACCGATACCAGTAATATTATGACCATTTAAATCCAGATCACCCCCGAGGTCAGGATCTGTATCATCACTAAGATTAATACTGGAAAGATTCACCGATGAATATGCAACAAATTCAATCACATCACCAACATGTGTATTACTATTCAATACGATACTTGTTCCATTTGTTGCAGTATATTCTCCAGTTTCCAGTCTTACACCATTAAGGTAAACATCAATATATCCAACATCATAAGTAACAGAATAAGTATCTGTAGCAGAAGAAATGGTTTGAGTAGTAACAGTTCTTGTCGTAGATCCACCACCACCACCACCACCAGAGGCAGTTACTGTTGCAATGCCTCCACTAGCAGTTGCAGTTACATTGGTACTGAAATTTATTGCAGTTATTCCTGTTCCAACAGAAGTTCCATTATTTTCAATCTCAATTCCTGAAGAACCTCCACCAGTTCCTGCTGCTCCCTGCACACTCAAACCTTGAACACCTTGCAATCCCTGATTACTCAGTCCTTGAGTACCTTGTGATCCTTGAGTTCCTTGAGCACCCTGATTACTTAGTCCTTGCGTGCCTTGTGTTCCTTGGAATCCTTGTGATCCTTGAGTACCTTGAATACCTTGTGCACCTTGATTACTCAGTCCTTGGGTTCCCTGGAATCCTTGAGATCCTTGAGTTCCTTGTGCACCTTGATTACTCAGTCCTTGTGTGCCTTGTGTTCCTTGGAATCCTTGCGATCCTTGAGTTCCTTGTGCACCTTGATTACTCAGACCTTGAGTGCCTTGAGATCCTTGAGTACCTTGAGATCCTTGTGCACCTTGATTACTTAAACCTTGAGTACCTTGGAATCCTTGAAGTCCCTGAGTACCTTGAGCACCTTGATTACTTAAACCTTGAGTACCTTGGAATCCTTGAGATCCTTGTACACCTTGTGCACCTTGATTACTCAGTCCTTGAGTGCCTTGTAATCCTTGAGTTCCTTGAGGTCCTCTAATATTACCAACATTAGTCCAACTATTACTACCACCATAAACCCAAAGGTTTCCAGTATTACTATCAAGAACACCATCACCAACTCCAGGTGCAGGAGAATTAAAATTAGTATTTAATTCATTTTGATTCGCTTCGTCACTATTACCACTTAATGCTATAGAACCAACAATAGTAACAGAAGTTCCATCATCACCTTTATCACCTTTAATACCATCAACACCCTGGAATCCTTGAGATCCTTGAATACCTTGTGCACCTTGATTACTTAAACCCTGAGTGCCTTGTAATCCTTGAGATCCTTGTGTTCCTTGAGATCCTTGTGCACCCTGATTACTCAGTCCTTGAGTGCCTTGGAATCCTTGCGATCCTTGTGTTCCTTGAGCACCTTGAGTACCTTGTGCACCTTGAGATCCTTGAGTACCTTGTGCACCTTGATTACTCAGTCCTTGAGTGCCTTGAAATCCTTGAGATCCTTGTGTTCCTTGTGCACCCTGATTACTTAAACCTTGAGTACCTTGGAATCCTTGTGATCCTTGAGTACCTTGGAGACCTTGTGATCCTTGATTACTTAAACCTTGAGTACCTTGAAATCCTTGCGATCCTTGAGTACCTTGAGTTCCTTGTGCACCTTGATTACTCAGTCCTTGAGTTCCTTGAGTTCCTTGAGAACCTTGAGCACCTACACCTTGAGTACCTTGAGATCCTATACCTTGAGTACCTTGATTTCCTTTTCCAGCATATGCACCATCAATTCCCTGAAGACCCTGAGATCCTTGAGATCCTTGAGATCCTTGAGATCCAGCAGCTTGAACACCTTGTACACCTTGTGTTCCAGAACTGGTCGAAGCAACTTTTATAGCGTTGTTTTGCCCAACTCTAACATTCGTCTGATTTTGAGTATTTACGCGGGCGTTTATGTCTGCCATTCTTCGATTTAAGTCTCAGTTGGGTCAAAAAACAATCTTCTCAGGTATTTATTTAAGTACAATTATTTCTCCTTTTCTTATAACAATACATGTTTGCTATTTTTTCTGGAGTAATCCACTCAAGTATTTTATTATATCTTTCAAAATTAAAAAAATCTTGTTTCATATACCACTCATCCCATTTAAAGTGTGATTTATCACGATTGCAAAATTCACAACATGCAACAACATTTGGAGTTTTATCAACACCACCAAGACTTCTGGGAATTACATGATCTAGGGTTATGTTTTTATCAGAACCACAATAAGCACATTTACAATTCCATTTTTCTTTTATATCATTTTTCCATATTCTTCTTGCATTATTAGATGATGTTGTATGTAAATTGAATAAGTAATGCTCAGAAGAGTAAAGTGGATTCATAAACCATAACAAGTTTATATTTATTTATTCATATTATTTCCAGGTTATTCAAAACCAGGTTTTGAATATCACCAATTACTTCATCCCACCACTCAAGAATTTCATTTTGCATTTTTTGTAATTGATCGGGATTATTCAACAAATACTTACATTTCACCGTAGCATGTTCCCATGTATCCGCATATAACCATGGTGGTAATTTTGCATAATTAAAAGAATTACCTATTTCTTCATAATTTCTACCAACAACAACAGGAATGGCACCACAAATAGTTGCTTCATAATTTCTAAAACAATCCAATGCAGCATTTCCTCTACCACAAGGAACGAAAATTGAATTGTTATATACTTTGATTAATTCATTCTTATCAACACCACTTTCTTTGAAATAAAATCTTTTAATATTAGATGAAAAAATTTCAATCATTTGTTTACGATCAGTTGTCGGTAACCATTTTTTATAATCATAATTATAATAGTAAAATTGATCATCTTTGATTTTACCAACAAATGACCAAGCATATCTTCTATTGCGAATTGGTAAAATATTTTTTCTTTCCATTACAAAATCATTCAAATATCCTAAAGGCATATGGATTAAATTATCATACTTTGGCATAGGCGTACCAAATTGCAATTTTCTTTTATGAGCATGCCAATATTGCCTCAACATTAGATTGCAATATTTGGATATTTCATTATGAATACCCAAATCTTCATGAGCATATTCATCCGAAAGTTGTATAACAATTTTGGGTTTCAACTTTGAAACACATTCTAAAACATCATCATATGAAGGCATATATCCCCATTCATATATTGAAGGATCTCTACAACTATAAATGAAAACATCAAATGTTTCAGAAGTCTCCCTAACTTCATCTAATGAAAGAAAATATGGTTTAAATTTAATTTCATTTAATATTTCATTCTTTATATAATCATATTCCCAAACACTATCTCTATTCTCTCTAGAAAAATATAAAACTTTTATCATGTTACTCCCTTTAACCAATTATCAAAACTCATTCGTTTCCACATTCCATAGGAATTCATTTTTGATTCTCCTTCAAACAAACATCATTTAACATTTTAGAAATATCATCAGCAGACATTACTTTAGAAGATGAAATGGCTTCCAGTTCTAACATAATTCCATGT
>Ga0080013_1006811_pt1 | contig 9998 bp, 16 predicted proteins | sample ETNvirenome_6_85_FD_69236 | JGI IMG/M metagenome (GOLD analysis project Ga0080013, IMG submission 69236) | Marine viral communities from the Pacific Ocean - ETNP_6_85 (SPADES assembly) (version 2) | ecosystem: Environmental > Aquatic > Marine > Oceanic | place: Pacific Ocean | collected 2013-06-19 | reverse complement strand
TACCCAAGTTCTAATCTGTTCGTCGCTACCGGGGTAATGACCCTCTTTACAAGCCATTGCACCGTTATCGAAGTCTAGTGCCCAAAGCATACCATCAGGGTACTTGTGCATATGTCCATCAATCACGATACCAGACTTACCAGTACCTTCATGCCCAACTATGCCACAGAACACCTTGCTAGGTCGCATCCTGTTAGGGTTGGTCTGTTGCTTGAACTCTGCTTCCAGATTGGGGAAGTTGCTGATAGAGACAGGCTCCGGGGCTTTCGCCACCGGAACCTGTTGTTTATTGTCAGTCTCTATCTTCGCTGCCTCTATTTTTTGCATCATACCTAAATGTTCGTGCATTTCTGCTTGGAAGATCGCCTCTGCTTTCTCGTCTACTTCTTTGTCCTTCATTGCTCCAAATCCTGCCATCATTCATCACCTCTCTTGAATTGCTCTAGGTTAGTATCTCCGCCCTTAGCCCCCGGCCTCGCTGTACGGCTTGGCACATAGATGCCAAATGCAGTAAGGTTAGGTGTAGTTTGGTCATTGTACTTACTTAGGCGTATTCTGCCAAAGATAATCACTGGTGTCTTTTCAGCATATGGTTGCCATTCACCGTAATTGTCTTTGAATTCAAATGGATGGGTGTCGTCGTAAACACGACCCGGTACCCATACGGTTACTTCAGACATTGCTGAATCTTTACCGTACTTGCGCTGTAGATTAGGGCTAGTTACGCTCAATCTGAACGAGCGCCCTGTCTGGTCGAAGTCGCTTTGCATAGCCTCTAAGTTGAGTCTGCTGGCATAGCCTTTGGTTATCACAAGTGGGCCATAGTGGTTGCCACTTCTTCCCAGTATCTTACGCTCATCGAATGTATCAGATAGTTCGTCTAAATCGACATACTCATCATGCATGAGCGTATTGACTAGGTACTTTTCAGGTCTAAGCATAGCCCTGTCCTCTTCATCCACGAAGGAATCAGTGTAAACCATAGTCTTGCTGAAGTCCCTGTTAGTGTAGACGGTATCGTACTCCTCTTTGTTAGGCAATATCACTTGACATGACACTGGCCTACCTAGTTCGTATTCCTCAGTCATGTTTGTGCCTGTTAAGGAGACACGCCATGTTTTGATTTCACCGTTGAATTTGTCCTTGGCGTTACCAAGTAGATACAAATTGCGTACCTTGCTCTCAGGTGCCATAGGTGTGCCTTTGTCATTGAGTAGACAGATGGTACTGCCGTCACATTCTAGTGCAAACCAAGGTGGTTTGTTACCTTCGATGCGTTCCTTAGTAGGTTCGCCGTTGACATGCCATACTCCATCTTTGGCCTTCACTATACCGATTACTCCATTATCAATTGCTTGATTGGTGTTATTGCGATAAGCGGCAATTGCCTTTTCTCTCATGTTTGTTCTCAGATCGTTGATGTTGTCATCGATGCCGACGAATTCTCCTACAAAGGTAATCGATTCACGGCTTCCGCCGCTACTGCTACCCAAGTTGCGAGTCTCAAGTGTAAACATCTCTGCCCATTCTATCAACAAGTCATCGTCTTCATCCTTCCAATCAGATACAGCGAACTCTTCCTTAATCCAAGCAAGGTACTCGTTTGCTGCCTCTCCAATCTTCTTCTCCGTTCTCTCTGCATAACCTTGTAGGCGCTCTAAAACACCTGCTGGTAATTCTCTATTTTCATTCATATTTTTTCCTCCTTATTTTTCCTCAATTTTGCTACAAAGTAGTCTACAAAGGAATCGTCGTCGCCCGGCCACAGATTTGCTAACAGCATAAATTCGCCATAAGTCAGCATAAATGTGTACCATTCGTCACGCCCCCCTTCCAGTAGAGTTCTCCCTCGTTGCCTCAAACCTATTAGTGTTGCGACACGACTGTTGCCCTCTTGAAGGTTGGTCTTCATGTTCTCTGCTAGTCGTTGGTAATCCCCATCGACGAAGTTTAGCGCCGCCTTGTTTAGGCTCTCAGTATTGCGTCTGAGTTTCTTCGATAATCCTTCATCTGACTGGGGTGTACTCTCTAAAATATCTATACTTTGGCGCAGGCTACCATTGGTTAGCCTGTTCAGTATAGGGTACTGTTCTTTCCACGCTTCCGGCAAGGATTCTGCTTCGTGGATGTGTAATAACCTCTGTTGTGCATCGCTGTCACTAAGAGGTATGAATCTAAATGTGAGGCATCTGTCTCTAATTGCGCTGTGTATAGGGGAGATGTCATTTGCTGTCAATATGAATATCGCAGTACTATGGCTGTCCTCCATGACTTGCCTCAGTGCCTTTTGTGCTGCTGGTGTCAAAGAGTCGGCTTCGTCTAGTACGAAAATTCTCCTCCTTACTCCGAATCCCTTCTGCTTCACCATATGCTTCAGTTCTCTGACGAAATCGATGCCTCTATCGTCACTTGCATTGGTTACTATGAAGTTAGACGGATCGAAATAATCCAAGAATAGGTCTTTGGCTAAAGCGTAGGCTGCGCTGGTTTTACCAGTACCCGGTGGGCCTACCAGTAACATATTTGCAGGGATAGTGCCCTTAGCCAGCCACATCTTGGCTGCTTCTTTGAAATCACTACAACCTGCTAGGTCGTCTATTGTGTTTGGTCTGTATTTCTCTCTCCATACTATCACACTGTCACCTCTATTGGTTCAAATTCTTCCACTATTTTATTCAATAGCATAATTAAATCTGAATTGTTGTCACACAATATTGAGTCGTGATACATCTCCCAACTGTCATCGTCAAATATACCGAACAATTTCAGATATACAAATTCTCCATTGTGTTTATCAACACTCCCTGTGTAATTATCTAATTTGACCTCATACACCGTAGTCCTAAATTCATAGGGGTGCCTACAATCATATTTTATATTCCATGTCATTTTTCTCACTCCGCTAATTCTATCAAATCTGTCAATTGTGATGTATCACTGTAACCCAGTGTGTCATCAGCATATAGTATGTTCAAGTGTGTGGCCTTCATCTTATCAAGATCGAAGCCGGTTACTTCGGCTACTACAACCAAACCATATTCGTCTATAGGCATCCAAGATTTCCCCGCAAGCACTCCCTGTTGACCCAGCCTCGTTCTTATGTGTTGGGCCACATCAGTTGGTACTCTGCTCTCTCCTACCTCAAATGTCTCATAACCATCTAAGACAGATAGCCTGAGAACTGTATCGAACTCCTCGTCCTTGAGAATCGCACTTACTAGGAAGTGTATGTGGAACGCCTGCTGGAGGACTACCCAGCCGTTGCTGTCCCTCATTTCCACCGGGCCGGACTTAACTAGCCTTAGTCGCTCCCTAACCTCTAGTTGGTTTAGGAGTGCGCCGATGTCAGAGCCACTTTCGATTAACCGACCACCATCTACTGGTACGCTTGGCTCTAAACTATTCGCCATAGAAAGTCGCTCGGCCCTATTTAATTTGTAAACACTCCAATCTTCTCCGATTGAATAAGCGTCAGTTATCTTAGAAACCTTGTCGCCTGACATCTCCACCTCGACAATTGCTTCTACTTTGAACGGTAGGTCGAATGTATGTATCTTGCCTACAATCTGCCTGTCTCTTGAATAGATAGTGCCTCTGAAAGATCCCTTGGGGAACTCAGTGATGTGTAGGTATCTCCTTGCTCCCTTCATTACATCTGCGTACACTGCAAGTGGAGCCACCATCGATGACCATGCTTGATAGATGGGTGCTACGAATGGCTGGCCCGGCTGTAGGAATAATTCATTGTTGGGTGTGATTATCTCTTTGTGAAGTATTTTGATTGCTACTTCTTGTGGGGTCATTGTTGTGAGTAAGTGGCGAATGCTTTGTAAATTGGCTATGCCATTTGATTCAGGTAGATACGAAAGCATCTGTAAGAATCTATCCACTGGCATTGGCTCTTGTTCGCCCAGTGCCCTAGACCAAAACAGTAGTGCCTCGTCTTCATTCATATTCTGAGCCATGGTCAGCGCTCCCTCGTCTTCGATTCGATGCATCGCCATCAGTGCCTGCTTAATCGTCCACCCTTCGCCGCCGAATTCAGATGATTCAGAGGCCAGCATAGGGACAATTGGTTTGCCTGTCATGACTTCATTCCAATGCATAGGTGAGATGCCTAATGTTGTGCATATGTTATCTCTAATCCATAAGACTGAAACGAACTGCTGCTCGTATTTAGAATACTTAGGATAGAAAATGTCTATGACATCCTCGATTGCCTCTGCTCTCTCGCTGAGTCTGTTCTTCAACGACTTGATTGATATTTTGAAGGCTTTCGATCGTGATTCGGTTTCCCGCCTCCATCTTGTATAGGACTCTTTGAGTCTGCGTGACAGCGTTGCCGCTTCAGCCAGTAGCATTTTTCCTCTCCTCTCTCTTTCTACGGCTATATTCACGCCTACGCTCCTTCACTTCAGGGCGTTGTTCGTATTCACGCTGTCGCTCCTTTACTTCAGGGCGTTGGTAGTATTCACGCTCCTTCGCCTTGTATTCAGGGTTTTGTTTGTATTTACGCTTACGCTCCTTTACTTCAGGGCGTTGGCGATATTCACGCTGTTGCTCCTTTACTTCAGGGCGTTGTCTGTATTCACTCACCCTCGCCTTTACTTCAGGGCGTTGGTAGTATTCACGCATGTATTCACGCTTTTTCTTCTTTACTTCATCACGCTGTCGCTCCTTTGCCCTGTATTCAGGGTCCACTCTACATTTGTCACAGAGTATTTTCCGTGGAACATAGTCAAAAATCTCATCGCACATTTCGCAGATTGTAATTTCTTTTCGCAGTACCTGCTCGTAAATTTTATCAATTTGCTCCTTCGTGTATTCCATTAATCTCCCTCTCTTCTTCTAAGTGTTCAACCAGCCTCGTTAATGCCTTGCTCAATGACACTGCATCTTCTAAGGACAGGCGTATTCCTTCTCTAGTAAAGCCACCAGTCACAATATTGCGTAGCCTGATGTCTACTTGAGATCCACTTGGTGGGTAGACCTTGGTAAGCACCGTTTCCATCTTACCTGTGTGTCGCTTACTCGTTGCCGGTTTGCGCCATACAATGTACTGGGGGTATGCTTTACCAATGTCTTTCTCACTCATGTTCATTCCTCCTCATGCTCGGCCTTAGCCTTTGACGGCCAAAACTCCTTCAGGTATTGGTTGAATCTTTTGTTGACAAACTCTCTTGGTTCATCCTCCCATCCATCTGTTTCGTCATACAATGGGTGCCCGTTGTCATAAAGATAGTCGTCTAAATCCTCAACAACATCTCTTAGCATTTGTTCCGCTTTCCATTCGACATCACATTGATACTGAGAGTATCTGTTCCATGCCCATATAAGGTGGTCCCAATCGGATTGGGTCAGACTACCTGTGGTTGGTATTTCTCTTTCAGTCAATTGCTCCACACCATACTTTCTCGGTAATGATTTACACCTTCTGTCATGTAACAATATGTGTGTTTGGTGTAATACCTTGTATGCTTCTATCAATTTTTTATGTGCTTTATTTATTTTTTTACTCATATTCATTCCTCCGCTAATGTCCACAGGTCCACTCGCCACTCCTCTTGGGCGTGCTTAGTGAATCGCTTGTCTACTCTAAATAGGCTAGAAGCAGCCCTATGTGTTACATTCTTCAAGTATCTATTACTGGCCTTTCTGCCTCTACTGTTAGGCTTCGTTGTGGCTAGTGAAGTAACACGATCAATAATGACTGTCACTGGTAGTGGTTCGTCTGATGCTTTCAATACTTCTTCTGCTAAATCCGCAAACTTTACTTTTATTTTCATTCCTCTTCACCTGCCATTGGTATCAAAATCTCAGGCATCTGTACCTCAAACTTAGTTCCAAAATCACTAATTACAGGGGTACAGGCTATCCAATCTATATTATTCATGGTGGCCCACTCTACCCATTTGTTCAAAAGTGTATGTTTCAACATCGCTTTTATGTCTTGTATATCTTTATTCATATTCATTCCTCCTCACAGAAACATGGTTCATTCCTAAGTTCCCAAGACGCTTCTTTAGGAGATAATTTTGGATAAGCCATTTTCCAACACTCATTACATTCACTTGCTTTTTTCATTTTTCTCACCTTTTTTACCGAGAATACTAGACACATCAACCTTGTATGTGCCATCCGAACTTTGTTCCTCTTTGTACTCTGTCTTAACCTCTTCGGTTTCAACTGCTTCCTCTTCGACTTCTTCAGGGGATTCTACATCTATCTGCTCTAAGGACATGTCCGCTAACCCACCAACAATGTCTTTATCATCAGGCATAATTAACTCGATGTCTTCAAACAAATCAGTCCCTGCTTTGCATACGCTACACTGTACACTCATCTGAAGTATCTGATGGAACTCATCTTGTAATATATGAAAAACAAAACGGTGCCCACCAACATAACATTCCTGTAGATTCTTTATCGTTTGCAAGCCAGCCTGTGCTTGCTTCGCTTCCTCTTGTATCTTCCTTGCTTTCTGTTCTAATTGTTCTCTATTCATTGTATCACCGCTAGGTCGCCTAAGCACTTTTTAATATACTCAGTCATTCTTTCTTCATCCTTTTCCATAGCCGCTTCTAGTGCTATGTCTAAGCATACGCTTGCGTGTGTCAATCTATCCATATTTATCATTCTTCTTCACTCTCCAATTCCTTGAATTTTACTACGGCTCCTCTGACATGCGGTGGCAACAGTGCGCCACTGAATGGACAGAATGAACCAGTTATGATTATCTCAGTAAACTGTTCATCGATGCACTTGATGATAGTAGGCCGGTCTAATGCCTCTAACTGAGCCGCCGGTGTACGATATGACATCATCAGATCGTCTCCGGCTATCAAGGCATACTCTAGTGGCTCCATAGCAATGGTCGTATCACAGACAGGACAGATTACATTCACTGCCCATACCTCAACCTCTTGCTCTTGACCTCCATCATCCTCAATTTTACTTTGGCCTACGAATATCCACTCTGCCTTCTCCAAAGCAAAGGCCGACAGTAGGCAACCACACTCAGGAGTCTGACACTTCCAAGTAGCCTGCGCTATCTCTTGTCGCTTAATCTGCTCACTCATGTACTGCTGCTGGGGTGTTAAATTCTGAGGCGGTACAATCTGCACGCCGTCTTCCTTTACTTGCCAGCCAGCCTTTGCCATAAGTATGCCAAATCTGATACGAGATTGTGCTGCTTCACTTGTTTGGTGCTGTACCATCAATTCGATGTCACGCTCACCTATCTTCATGTAAGTTAACCCATGACCTTGGGGTTCCCATAGGGCCCCAATCGCTAGGTTGCTCAGCATAATCTCTATTTCTTCTTCTGGTGTTTCAGGCTTCGTAGATGTCATTATAATCCCTCTTGTCTATCAGCCAAACCATCTTATCGCAACAGTGAGCCGGGTAGATTTTAGTGTAAGCCGTCACTAGTATAATACCCTTGGTGTCAGTGGCACTACAAAGTGGACAGACCTTACCCGGTAGCCACTCACTGGCATTTACAATTACCAGTATTTCCTGTCGCTCTGGATCTCCCTCTAGTCTCACATCATCAGGTATCGGCATATGCTTCCCTAACAAAGGTGTACACCTGCCATCTAAATGCCACACTCCTTCTCCGTCAATGTCTCTTGCCTTCAATTCTATGCCGTTTGTTTCTTTACTCATTTTCGTTCCCCCAGTGCCCATGCTTGGCTCTTAAATTCGTAATCCATATCCCCTATGGTGTTATTCAAATGTGCCATTAAGGGTAAATAGACTTCCATCATATTATTCATCATGGCTGCCTCTACTTCTTTAAGCAACTCCCTTAATTCATCAGCGTCCCAAGTAATTGTTTGGGGCCATTTGTTACCCGGCGATGCATTTTCATCATACTTCAACAACCGGCTCATTAGACTGTGCCATTGGCTATTACCCCATATGTCGCCTTCAACCATATCTACATGGTCGTCTACTTCTTGCTTCAATTGATACAATTCTCTTAATTCATCTTCCATATTCATTCCTCCTTTAGCACCCACGAATCAAAAACAACTCAGGGAACATGTTTGTAAGTTCATACTGTAACTCTTTTACAGCCCCAGTTATGTGTCGTGCGCTCTCTACTTCTTCTTCAAGTCGTTCTAAACAAGAACCAAACTGCATCCTAGCGAGACTTAAGTTGTCTTGTAACTTTTTTACCTTGCTAGTAAGTTCATCTACTATTTCTTCTAATTCTTCTATGGTTTTACTCATTTTTCATCCTCACTCCATCCACATTCAGAACATAACCATGCGCCACCATAATAGGGGAACCATACCCATCCATCATTGTAGTCATCACAAATTCGCTCCCCATCTATCACACACGGCGAACAAGCGAAGTTCTTTATCATCCACTTCATTGACACGGTGAAGAATCTATCACCTACCATTTTTATGTTCATTCTAATCCCTCTTCAAATCTCCAGTCTCTTTCTGCTTTCATCTTCTTCACCAGTTCTTTCACTAGGCTCTTCCTCTCCTCAACATCTCCACCGTCGAGTACAGCCTTCACGACTTGTCGCTTCTGCTCCACTACTCGATCGAAATGCTCATCAATAGTATTCATACAGGACAAGTATACAGAATGTACACTGTCACTGTCTTGACCAATACGATGTATTCTCGCCTCGGCTTGCTCCTCATCAGACGGCACCCACTCTCTTTCAATGAACAGAGCGGTGTCGGCTTTAGTCAGCGTTAACCCTTCTTTAGCAGCAAGTGTATTACAGAGCAGCACATCTATCTCTCCTTCTTGGAAACTGTTGACAACCTCCTGCCGTACTTTGGCAGGGGTAGCACCTGTAATAGAGGCTACATTATAATCGTTCTCCAATGCTAAATGTATCGCTTTCACTACATCCTTGTGATGAGCAAACACAATCATTGGTTTACCTGTACTCTCATGATAAGCCCTTACCCAGTCGCAAGCATAAGGTACTTTGATAGTACCACACTTGTGTCTTAAATCACTAAGCATATTCAGCATAGTACCGGGTGGTATCGGTTCACCATTCAGATAGTACTCATTCAATCTCTCTTCCCACTCGTCCTGCGCCGTGTCATACACTTCACGCTGGTTAGCCGTCAACTTGATTGGTAAGAATTGCCTTGTCTTCGGTGGCAAATCTGGTAACACTTCGCTCTTGAGTCTGCGAATACAGACATCACGGGTACGCTCATTCAACTCCTTTGTATTAGAGGCGCCATCGAAGTCCCACCCGAATCCATTATGGTACGGGTCGCAATAACTCTGCATGAAATTCCATTTAGAACTGAATTCATCCGGCCTCAATAGATTGAGGATGTTAAAGAATTCCTTGGGTCTACTTGAAATGGCTGTACCACTCAGTGCAATCACCTTGGGACAATACCTAGCCAGTGTCATAGTAGCAACTGTTCGCTGGGCTTTCTCGTTCTTGAGATAATGAGCCTCGTCTATGATAGTCAGTCGTGGATTCTTCTTCAGTAACTCATCCAACTTCTTGGTCATCAGATCGTAATTGATAATGTAGAATTCTGCATCGATTAGTTCTGTCTTACCCTTGTCGATGACCTGTATGGTCTCACCCGGTAGCCACTTCTTGGCCTCCTTCTGCCAGTTGTACTTGACATTGGCTGGGCACACAACCAGTACAGGTCGTGATGGATGTAAAGCAGCATAGGCTAGAGCCTGTATTGTCTTACCAATTCCCATCTCGTCTCCGATTAAACACCTGCCATTGCTGGCCTCTGCGAATGCAACTCCCACCTTCTGAAACTGATACAAGTCTAGGTGCGGTGGTATTCTTACTTCCAACCGCCTATCTAACTTCTTCAAATCTTCACTAGTGAGGGTCGCAGCCCCGCTCATTTCGACACGCTTGATGCTATCATGCACATCATTCACTGCTGCATCGCACCCAAGTATCGCTTCCGCTAACGGAGGGTACAGGTCTTGCATCACAGTGTACAGGACTTTTGCTTGCGGGAGG
>Ga0080013_1006809_pt1 | contig 10000 bp, 17 predicted proteins | sample ETNvirenome_6_85_FD_69236 | JGI IMG/M metagenome (GOLD analysis project Ga0080013, IMG submission 69236) | Marine viral communities from the Pacific Ocean - ETNP_6_85 (SPADES assembly) (version 2) | ecosystem: Environmental > Aquatic > Marine > Oceanic | place: Pacific Ocean | collected 2013-06-19 | reverse complement strand
TCGGCGGGCTTTTGTCGTTCTTGGATCAGATGCGGCGGGCCATCTGATCCACTCGAAACCCTCAACGATTCTCGTGGTTTAGACCCTCTCGGAGGGGGCCTTGGATCAGATGGATCAGATAGATCCGTATAGTCTTGGGAAAATCCATAACGGCGCAAACTTTTCTGACCTTTCATCAGTGTTCTAGAAACATCTGTGCGCATCTGATCCATCAACCTTGCGGGGCCGATGGTCTGTCAATGATTTCAGGGGTTTAGGTCGTGGATCAGATGGTGGATCAGATGGGCCTGTTTTCGGCTTTTTCGTCTATCGCCTTGCGGTGTTTTGGGGTCTGCTGTAGCTTCTGGGTCCGCTGGCACCTCTTCGGATGTGCTCGCCCCGGGATCTCCCTCGCCTTCTGCGGGGGATCCCACCCCGGGGTCGGCGGGGGGTCTGGGTCGAGTCACCACGAAGAGGAGCGCCACCGATGAACGCCAACAGCTTGTTGACCTCCGCCCTGGGCTACGCGCTCCGAGGATGGCAGGTCGTGCCCTTGCACTCCATCGATGATGGCTCTTGCACATGTCACCGCGAGGCCTGCGCCTCGCCAGGCAAGCACCCACGGATCAACAAGTGGCCCCAGCGAGCCACGACGAACCGCGAGCAGCTGACCGAGTGGTGGGACAAGTGGCCCGGGGCCAATGTCGGGGTCGTGACTGGGCCGACTTCGGGGCTCGTGGTGCTGGATGTCGATCCGCGCCACCACGGGGACCTCTCCCTGGCCGAGCTGGAAGGCGCCCACGGTGCCCTGGATGGTGCGCTGCGCTGCGAGACGGGCGGGGGCGGCTGGCACGTCTACCTTGCCCACCCTGACTTCCACGTGCGGAACTCTGCGGGCTCCCTGGGGCCTGGCCTGGACATCCGGGGTCACGGGGGCTTCGTGGTGGCTCCTCCCTCGATGCACGCCAGCGGGAAGCCCTACGCCTGGCAGGGCGATCCAGCAGAGCAGGCGGGCACGATCCCCGACTGGATGGCCGAGGCCCTCACCACAAAGCGCGACCAGGCGGCCCAGGAGGCCCAGGAAGGCCGCAAGGCGTGGCAGGAGAGCTGGGGACAGGCATCGACCGGCCAAGGCTACGGATCGACCGCTCTGGCCCGCGAGTGCGAGGCCGTGCGCGGTGCGTCCGAGGGGACTCGGAACAACGCCCTGAACCGCTCGGCCTTCTCCATTGGTCAGCTGGTGGGCGGTGGCGAGATCGAACACACCGAGGCGCGGCTGGCCCTGGTGGCTGCTGCCATCGCTGCGGGGCTGGGACGACAGGAGGCCGAGGGCGCGTGCGACTCGGGCCTGAGTGCCGGCCAGAAGACGCCCCGACGCCGTCCCATCCAGGCACCGCGCACCGCGGCCACCGTCGCCAAGATGCAGCTCGATGACGACGACTGGACATCACCGGACCTGACGACCTGGCAGCTGCTCGACCGAGCCCCGCCGACCAACGACGGACCCCGAGCGCCGAAGCGGAGCGGGCGGAACGTGCGGATCGTGCTGGACAACGATCCGCGCTTCAAGGATCGATTCTGGGGTGACCGCGTGCGGGGGATGAAGTACTGGTCTCAGGAGGAGATCCGAGACGAGCATCACACCCGCGTCCAGAACGCCCTCGATCAGCTCTACCAGCTGACCGTCGCGACCTCGGTCATCGCGGAGCAAGTCGCCTTGATGTGCTGGGACAACAACCGAGACCCCCTGGTCGAGTGGCTGCACTCCCTGCGATGGGACGGTGAGCACCGCTCCGAGCATCTGCTGGCCCGGGGCTTCGGGGCCGCACCGTCCAAGCTCTTCGGCTTCTATTCGCTTTGCTGGATGATCGGATGTGTCGCTCGGGCCTACCGCCCGGGATGCAAGCTGGATACCTGCTTGATCCTGATCGGGTCTCAGGGAATCGGAAAGTCCAGCGGCCTGCGCGCCCTGGTCGGTGATGACTGGTTCAGCGACACCGAGATCAATTTCACCGGCTACTCGAACAAGGACGCATTGATGGCAATCGGCAAGCCATGGGTCCACGAGTTCGCTGAGCTGTCCACCCTGCGAGCGGCCAAGGGGGAGCGCGTCAAGGCGGTCTTGTCGTCCCAGGTGGACGAGTTCCGGCCCAGCCACGGGCGCGAGGTCGTGCGGCGTCCACGGCGCTGCTGCTTCGTCGGGACATCCAACGAGCCCGAGGTGCTGTCCGATGGCACCGGCTCCCGTCGCTTCTGGCCCGCCAGGGTGAAGCGGGTCGATCTGGAGTGGCTGCGGGCCAACCGTGACCAGCTCTGGGCCGAGGCCGCCCACTACTACCGCGAGGGGGCGCCCTGGTGGCTCCCCGATCCAGTCGAGGCCGCACGGCGCACCGAGGCGACCAGCTACTTCGAGACCGACGCCTGGCAGGACGCCATCGGCTCCTTCGTGGTCGGCCAATCATCCATCTCCACGGCAGACCTCCTCGACGGGGCGCTGAAGCTGGACCGCAGCCAACAGCACGCCGGCACCACGCGCCGAGTTGCCGCCATCATGCGCGGCCTGGGCTGGCAGAAGAAGGCCAAGCGAGACCCCATCACCGGACAACGACGGCAGACCTGGACAGCACCCCAGAAAAAAGAAATACAGAAAAGGGGTTGACCCCAGGATTGAGGGTGATACGATATCCTCAGTTGACGGGCAATGAAGCCCACGGAGGACGAGACCATGAGTGCATTTATTAAAGACCTTGACCTGAGCAACCCGGCCACCGAGATAAAGGCCCTTCGCGCTAACTCTGGATCGGGCATCGTCCGCCTTGGGACAATCGTAGGAATCCGCGAGCAGGGGTCTGCCGCTCCGTCATACGCGAAGATCCTGTCTGACGATTCGGTCGAGTTCGTTGCTAGCCCCCTCCTTGCTAGCAAGCTGTCCCGGTCAAGTGCTGCGAGCGTAGCGCGGTGGGTCCGGGACAACGGGATAGAGAGCGCCGCGCCTGTGCGCTTCCGCCTAGCGTGCGAGGCTCGCGCCCGCCTCATCGCATCCTAACCAACACCCACCCCGAGCCCGGCGGGTAAGCCGGGCGGCTCTTGGGAAGGAGTACAAGACATGTTCACCCCCAACACATCACGCCTCTGCATCGAGTGCGGGACGGTCCTGGGCCTTGACTGCGGAGACGCCGAGCCCGACTTCAGCGACGAGTATTGCTCGAAGGGCTGCGCTCAGCAGACCGCCGGCCTCGGATACGACCGGGACGTGCTCGAAGCCGCCCAGCGCATCGAGGCTGCCGCCCTGGCCCTGGCCGACCTCATCGACGGGGCCAACCCTGACGTGAGCAAGAAGGCCGAGGCGCTTCTTCTGGACAAGTCCACCGCGCCCACCGAGCCGCGACGACACGGGCCGCCCGCCTGGCGCCGGCTCTTCTTCCTTGACGTGGCCGAGGCGACCGCCCGGCGAGGGGGTGAGTGATGGAAAGCAAGCAATCAGCACCGGGCCTGGCGGGACTCCTTTCCTTTGGCAGGACTAGGTCCCCAGCCTGTCCGCCTGACTGGCAGATCTCGATCACCGGGTGGGACGCCGCCAAGGGCGAAGAGTTCAGCCACTTCTCGGACAACTCCGGTTGGAGGTTTATCGATCTATGGAACGCGATGACCAAGCCTGAGCGGCGGGGCATTGACCGGATCACAATCGAACTGGTCCCGAGTCGCGGCGTCGGCTGGGCGCAGCGGTTCGTCTCAGAGCGGGACGCCCGCGACGGTGGGTCGATGGCCCCGTTCCGAGTGGCTGACCGTGGGTTCGCCAGGAGCGGGACCGAAGTCATGCCGAAGAGGACCTGGGCGAAGCACCTCGCAAAGATCAACGACGCTCTGAGCGAAGAAGAGGGAGGCGAGTGATGCCGATTCTCTACCTGCTAACCACTAAGTCCATGCCTAAGCTTGAGGGCGAAGATCTCTCGATGTGGCGGGCGACCAAGAAGCGCGCCTGCGAAGACGCGAAGACCTACTCGTTGGACGACGAGGGATGGACCGTCACGCGGGTTGACATCCCGGCGACCAAGCGCGGAGTCCTTCTTGCGGCGACGTTCACCTGCCCAGAGACACTACGAGAGCACCTCGGGGCCGACAGGGTGCAGACCGTCGCCACCTTTTCAAACGGGACGGACCCGATGAAAAAGAGCCGGCTCGCGAAGCTCACCGACAAGTACCGGGAGGTACTGGCGGACAAGGAGCGCATCGAGCGCGACCCCGTGGGGGTTGAACTTGAATTGCGCAAGCTCGAAAAGGAGGTCCACCGACTGAACGAGAAGCGGAAGAAGCGACAGAACGAGGCGCGCGAGGGGGGTGGGTGATGGAAAAGCAGCAACGACCCATCATCTCCAAACGCCAGGCCGTGATTATGATTCCCATGTGTGATCGGGAGTCCCGTGACTTCCTTCAGGCTGAAGGGCTGATCCACAACATTCGGGGCCGCAACATGGTTGTAGTGAGGGAGCTTGAAGAGTGCATCATGAGCTTTGACGCCAACGGCGACAGGGTGAGAGACGACGGGAAGAAGGCGGACACCCTGTTGAGGGTAGAGCGCAGGATGAAGGGGGGTGAGTGATGCCGATCACCCTCCGCGACTACCAGGCCAGCGCCATCGACGCCACGCGGGACGCCTACCGGAAGACCCGGGCCGTGTGCCTGGTGGCCCCGACCGGCTCGGGCAAGACCATCATGGGCTGCGAGGTCGTGCGGCGGACGCTGGAGAGCAAGCCAGACATCCGAGCCCTCTGGCTCTGCCACCGTCGAGAGCTGAAGGCCCAGGCCGAGGCGTCCCTGGATGTGATTGTGGGGCCGTCTGACCGCTGGGAGGTGTCCACGGTCCAAGCCCTGCTCCGACGCGATGAGGCGCCCCCTGCGGGCCTCCTGGTCTATGACGAGTGCCACCACTACCGGGCCGAGCAGTGGGCCGGGGTCGCGGACTCCTACCCGGGGGCCTGGTCGCTCGGCCTGACCGCCACGCCCCAACGCCCGGACGGCGTCGGGCTGGGCTCGATGTTTGGTGAGCTGGTCGTCGCCGCGCAGTACTCCGAGCTGATCGAGGCGGGGCACCTGGTGCCGTGCGAGACGATGCGGCCCGACCGCTTCTTGGGCTCTCGGGGCGTGGCTGTCGACCCTGTCCAGGCATACCTCGACCACGCCCAGGGCCGTCAAGCCTTCATCTTCGCCCCCCGCGTCGAGCACTGTCACGAGCTGGCCGAGCGTCTGGCCTTCGCTGGAGTCTCTGCCGAGGTCATCGATCACACCACCCCCAAGGCCGAGCGAGACGACCGCCTGGAGGCGTTCCGCTGCGGGAGGCTGCGCGCCCTGGTCAACGTCTACACCCTGACAGAGGGCGTGGATGTGCCGTCAGCGGCGGTCTGCATCCTGGCCCGAGGCGTCAACCACGCGAGCCAGTTCCTTCAGATCGTAGGCCGCGTGATGCGCCCCCACCCCGACAAGGACCGCGCGCTGCTGCTGGACCTGTCGGGCTCGTCCCACCTCCACGGCCTACCCGGCGAGGATGTCGAGTACAGCCTGGGCGGGCGTGGCATCGCCACCGCAGGCACCAACGACAGCGAGCCAGGAGAGGGCGAGGCCGAGCGCGTCGAGGTTGTGATCTACAACGAGGCCCTGCGCGAGGTCTACGCAGGGGCCGAGACGCCCAGGGCCGCACGGGTCCAAGAGTGGAACCGGCTGGTCGGACTCTGCCGCGCCCGGGGCTGGGGCTACACCTGGGCTGCGAAGGAGTACGCCAAGCTCTTCGACGGCTACCCGCCCGCCACCATGGAGGAGAAGGCCGAGGCCATCCGCCAGCTTCGCGCCTTCGTCGCTGAGAAGGGCTGGAAGAGCGGGGCAGCTGCCCACAAGTACCGGGCAGCCTTTGGCGTCTGGCCGCGCGGTATCTAAAAAAGTATTTCTCCTTTATTGACACCTTTTTTGTGTGTCTGCTAATGTACTGGACAGTTGAGGCGCATGCAGCGCCCCCGGAGGACGAGACCATGACCGCCAAGACCACCACCCCCGAAATCCTCGCAGCGAAGCAGGATCTGATCGAAGCTGACCGGATTTTCCGGGAGGCATGGGCGTCATCCCCCCGCCTCAGTGCCGCTCAGAGGCGCAAGTCCGAGAACCTGGAACAGGCCGATGCACGACGGGCGGTCGGGAATGCCTCTCGGCGCCTCTATCGCCTCGTCTTCCACCCCGGCACAACGGAGGGGGCCTGAGACGGTGATGAGCACCCCCGACACTCTGGACCTCGACACGCTATTTGCATCCATCCTCGATCTGCCCGACGCTCGCGAGGACCACTGCGCCCACCTTGTCAGCGTTGACGGGGCTCTGGAAATGGTCCGCGCCTTCGTGACCTACCACCGCAGCTTCGGTTACAGCTACAACGACGATGAGTGGGACCACCTTCGATCTGACCTCTCCGGGTCGATAGCTGTCCTTCAGGGCTTCCTCGCCCGCCTCCCCGAGCGCGCCCCCACCCTGGAGGGGGCCTGAGACGGGTCTTCCAGACCTGCCCCTTGACCCGCCGTGGGTGGACGCCAACGAGCCCACCCCAGACACCGAGCGGGCTTTTCGCCGGATGCGGGAGGCCTGGGAGGGCTCGTCCCTGGACCCAGAGACCCTGGACAGCCTCCTGCAAGAGGCCCAGGAGAACTTCGAGGCCAGGGTCCAAGAAGAAGAGGGGCGCCCCTTGAGGTTCCGGCACTGAGCGTATAACCTGCAATCGCCTCGTGGGGAGGCGCAAGGAGACGAAGTGATCACCACTTGCCAGGGCTGCGAGAAGCGGCCACCAACGACGACGACGCTGGACCGAGACGAGGGGCTGCTGTTCCTCTGCGGCCAGTGCGCCGACCAGAACAACACCTGTCCAGGCTGCGACATCACGCCCTCCATCGAGTGCGTCTGCGAGCCGACCCCCCGAGGGTGGACACCTATTGACGACGGAGGACGAGATGACATCGAATTCTAATCTGTGGCGAGCACTGGCGGACGCCAGCAGCGGGATCGCCCCACTGGCCGAGGATGGCCGCGCCGAGTACGGTGGGGGCGGATACAACTACATCAGCGCGCCAGGCGCCGTGCGGGCGCTCAAGCCCGCCCTCCTCTCGGTGGGTCTGCTGCCCACGGTCACCGGATGTCAGATCGTGGAGGTGGCCGGCAAGCAGGTCGCGGAGCTTCAGTGCCGGCTCGTCCACCTGGAGAGCGGCGAAGAGCTGCGGGACGTGTTCTCGCTCCCGACCGCGCCAGGGCGTGGCCGTGACGAGGGGAAGGCCGCCCAGGCTGCCATCACCTCGGGGCTCGGTCGGTGGCTCCGGTGCCTGCTCCTGGCTGTCCAGGCCGGCGAGGATGAGATCGACACCACTGCCACCACGTCAGGCAAGCGCGTGGAGCCCCTTGAGCGGGCCAGGAGCGCCGAGGAGCGCCAGGTGCTGGCCCTGGCTCGGGCGATGGGCGTGGAGCCCGACGAGGCGGCGATGTGGGCCACCCGCGTGGGCGAAGGGGACTTGGAGAACCTCACCGCCATCGTGGGCACTCTTGAAGGTGCCCTAAAGGAGGTGGCCCCGGAGGATATCGTGAAGACCTTGGCAGGAGATCTTGAGAAGGCGAAAGCCCGGGGAATGACCCCCAAGCAATTCGGCGATCGGTTTGTGCGCAGTTGGTGCGCCAAGCAGATCCCGTTCTAATGAAGAAGGAGGACGAGATGGTACTATCAGACACAACCTACGGCCAGCAGGTCGATCGCTGGGAGGCGCAGAACGACGAACTCCCCGAGGGGGACCACGTCGGCAAGCTCTTCGAGTTCAAGTGCTGGGAGGCCAGGGACGGGAAGGATTACGTCAGCTTCGGATTCCAGATCGGAGACCTGAAGGTTCAACGCTATTACTGCCTGACCTCGAAGAACGGCCACGATCTGGGCTGGAAGCTGACGCGAGACCTTCGCGCCCTCCTTGACGAGGCTCCCCCCGTCGAGGATGTCCAGGTGGACGGCAGGACCGGTCCCGTCTCGCGCCAGCTCGTCGGGCTCAGCGTGAAGCTCTCCAACGAGGAGCGGGACGGTTACCGCGATGTCTACATCAACGGCAAGGCCGAGGCCGAGGCTGGGGTGGGCTGGTGATGTCTGGCGCACCGATGACCTCGTCTTCGATCCTGGGCGCCTTCGGTGAGCTGATGTCGCTTGCCGAGGGCGTCCCCGAGGGCGTGGATGTGGAAGAGCGGATCGCGGAGATCGCCAGCGGACTGGGCGACACCGTGCCGGCCAAGCTGGACGGGATCAGCTACGTAGTAGACCGCATGAAGGGCCAGGCCGCGCAGTTGCGCGAATGGGAGAAGGAGTTGGCCGGCAAGCGGCGAGCCGTCGAGGCCACGATGGAGCGCCTGAAGCTGACCGCAGCCGCGCTCCTGACGGCGTCCGAGGATGCGGGATTCTTCCTGGACAAGAAGACGAACCGCGTCAAGGTGTGCCGCGACCACGGCGCCGTCCGGTCTCACTGGCTGGTGAGGAGAGACGTGGTAGTGGGTCCTGATGATGTGGCACTCTGGCCGCAGGAGTGGACAACGACGAAGACCACCGCGAGCAAGTCGGCCGCGATGGACTCGATCAGGTCGACGGGGGAGATCCCCGACGGCTTCGAGGTGGTCACCCGGGAGAGCTGGCAGTCGAGCTGGCAGTCGAGCTGAGAACCCGGGAACGAGGGCACGCGGTGGCGCTCCTTCCCCCACAGCCTCCCCGGCCTGCCACCGCGCTTTGCTTCAGGGTCGGGGGGGCACTCTCCTTTTTTTCGTATAACCCGCTTGACCTTTTCTGTAGCACCTCTTAATCTACAGACAGTTGAGGGGCAATGAAGCCCACGAAAGGACGAGACCATGAGCATCACGACCGCCGCAGTAGTAACCCCCTCGGTTGACATCACAGGACAGCGCCGCCTTCTGGTCGAAGTTGATGGCGACCTTCTCGGGGTGATTCACCCCACCCCCAACCGGCCTGACGGTGGATGCTTCTCTTGGCTCTCCTACGCCAACGAAGACGTCCCGCGCATGGGAATCGCCAAGACCGAGCAGGGCGCGATCAGCGCGATCCTCGGCGCCCCGGAGGGGGCCTGAGACGGTCATGACCAACACCCCCGTCCGCTTCGCCTACGTCGCCGCCGATGGAGCGATCTGGAAGTTCAACCGCAGCGATCTGGCAAGGCTGGCGAATGGTGAGTACTTCGCCGACGTCAAATATCCAATGTCCACCCCGTCTTTCGACGACATCTCAGGGTGCTGGAAGAACCTCCCCGCGGCACTCTACTCGAACCCCGGCGATCCCCGGGTCGGATCGTGGAAGAGCGGACACCAAGTGTTGCCCGGCACGGATCACGCGGACGAGCACGCCGGAGAGGCCGCGCGCCTTCTCGCGGAGGGGGCCTGAGACGGTCATGAACAACCGACCGAACCCCGAAGACCTAACCATCCCCGTCGGGTCCCGCGTTAAGTCTACTGATGGGAACTACACGGGCACTGTCACCCGTGAGTACATCAAGCCTCCCAAGGCAAACCCTCGCCCGGACGGGTTCTATTCTCGCCCGGGTCGGCGCGCCTACGTCGTCCTCATATCGGACAATCCCCGGAACTGCTGCGGTGGGCTCTCAATCTCCCTCGATGCCTGCGACCTAGTAATCACAACGAAGGAGGCCTGAGCCATGCACATCATGATCCCGATCTTCTTCATCCTTGCCCTGGTCGTCGCCATGACCTGGGCGCACGAGGCCCCCTACAGGCGCGAGCTTCGCCGCAAGAAGGAACTCCGCGACTCGGTCCTGAACTGGAGAGACAGACGATGAGGCCGCGCCCGGTGACCTACCAGGGGACCGTCTACCCGACCACAGGCTGGGCGCTGGGCGATGTCTTGAGGCTGGAGCCCATGGCGTCGGACCAGCGGATCGCAGAGCTGTTCGACGTGACCCCGCAGCAGGTCTGTTACTGGAGGCGCAAGGCTGGGATCCCACCC
>Ga0080013_1006806_pt1 | contig 10007 bp, 21 predicted proteins | sample ETNvirenome_6_85_FD_69236 | JGI IMG/M metagenome (GOLD analysis project Ga0080013, IMG submission 69236) | Marine viral communities from the Pacific Ocean - ETNP_6_85 (SPADES assembly) (version 2) | ecosystem: Environmental > Aquatic > Marine > Oceanic | place: Pacific Ocean | collected 2013-06-19 | reverse complement strand
GTTCTTTAATCATTTTGATAATATGTTAAACATTCAACATAAAGTGTTTCCATATCTAAATTAGAAGCTTCAATTAAAACTTCTTTTTTAAAGTATGGAATGTTATCCCAATGACGTTCAGTACAAACTCTACCTACGGTTAAATTTAAAAAATACCGGTAGTTGCCCTGCATCCTAGCAACTAATACTTTTTTCGCATCAATATCAGTACCAAAAAGTCCATTAATTTTTAGAGTGTTCTTTAATATTGTTTTAAAGTCTGAAGGGCCTTCTAAAACCAATGTTTCTACATCTTTAGTTTTTTTAATTCCGGGAAGATCACAAAGTTGCTGTGCGATGCTCCTTACTCCTGTAGATATTACCATTTCTATATTTCCTTCATGATCATATTGAGCACTGCTGACAGATTCTCCTGTATCTATATTAATAATACGCGAATCGAGAACATAAATGTCATCTGCCGGTTGGGCTAGACTTGTGATTAGCATATACTCAGCAACATCACCTAACTTTGGCTCTGTAATTTTATAGTTATGATAATATTTCATATTAATCATATCTCCAGTTAGTCGTTGAGTTAATGCATCAAGCTCTTCTTCCAATCCTTCTGGACCAGTGCACGGCAAAACAGATAAAGCAGGACGTTCAGGTGGATCATCCTCAAATGGACGAATTTGCCAATCCTGTGCCCCTAACAATACAATTAATAATAAACTTATAGTAATTTGTTTCATTTATTCTTCTCCTTCAGCTATTACAAACCACCACTCTTCTGAGCCACACTTGCCGCAGACAGTAGCAATTTCAGGTGTTGGGTTGTATGATATAATTATCATGGCTATTAATGTCATTGACATAAAGCCCAGTAAGAAATAATACATTTTGTCTCTCATGTTAACTCCTTTTATTAAGTTATGAGAAAGGTGCATTCCCGAATGCCCAGTAGTTCGTCATTTTGTCGATCTATCCTTCTGAGGGCACAAGGCGTTGGATTTCACTTACAATGACTCGAGGACAGCTAAGCTATAAATTGCTGTCAACCTGCACCTTTCTTATATTAAAAGTCCTTTGATTTCCACCAGTGCTGAGTAAAAACATAGTTAGTCCACAACTTAATTATAACATCAGCTACATTGGCTACTACGCCTGGAGACAAACCTGCTTCTGGATATCTCCAAACAAGTGGCACTGGTTTTTTAGATTTCCATATCTTTAAAGTAAGATCAATTCTTCCAATAAGATGTTGTACTCCACTTCCCTGATCTTTCCAGTTATCTTCTGTTATTTCTCCATTTTGAAAAACTATACCAACATAATCTAAAGTCTCCTCGTCAAGAACTAAATTATTATCTACAATCCATTTATAATGTTGTAAAGACATAGGCATATCTACAATCATATGCCCTGGATACTTTAGATCTTCGGTAACATCTGCTCCTGGAACAACAAGATTAATCTTGCTTTCAAATTCAGGATCTTTTTTCTTTATTTCTTTTAAGATGTCAGTCACTATCTTCCTCATCAGATGCATCTGCATGTTCACCACAAGCACTGCATATATCATTATCTGGCCATCCTGGATAGCCAAACGGAGCAGTACAGCAATTACTTAAAGGATCCTCATCATCTGTTAATAATGCAGTCAAACGAGCATCATCTTTTAGCAATGCATTTAGTTGAGTAAGCACTTTTTGTTTGCTTCCTTTAAAGCCAAATTCTTCTTTAATTATAGCATAAGCAGATTGACCTCTCCTGTGCATACCCTTCATTTCTAGTTGTAAAGCGCCCCTAAGAGTAAATACCCTATATTTTGCAATATTTAATTTACCTGTTATTACTGTAGCTTCTTCCATTATTTCCTCCTTTTAATTAACTATGTAAATTTACAATGAATATTTAGTATAGGGCAACGGTTATTCGTTACCCTTTCCATGCTCTGCCTTTCCATGCCTTGCCGTGGCTTACCTTGCCAATCCACTCCTCTCCTGACCAATCCCCACCGTTCCTTTCCTTAATAACCTTGCCATTCCTTTCCCAACCTGTCCTCTCACAACCATTCCATGCAACACCATGCCGCACCTCGATAACCTTGCCTAACCTAGCCCGTCCACTCCATATCATTCCATTCCATGCCTAGCCTAGCCGTGCCAAACCTCGATAACCTTGCCTTTCCAATCCGTACCATTCCATTCCCCACCAATCCATAGCTATCCTCGGCATTCCAAGCCTTTCCTGTCCTTGCCACTCCTTAATAACCTAACCTCGCCATTGCAAGCCGCGCATTGCCTAACCCAGCCGCTCATCTCCATTCCTTGCCACAGTGACCTTTCCTTTCCTAGCCATTCCTCTCCCTTCCTTTCCTAGCCTTTCCGCTCCATGTCCGCTCCTTACCTTAATACCCTTTCCTTGCCAATCCGAACCAATCCTGTCCTCACCTTTCCTGTCCTAGCCTTTCCCTACCTCGATAACCTTGCCTTTCCAATCCGATCCTTGCTCCGCCTCTGCTCTCCTCTCCGCACCTGTCCCCACCAATCCCCTCACAGCCATACCGCACCTTAAATTTTACAAATTAAACAGAAGAAGGGGAATGAGTTGTATTACTCATTCCCCTTGCCATTCCTTATATAATACGAGAGTTTAGCTATTAAGCTTCAACCACATCCCATTTGGTAACATGGAATCTTCCAAACGAACCACCTTTTTCAGGTCGGAAGTCACCAATACCAACACGCTTACCTGCGTGATCTAGGACATCTTTAACTACTTCAGCTGGAATTTCTTCATCATCTATATCAAGCTGAAACTCCAGAGCCCATTTTTCAAAGCAGGGCCGACTCCTCATAATACGTCCTCTATTAACAATTACAGAACGTGTATCAACTTCCCAATCTTGTACGATATGGGGAATTGCATCCGGTGTTACAAGGACAACTCCAGAACCAATCAGGTTCTTATAAGTTAACTTACCTTGTCCAGGAATTTGGAATCGTGCACCAGCTTTCTTCATTGTTCCAATGATATGAGTAGAGGGCTGATAAATGCCTTCCTCATTTTCATACAGATAGTCTTCAGCAACATCTGTAACTCTGGCTACATTTTTAGCTTTTGATTTCGGGGCAGGTTGACCTTCACCGTGAAATCGATGTTGAAGTAAGGGAGATGTCCCTTCTATTTTTACATCTACGATCATCTTATGATCCTCCTTTTGTGTTTTGATTTATGATTAACACTCATTGTTAATCAACTATAGTAATTTACCTGGTTATAACAATACAGGGCAACCGGTATTTTAAAAGTTGCCTTTCCACCAATTCTTAGGATTTTCAAACAAGGCCATGGATTCCCTTTCAGCATGACTATAACATGCAATAGGATTTACTATTCCAGACCTTCGTAATGTCCATGTCACTAGATTAGCTCCTGATGTTGCGTGATAACGATTCATGACTTGACCATTTGGTAGTTTAAACTGTGGCACTGGAATCATTTCATAGAAATCAACTAAAAACTCAAGTTGATCTTTATTAATATCTTTCCAATTTACCCGATATACTCCACCGCCATAAGTAGATTTATTGAAGTCATTAAAATATAGCATGTTATAAACCCCTACGCATGCAGAGTTTTCATTGTTCATACCTATGGCTCTGGAATAAAGACAGCGAAAGTTATTTCCACTCTCCTCATCTGATGCCCATATTTCAAAAAATTGAATAGTGTAGTGGGGAAGTGGGCGTACCGGTGTTATATAATCTCCATATTGATCACCTTCGCGTTCAATGAGAGTTTTAATATTAGTACGTAATACATATTTATCAGCCATTATAGCCTCCTTAAGTTGGTTAAGAGTTATTTTTTTTTGTTTTATCTCTTAAGGATGCTACTTAACTACAGTAATTTATATGATTTTAATTATACGGGGCAACCGTTCTTTTTTCTCAAGCGAATTAAATCAGACCATTTATTTATACATTCAACTACGGTAGGGTCAATAATGGCAATTGTCTCTAAATTATTAACTGCAAAAAAACGACCAAGCTTTCCATCAGGAAATGAATCTGTTCTAGGTTCCAACTCTGCCAACTCACTAAATTGGATCCAGTATACTTTTTCTGCTTGAACATTTACAAAATATAATTCAACAGGAATCTTTAAATCTAAATCCTTATAAGTTTCATATTGATTTGCATTAACACCATATTCACCATTATATGGCTTTTTTGTCTTAACTTCGACTGCAATTAAAGATCTAACCCTTGGAGGCTTTAGACAAAAAATATCAATTGGTTCAGGACCCTCAGTCCATCCAGTTGTACATACAAAACCTTGATCTACTAATTTTTGCCGTATCAAATTTTCACCAATATCTCCTATTCTTGTTGTAAGCCAATCTTCATGTTTTAATCTTCCAAACTTATCCAAAGTGTAATCTTTTTCATCCCAATTATCAGCATCGTCTTCGGGTTTTAAATTAATTGTATATGTATCCATTAATCTAATTCCTGAACTAATTCAACTTGGCCGTGAACCAATTGATTGATTTCTTTTATTGCATTTGTTTGCATTTGCATTTCTTCTAGCCCGGTTGTTAAATTATTAATCTGAAATGCCATTTCATTAAACACTTCAGTCATATAAGCCTTAGGAACTCTATTTAATATCATTTTAACTAATCTATTTCTAACTTTCCATCTACGCCTTAATATCCATAGTTTTAATTCCCAGGCCGTAGGTCTATTAATTTTATAATGATTAGCTTTTCTTTTGCCCTTCTCAGTGTACTTGGCAAAATTCATAGTTAAATTAATTACAGTTTTAATTATAATAGGTCTAGTCATAAATCTCCTTATAAGTTAATATTATAATTTACAAAGAAAACTAAATTGAGGGCAACAGTTATTTCTTGGGGGGATCTTTTTTCTTAGGATATCTACTACAATATTCTGCTATTTGTTCATCAGACATTGTAGAGATTTTATTCATTTCAAAATATACTTTAGTTTCAAGGAATACTTCTCCTCCAACTTTACTTGTAGTCCAATATTTCGGATCTGCTTCCATAATTCTATATACCTTTGTTAATAATTCTTTAGCTTTGTCTGACATTATAGGTTTTCAATTACTGCCTGTGCCATTACTTTCTTGCATATGTCATCGGGCAAACTTTTAATTTCTTTTTTTGTCATTTTATAAGTTTGATGATGCTTTAAAAAATTTATAAATTCAGCATCAGTTAAATCAGAAGGATCAAAATCTACAACAGGAGGATCACCATAATCCGCAGCAAGCGGTCCTAAATCATATGCTGATCTACCATTCCCGGCTTCATATACTGATCTATTTTTGTGTGCTATTGAATTAAACTTATTAAAATCTGCTTCGTTTTTCATTTATCCTCGCCTCTCTCTTGTATTTTGCAGCACTGTACTTTTTCTGTATTCGCTTTTTTACACTAGGCTTTTCATAATAAGTTCGACTTCTAACTTCTTTTATAATGCCTACTTTATCTACCTTTCTGGAAAACTTTTTCATACTTTTTTCAAAAAATCGATCATTTTTAATAATTACTTTAACCACGTTTATCCTTAATTTAAATTGTTGATATTATATTCCAGCTTTCGTTTTCTACTAAAGCTTGTGCTTTTTTCCATTTTAATTTTCTTATCTCTTCACCATTACTAATTACCACTAAATCATTTCTTTTAAATTTATTTGTAACCATTCTAGGTTTTAATTTATATTCAAAATCAAACATTGTTTTCCCGTCTAAATGACCAATCTCATGCTGAACACAAATAGATTCTAAAAGGTCTAATTCTTCATTGCCATTGCAGGGTCCGAACACTCCAGATCCAATGTTGTCAGTTGCGATAGAAACATATTTAAATCGCTTTGTTCGAACAGACTGCCCTGGAAAAGACAAACACGATTCAACTGTAATTATTTCGTCATACAAGCTTTGAATTATTGGATTAATTAATATAAGGGGCTCCTTAACTACAACGGCACATACTCGAGCATTAATGCCAATTTGATTGGCAGCCAATCCTATACCTTCATCATCTTCTCCTAGGTATTTGAGGAGTCTTTCGCCTATAGCTCTTCCTTCCTCAAGAGACTCTACAATCTTGCAAGGCTTGGTTAGTAATTCAATATTTGTTATAATAGAATCCACGGGTTAATTTACATAATTTTTATAATAGTTTAAATAAAATAATAGCTTGCATAAAAAATATAATTAACTGTATCATAGTTCTTACAAATTCCATTATGTGGTTATATTTATCTAACCACCTTTCGAACTTATACCGCTTCGTGTACGGCTGCGGGTACGGTGTTTTTACTTCCATTTTTTTCTATTTGTGTCATATCTTTTTCCGTAATAATAGTGCCTGCTTGCTCTTGTACTACTTTTAATTCTTTTTTAGCTAAATGAAAATTTCTTAGTAGCTGGCAGCCTAATCTAATTTTAGTTGTAGATTGCAATTCAAAAAAGCCCTTTTCAGGTAGCACCGCGTCCATGTATCTACATAACTGTTTTCTACTCATATCATATAAATCCATGTCAACTGAAACGCCTAAAATATCATGATCATTTGGATAGCTTTTATATTGTTCAATCTTTATATAAATTAGACCAAAAATATTAAGAATTATATTAATTAACTTTTGTTTTAATGATTGTTTAACTTTCGGCCTGACTTTCATTGCTTCTGTTTCTTTTTTCCATTTACTCATTAAACGTTCAGGGTGTTGTGTGGGGTCTGAGGGAACTTGTTCCATTCTTTACTCTCCTTATATAAACCGTTATTCATAACTATTATGTATTTCATCTATAAATACTATTTTACATTGTGAAATGGTTGGATCTAGCTCCATTATTTTAAATTCTAATAATTGCCAGCGATATGAGCTTCGATCTTGAGTGCTTTGCCCTCTTTCAGCAATTTCAATTACCTCTTTACGCCCATCTTTATATTCAACAATAATATTTGGTACATATTGAAACTCCTTACTAACAATAACAGGATCGGTTGGGAACTCCCAACTTGTGACACTATTATCATCTATTAAATTTATAACATACTTACGAAAATGTTCATTAAAGTGTTCTACTAATCCTTTTTTACTTTTAACGGGATTATTTCTAGTGTCCCACATAAACCTAGAACCAGCACCATCATCATCCTTATGCTGCCATTCAATATAACACAATTGACTACAAAATTTATTATGAAACTTATCTGCCTGTGCTCTTGTTTTTTCTACAGCCTTGCCACAATTTCTACACTGAATCTTTATCCAATAGTTATCTCTTTCCTCTCTGGCTTTTCGGGCTCTTTCTTTATCCCGACATATCATAGAACAATATTTTTCATTTCTTTTGGGAAGAAAATTATCACAATCTTCTACAGCACAAACTTTTTTAGTAGATTTAGATTTACTAACTTCGATTCTACACGTGGGCGAACAAAATTTAAATTGATATTTTGTTAATTCATTATCACAAATAACGTTTTCACACAATCGTACTTCTTTTGTTTCATCGCTCGTTTCTTTAATTGCACGTGATTTAACCATCTTATGCAAATCGCGGTGCTCAGTACTACAAAACTTATGACCTTTCCATTTCTTTTTACCAATAAGCTCCTTAAAACAATACAAACAGTATGGAGTCCCTATATCATCCCATTTCTTTACTTGGTTACTTATATTGTTTTTTTTAGTCATCTTTTATAATAATATTTGAATTAACATTATAACAGTGGCCAATAATACAGTAATTATTGTTTTTAAGGTTAAGGCTTCTCCTAAATAAAGATAAGTCATTACTGGAAATGTTAACATGCTAGTGGCGAATCCTATGAATCTAACTGCCCATAAATTACCAAAACCAACATAACCGATTTTTGTTGCATACCAAAACAATAAACTAATAGGTATTCCCATTAGAGACATAAACCACATTGATTTAGAAGTTTTAGCCCAGTCCCACACCAACTGGCTATTTAATTGATACCAAATAAGAATATTATTAAATAAAAATATTCCTATTGTAATTAAAACCATTTTATTAATCATAAATTACCCAGATAAGCTTATTATAAGAACCTCATGTCGAGATTTAAGCCTTTCATATGCTGTTAATAATAAATCATATTCATAGCTTAATTTTTCATAGTCCCACTTGAGTGCTCTATGTCCTTCGAACGTTTTATGAGCACGCGCAGGATCTTCTATAATTTTTTTTATTAAATTAACTGCTGTTTTATAATCTTTTTTTCTTCGTTTAGTCATCTAAAATATGATGCTTCCATTGTTTTTTATTAAAATAAACAAATTCATAAGGAGGGTCAGGATATGTTTCACATGCATCTCTAAGATGTCCAGATTCACAATCGGGCACCTTACAATAGACTGTATTTTTCCATACAAATATAAATTTTTTCTTAGGCAAATGCCTTTCTTCTGGTTCTGGTTTTTCTATCATTGTCTTTAATATAATGTATCTATTTCAGAAAATAAATGAATTATTCATCATTTTCTGTTTGTGGAAGAAATTTATTCCAAATGGGAATAATATCGTCCTCAGGGGGATCTTCGTATACGGGCTTTTTTTCTTGTTCTTTCTCATAAGTTTTTTTAAACAAATCTCTCCAAGCTTGCTTTCTATTTGCTTTTTTTTGTTCCTGCGATAACTTTTCCATTTCTTCCCAGCCTGAAAGTTGTGGATCATAGTTAGGGCCAACATCAGTTTCTTCTACGTCATCGCCCTCGCCATCTTGACCAATTGATTTCATATCTTCAGCATCTTGATCAATGGCTTTCTGCCAATCAAATTTTTGTATTTTTTTAATAGTATCTTTTTCAGGATGTTTCTCTAAACGTTCAGCTTCTTTAGCATCTTGCCATTCGTCATCACTCATACCTTCTTCTAATTCTTCATCATCCCACCCACGCTCTTCTGGTTCGCCTGGTTCACTATAATCTGCAACATCTGGAGGAAGATGTGGATTCTTACCATACCCAAAAGGATCTATAGGATCCTCTAACAATATATTCTTTAGATTGTATTTAAGTTTCATTTTCTATTTATCAATATCAATTGGTAGTTTCTTTGGCTTTCCAGGGGGAATCATGAAGTCCAAAGCCCTTCTTTGTCCCTGCCTTACGGCCATTGTTGGGCCATATGGATCTTCATACACACGCCGCCTATCAGCCTTCTCTTCCCAATACCTATCATTCTGTTTGTCTAAATAATCCAATTTTTTATTATATTTAGCCATGTGTGGACCATATCCATCTTCCTTAAATGCTTTATCCCATCGCCCACGCCAATACTTAAGCCTTCTTTGAAGCCCGTGCCAATCATCATCCCATCTGTTTATAACCTCAGGCTCCAATTTTTCTTTTTTTTCAACTTTTGCATTATAAGCTTCTATTTCTGCATCAGTATCATCATTATCCCACTCCATATCTTCTAACAATATATTCTTTAGATTATATTTAATCCTTTTCACTATTATCACTACCCGGAATATGACCATACCACTTGTTTTCATCTTCAACAACTTCATCTACAAAGTCATATAGATCTTTAGGTACACGTGTTCTGGTGTATTTAGTTGGTTTCTTTCTTACATATAATTCAAATTTACCTTCATTAGGTTTCTTTATAGCACGAATCCAATATTCATCTGCCGGATAGCCCTTAAAGGCATCACTAACTTGCGGATCATTTTCACTCTTTGCGTTCACTGATCCAATTTTTCTATACTCTCCTTCGCGGTCTTTAAAAGCTTTTTCCATCACCATACCCTTAAGAGAAAATTCAGAACCTTTTTGTTCATAATCTTTCATAGATTGTTCATCTACTTTTTTATCATCATCGTCATCTTCATCATGTTCTTCCCTAGCATGAGTCAAATCATCTATACGAGGTTCTTTACTTGTAATAAAATCATATTCATCCCAATCCTTATCATCACTCCTATCATCACCAAGAT
>Ga0080013_1006805_pt1 | contig 10009 bp, 7 predicted proteins | sample ETNvirenome_6_85_FD_69236 | JGI IMG/M metagenome (GOLD analysis project Ga0080013, IMG submission 69236) | Marine viral communities from the Pacific Ocean - ETNP_6_85 (SPADES assembly) (version 2) | ecosystem: Environmental > Aquatic > Marine > Oceanic | place: Pacific Ocean | collected 2013-06-19 | reverse complement strand
CGATTTAGGTGTTGAAGGCGAAGGTGAAGCCGATGGCATTGAAGAAGATGTAGAAGACGTTCCTTATGCCGCTACAGACGGCGCCAACAAAATGGACGGCAAGAATCTTAAGAACATTCCCGGCGAAGGAGAAGATGTCGAAGTCACACTTGATCTCGGTGCCCTCCGTGAATCTGTCGAAGCGCTCCAAGCTGAGATTGATGAAGATTTAGAGATTGATGAAGAAGAACTTGCCGAAATGCTTTCCGATGATGAAGAACTTGTAGAACTTTATGGATATAGACAGGAAAAGGAAAGAGACCCAAAGAAAGAGAAGAAGAAAGAAGAAGAAGAGGAAGAAACCACAAAAGAAGAAATTGAAATCTCCGATGAACTTATTGATACCATCGCAGAGAAATTAACAGTTGACATGGGTGCGGAACTATCCGGCTGGGCCGGCCGCTCGTCTCATGAGATGAAACATGAGATTGAAAGAGAGCTAGCGCATCGCCGCAGCACCGATGTCGAAGAAGATTTAGAGACTTTAAAGAAAGCTCAAGAAGAGTTAGTTTTCGAAAATAAACAACTCAAAGAGCGTCTTTCACAATATAAGCAAGCAACAAAAGAGCTTAAGGAAACTTTACAAAACGTAAATCTTTCTAATGCTCGCTTGCTTTACACGAATCGTGTTCTACGGAATACCTCCCTGAATGAGCGACAAAAGAAAAGAATTGTCGAAGCTATTTCAAAAGCCGATTCTGTTGCAGAAGCAAAGACAATACACAATACGCTTGAAAGCGCAGTGGAGGCTAAGCCAACGCGAAGGCCACAATCACTAAACGAAGCTATTAACCGTCCTTCTTCTGTAATTCGTGCGACTCGTCATGAGTCTGCACCGCAGACTGATCCATTTTTGACCAGGATGCAACAATTAGCAGGCATTAAATAAACAATTATTTTAGGAGGTATTAAATTATGTCTAGTATTATAGAAAGATTGACAGAAGGTGTAGTCAATCGCGACATGCGGGCCGAAGGGAACGCATTATTAAATAAATGGCAGAAGACTGGTCTTCTTGAGGGGCTTGACAATGACCGTAAACGTCAGAGTATGGCTCGTCTACTTGAAAATCAGGCCAAGGAACTTCTCCGTGAGAGCAGCAGCATGAGCGCTGGTGATGTCGAAGGCTTCGCGGCCGTCGCATTTCCGATTGTTCGCCGCGTGTTCGCAGGCTTGATCGCAAACGATCTTGTTTCTGTTCAGCCTATGAGTCTTCCTTCGGGACTCATTTTCTTCCTTGACTTCGTGTTCTCGCCGGATCTGGGTGCTTCAGACAGCGCGGACTTACCTGGGGTCGGCCCTGGACGCATGGGCAACCTAGCCAATGAGTCCATTTACGGTACTAATCGGGTAGGTGCGCAGGTTACTGGTGGTGTGAGCTTGATTGGCGATCTTAAAGAAGATCTTTCCGGTCCTCGCACAGTTGGTGCCCGTGGTTATGCATATGCATCTCCCACTGGTTCCAGTTCCGTTAACTGTACCTCAACTCAGATAACGGCTTTCGGCCTTACGGGCGCCAGTCCAGCACAGAAGAAATCGATTCTATGGGATGCAGATCTTATGGCAATCAGTGCTTCCGGAGACGGTCTTTCCGCCGGCGGTGGCGCTTATTGGGTCATTCGTGTCGATATCCCACAGAGCGCGCTTACGCTAGCTGGCGCTGACGACAGTGATGGAACAGTGAGTCAACTGGATTATGATAATCTAGGTACAATATCTGGCGGTATCGGGAGTCTACACAATGTTGCCGAGAACCATGCCAGTGCTCTCACGCCGGCTAATACTGCTCAGCTTAGAAGGTTGACGCATTATACTGGTTCTAGCACTAACAACGTACAGTTGTATTTCTTGACCACTTCTGAGGCGTCTAACATATCAGCTAGATCAACGTCCGGAATTAAGTTCTCGGCTTCCTACGCAATTAGGGATAACTTGGCAGCAAGTAATGCTCTCGGTTCCGTTGTTGGTACGACTTTGTGGGGTCTTGAAGCGAGTGAACAAATCCCCGAGATCGACATCAAGGTAGACAGCATTGCTGTTACCGCGGTCACCAAGAAGTTGAAGGCTAAGTGGACTCCAGAGTTGGGTCAGGATCTTAATGCCTATCACAACTTGGATGCCGAAGTCGAGCTTACCAGCATTCTCTCTGAGCAAGTTGCTCTTGAGATTGACCGCGAGATCCTTGCCGATCTTGTTAATGGCGCGCAGGCTGCTACCTATTACTGGTCCCGTTCTCCCGGTCTCTTCGTGAACCGGTCAACTGGTACAGAAATTGGTGCTAGTTCCGCTGCTCCAGACTTCACTGGTACTGTTTCTGAGTGGTATGAGACGTTAGTTGAAACAGTTAACGATGTCTCTGCACAGATCCATCGTAAGACTCTACGTGGTGGAGCTAACTTCCTCGTCTGCGGACCTGAAGTTGCTAACATCCTTGAGTTTACCGCTGGCTTCCGTGCTAGTGTCACTCACGATGACGAAACCGGCTCTGTCGGCGCCGTCAAGGTCGGTGCTCTTTCCAAGAAATTCGATGTTATCGTGGATCCTTATTTCCTACGTAACGTTATCTTGGTCGGCCGCCGAGGTTCCAGCTTCTTAGAAAGTGGGTATGTATACGCACCTTATGTGCCGCTACAGACAACTCCCACTATCTTTGGTCCCGAAGACTTCGTGCCCCGCAAGGGCGTGATGACTCGTTACGCCAAGAAGATGGTGCGTCCCGATATGTACGGCTTAGTTGTTGTACGCGGGCTCGTTGGTGAAGCGGGTAACACTGCATAGTTAATTTAGCTAGATAGCAAACAAACGTAAAGCCTCTGTCATTTGATGGGGGCTTTCGTTTATGCAAGACTATTTATAACAGTGAAAGGAGAAATACCTTTTGTTAATTGACCTAATACTTTAAAGGAGAAATATATTATGGGAACAAAAAGAGTAGGTTGGGCCAGAATTAAGAGCCTGATTAACGAAAACACAAATGGCCTTCGCATGCCGAATCAGGCGGTGGAGACAGTTACGGCTGCTAAGACTTTGGTAGCTGGTGATAGTGGCAAGACATTTCTAATCAATCAAAATGGGATTAATGTAACGTTGCCAACTCCCACTGCTGGGATGAACTTTAAGTTTGTCATGGCACAGGATTATGCAACAGCACCCTGTACAGTGACAGCCGCTGGAACCGGTTATTTTATGGCAGGTAATGTGACCCCAGTTGTCGATGGTACTGGCACCGGCACTCAACATGCCAATGGTAGTAGCCATGAGGTGGCAACTTTTGCTGCTGCTTCCTTGGCCGGCGATTGGTTATCTATGGTCAGTAATGGTACGCTTTGGTTCGTTCAAGGCGCCTGTTCTGGATCGGCCGCAATTGCTTTTAGCGATTAATACTTTTTAATCATTAGAGTTATTTTTAGCCCCACCTTTAGAGGTGGGGTTTTCCTTTTGCGAGTGAGATCTAAAAACACCGATCTGCCGAAAAATACCGACGGCAATATTTTGAGATTTTCGTTTTTAGAAATTTAAAACTATTTATTATAACCATTGGAGGCAAAATGGGCAAAAAAAGAAGGATTCTTCATAGTCCTAAATTTGAATATTTAAAAAAGGTTAGATTTGGCAATGATGAAGAAAAAGAACAGGAAAATATTGAAATAGAAGAATTAGCAGATAAAACACCCGTTGTAGAAGAAAAAGAGCCTGTAACTAAAAAGAAAACAGCCAAAAAGACAACTAAACGTGCTAAAACTACTAAAAATAAAGCAAAGACAAAGAAACAATAAATTATTAATAATTTAAGCTTATATAAACCCCCGCTCTCGTGGGGGTTTTTGTTTTATCAAAACTATTTATCATTGAGAACAAGGAAATAGCTTAAATGTCAGCATTGTCCCCCAAGTCACAGACTAGCACTATTATTTTAACATCAACAGGCGCCGCTGGTGATGTCGCATCAGCCGTCCCATACGGAGTATACACAGGCTCAACAGATTTTTTAAGTGGTGCAGCACTCCAAGTAAATTATGTATTTAAAAAGCTTGGTGGCGATGTTGTAGATATTGAATTGACGCCCTCAAACGTTTATGCTGCTTATGAAGAGGCCGTTCTAGAGTATTCTTATATTGTCAATTTGCATCAGAGCGAAAACGTTATTTCTAGTGTTTTGGGAATGACAACAGGTACTTTTGATCACAAAGGCGAACGCAAAACAGGGCCGCATTCCGCAAGTCTTAATTATCCGCGTTTTCAAGTTGCACAAGCAAGAAAAATTGGAGATGCAATGGCCACCAATGGAGGTGCCGGCGGCACAACTCGCATTTACTCAGCCTCCTTCTCGCCATCTAACGATACACAAGATTATGACTTACAAGCGATTGTCGAAAATGCCTCTAGCGATGGTACCGATGATGGTGGCACTGCAGTTCCATTTTCAGGCAAAATCGGAAACAAACGCATATTCATTACGAAAGTTTTTTATAGATCTCCACGGGCCATGTGGCGCTTCTATGGATATTATGGTGGCGTTGGTGTAGTTGGAAATTATTCCACATATGGACAGTTTTCGGATGATTCGACATTCGAGATTATTCCAACATGGCAGAATAAACTGCAAGCGATAATGTATGAAGATTCAATTTTTACAAGAACTTCTCATTATTCATATGAGATTAAGGGTAATTGGCTAAGGCTTTACCCGGTACCTAGTCAATATGGCTACGGTGATTCTCTGAATGAACGTATATGGTTTAATTTTTACATTGAGTCGGATCCTTGGGAATTAAATTCTAGCTTTAATGATGGAATGGATGGTATTAATAACTTTAATACACTTCCATTTGAAAATATTCCTTATGCAAACATAAATTCAATTGGCAAACAATGGATTAGGAAATATGCTATAGCATTATGTAAGGAAATGTTAGGACAAATTCGTGGCAAATTCACAACAATGCCGATTCCTGGCGAAAGCGTGACTTTAAATCATTCTGAATTGCTTTCGCAGGCAAAGGAAGAACAAGGGCAACTTAAAGATAAGCTACGGGAAATTCTTGATAGAATGAAGTATAATGAACTGGCGAAGCAAGATGCAGAAATGACAGATGCCGCCGCAACAGCTTTTAAGGGTGTTGGTCTTCCAATTTTTGTAGGATAAACTATAAATGGCTAGAGATGAATGGAAAAAACCTGCAGCACCGCCGCCCCCTTTATTCTTTGGAAAGAAGGAAAGAGATTTAGTTAAACAAGTCAATGATGAATTAATTGAAAAAGTCATTGGCCAACAAATTCTTTATTATCCCATTGATATAGAGAGAACGAACTTTCATGAATTATATGGAGAGGCGGTAGAGAAAACGTTTTTACCTCCCGTAAGAGTTTATGCTATGGTTGAATTTACCGATTATTCTACTGAATATCTTGAAAGCGCAGGAATTGATAAAACATGGGAAATTAATGTTCATTTTCATAAGAGAAGATTAGAAGAAGATCAAAATATGTATATTCGTGAGGGTGATTTTGTTTTGTATGGATCTTATTATTACGAGATAGTTAAATTATCGGAACTTAAAAAACTATTTGGACAAGTTGACCATGCTTTCGAAATTTCTGCGAGATGTAGAAGAGCAAGGAAGGGATTATTCGATGCTACCTGATAATTTTGATTTCGCAATGATACCACCGGGAAGCGATCTTCGCCTAAGCGAGATAGGCATGTTAGCGTCTACAATCGAAGACATTGATTATGCGATAGTTTCATGGTTAAAAGAAGATATAAAACTTAGTGCCACTACCAATGATGGCTGGGCAACAGTACCAGTATTGTGGCAAACACCAGAACGCTCATATCAGATTAAACATGAGAAATCCTTAAGAGATGAGGGGGGCGCTTTAAAACTTCCTTTGATAAGTATTGAAAGAACAGGAATTACAAAAGATCCAGCCAGAAAAGGCCCCTTTCAGGCTCAAATCTATTCAAATGATAAAAATGGCCGCACCGGAAGAATGATTATCGCCAAAAAGATTGTTGAGGACAAAACAAGAAACTTTGCTGTTGTTGGTAATACTAGACGCAGCAATTATAGCTTATATAAAGCCGGCGAACAAAGGTATTTTCCGAGAATAAATAAAAAAATTGTTGTAAAAACTTTGTCAATACCCATCCCGGTGTACGTGAATATTGAATATAAAATTCATATTAAAACAGAGTATCAACAGCAAATGAACGATCTTCTTGCCCCGTTTATGACCAGAACAGGACAAATTAATGCATTTGTCATAAAGAGAAATGGACATTTATACGAAGCTTTTATAGATCAAGGCTTTACGCACAACAACAATGTTTCTAATTTGAATGAAGATATGAGAATGTTTTCTTCAGATATAACAATAAGAGTACTGGGATATCTGATTGGCGAGGGTAAAAACGATGATCGCCCTATTGTGAAGGTAGAAGAGAATGTTGTTGAAATTACATTTCCACAAGAAGGATTGGTTATTGATACCCCCGAGGGATTCTTAAAAATTACTTCCTGAAGTGAAAGTGCTATTTTATTGTACTTCAGGAAGACTTTTGACTTCCAAAATACTATTTAAAGTATGATTGTAATAGCAATTAAAGCCATTTTTTAGAACGAGGAAACAATAATGTCAGTCAAAAACTTTAAATTTGTATCTCCTGGGGTGTTCATTAACGAAATTGATAATTCGTTTGTTCCAAAAACAGCCGATGCCATTGGCCCTGTTGTTATCGGACGCTCCCGGAAAGGACTTGCAATGCAGCCTATCAAGGTAGAATCTTATTCTGATTTCGTAACCATGTTTGGTGATACAGTTCCCGGCATGGGCGGCGGCGATGTTTATCGCGATGGAAACTACCAGTCTCCAATGTACGGAACATATGCTGCAAAAGCTTTCCTCAGATCTAATGTCGCTCCTTTAACTTATGTTCGCCTACTTGGTCAAGAAACAGCCGATGGCAATACTGCTGGCGGCGATGCTGCAGCCGGCTGGAAAACAACCAATGCAGGCCCCAGCGCGCTCGCGGACGTGAACACCAATGGTGGTGCTTGGGGATTGTTTGTTTTTCCTTCTAAATCGGTTAATTGCGGCCCAAACGGCGGGATCAACACGAAGGGTCAGGCTGGCACCGGCGCCCTCGGTGCTATCTTCTATCTAGATGATGCTACGATTAAGCTTAGTGGAACTTATTATGCTGCGAGTGGTGGAGTTGATGTAACATCGGCTGCTGGCCATATGGTTACAACAAACGATACTGGACTCTTTACGCTTTGTATTAGTGGCTCATCTAAGACAACAACTGCTTCGTTCGGCTTTGATGATTCAAAAGAAACATTCATTCGCAAGAAATTCAATACTAATCCACAATTATGTTCTGATCCCGGTACATTTTATGCTAATGCTTCTGCGGAAGATTATTGGCTTGGCGAAACATTTGAACAAGAATTGCGCGATGGTGCCGGCGCCAATCTTGGAGATCTCACAACTAATAGTAATTTAGTTGGTATTGTTCTCGCTTTAGGTCAAAGTGGGGCCGCCGGCGTTACTAGCGGCAAAGATCCGTCCCAAATGAAAGGCCAACCTTCTCGCGAGGCTACTGCTGGTTGGTTTATTTCCCAAGATCAGGGTGCCTCTGGCTCTTATCACCCAAACGCGATGCCAAAACTATTCCGGCTCCTAGGGCGCGGACATGGCGAATGGTTGCATAAGAATGTAAAGGTTTCTATTGAGCAAATCAAACAATCAACTACTACTATAACTGATTATGGAACATTCTCGCTTGTTTTAAGAGATCTTTTAGACACTGATAACCAAGTGGTTGTTTTGGAAAGATATGATAATCTTACGATGGATCCAACCGCTCCCGATTATGTCGCACGCAGAATAGGCGATCAATACTATGCTTGGGATTCTGTACAGCGTAGATTGAAGCTATATGGAGATTATCCAAATCGATCTAAATATGTTCGTGTAGAAATGAACGCAGATGCAGATGCTGGCGCAACAGATCCAGCATTATTACCATTTGGTTATTTTGGCCCTCCCAAAATGAAGACTGTAACACAGGTTCACGGTACTGGATCACAGTTCGGACCCGAAACCTCCGGGCCCCGTGAAGGGCCCTCCGGATCGTTTTTGGTTGGTGGACTCTCTCTCCGACTAATGGGTGGCGCCGCTAATTTCTTGGGCGATGAGAGCTTCTTAACTGCTTCTTTTGTTTTCCCGTCTGTTAGATTGCGCAATAGTGCTTCTGACGGTGGCTTAAGCGATCCCACAAATGCTTACTTTGGTATGCAAACAACAAGAATTAGTAGTTCTACAAGAAGGGATGCAAGTGTTGCTGATCCCCACAGATTATGGTTTCCAGGTTTTGCCGATGATCCCTCCGGCGCAGATCCGTCTCTAGGTATAACTGGTTCTGCTTATGTATTTTCACTTGATGATGTAAGAAGCGGTTCGGCCGGTAGCGATGTGACGGCAGGATATTATTATGAATCCGGTTCGCGTAACAGCGCTGGCGGCTCAGCGACTAGTGGCTCTTATACAAATCTGTTGAATGCTGGTTATGATCGCTTTACGGCACCATTTTGGGGTGGATTTGATGGATGGGATATTTTACAGCCAGATCCATTAAGAAACGCAGGTATGACTACAGCCGCTACGGAAAATAATAGCTATGCTTACCACACTTATCGCAGAGCAATTGATACAGTTGCGGATCCTGAGTTTATCGATATGAATACGTTAGTTGCTCCTGGGTTAACGAATGATTCTCTCACAGTCCATATGATTAATGTTTGCGAAGAGCGTGGCGATGCTTTAGCGCTAATAGATTTAGCAAACGTATACATCCCGGCACACGAAGCGTATAAGAGCAATAGAAATGACAGAATTGGCACAACACCAACTAATGCTGCTACCGCTTTAAAAGATAGAAGAGTTGATTCTTCTTATGGCGCCACTTTCTATCCGTGGGTTCAAACTCGTGACGAACAGACCGGTCAGCTTGTTTGGATTCCGCCAACAGTGGCTATGTTGGGCGTGTTAGCCAGTTCTGAAAGAAAATCTCAGCTTTGGTTCGCACCTGCTGGCTTCAATAGAGGTGGATTAACAGACGGCGCCGCTGGAATTCCAGTCGTTAATGTTTCCGAGAGATTAACCTCTAAAGAGCGCGATACGCTTTATGAGGCTAGAATTAACCCGATTGCGTCTTTCCCGTCTACAGGTATTGTAGTTTTCGGACAAAAGACACTACAAGAACGTCGTTCGGCTCTTGATAGGATCAATGTTAGAAGACTTGTCATCTATTTGAAGAAGCAGATTTCAATTCTCTCGGCGCAGCTTCTATTTGATCAGAATGTTCAAGGCACATGGAATCGATTTATTGGCCTTGTTGATCCATTCTTACACAGCGTAAAAACTCAACTCGGCATTACTGATTATAGATTAATTTTGGATTCATCCACAACAACGCCTGATTTGGTTGATCAGAACATCATGTATGCGAAGATCATGGTTAAACCAGCCCGTGCGATTGAATTTATCGCGATTGACTTTGTTATCATGTCAACTGGAGCATCATTTGATGACTAGAAAGAGAGAGGCGATTTTTTATCGCCACACTATTTAAAAGTAGGTTATAGGAGTACTAAATATGTCATTCTGGACAGACGATGCGTCACAAGCCGGTTTTAAAGAGCCAAAAAGAAAATTCAGATTTAAGGTGGAATTCACCGATTGGGACGATGGACAGGGTAGCTCCGTTCTTTGGTATGCCAAGACGGCAACAAAGCCATCCTTTACGATTGAAGCCGGAGAACACAAGTATCTAAATTATACATTTTATTATCCTGGTACTTTAAGTTGGAATGAGGTAGAAATTACCATGGTAGACCCAACCACACCAGATGTAGCCACAAAATTGTGGGAGTTTCTAACAAAGTCAGGATGGATAGTTCCT
>Ga0080013_1006803_pt1 | contig 10012 bp, 11 predicted proteins | sample ETNvirenome_6_85_FD_69236 | JGI IMG/M metagenome (GOLD analysis project Ga0080013, IMG submission 69236) | Marine viral communities from the Pacific Ocean - ETNP_6_85 (SPADES assembly) (version 2) | ecosystem: Environmental > Aquatic > Marine > Oceanic | place: Pacific Ocean | collected 2013-06-19 | reverse complement strand
AAAAATATATACAATCACAGTTGATACAGCTAGGGGACAGGGATTAGATTATTCCACATTTACAGTCTTTGATACGACTGAAGTTCCATATAAAATAGTAGCTAAATACAGAAATAACGTCATAGCACCGCTGCTTTTTCCAAATATTATAAATACTATAGGAAAGAAGTATAATGATGCTTATGTTTTAGTAGAAAGTAACGACATTGGAGCTCAGGTAGCCGATGTTTTACATCATGATTTAGAGTATGAAAACTTACTTACAGTATCATGGTACGGCAGACATGGCCAACAAATATCAAGTGGCCATCGTGCAGATATCTCTTATGGAGTAAGAACAACTAAACAAGTTAAAAAGATAGGTTGTTCAAATCTAAAGAGTTTGGTTGAAGAGGATAAGTTGCTTATCCCAGATTATGATATTATTTCTGAATTAACAACATATGTAACCAATGGAGATACATTTGCTGCTGAAGACGGAGCAAATGATGATTTGGCTACAACTTTAGTTTTGTTTGGTTGGTTAGTAGATCAAACATATTTTAAAGAATTGAGCAATCAGAATATTCGGGAAAAATTATATCAAAATAAAATGGATACTATTGATGATATGACAACCCCTTTCGGTATTATTGATGATGGATTGAATGATGTGTATGAAAGAGATGCTGAAGGCGATCTCTGGAAAACAGTACATACGTTTAATAAGTAAAATCTATATCAATATTAAGAATGTAAAAGGAGAAATCAAATGGCTTTTCAAGTATCACCGGGAATCAATATTTCCGAACAAGACTTAACAACTGTCGTACCAAATGTTGCAACAACGATTGGTGCTATGGCTGGTGGATTCCAATGGGGTCCCGTTCTGGAAAGAACACAAATAGGAACAGAAAACGATTTAGTAGATATTTTTGGTAAACCAAACGCAGACACATTTGAATGGTTTTGGACAGCTGCAAATTATCTTGCTTATGGCAATAATTTGTGGGTTGTTAGAAACGTAGGAGCAAATGCACTAAATGCTGTCGTAGGAGATGATGATGCTGGTACTGCTGTATTAGCAAAAAACAAAGATCATTATGATGGTGTTACATTCACAGACCAATTATTTGTTGCAAAGTATCCTGGCGAATTAGGTAATAGTTTGAAAGTACAAGCTATTGATTCTGATGGTTGGGCAGATTCTGCGGTTAATGCAGCGTTTATTGCAAATTTTGATGGACCTCCAGGAACATCTCCGGATGTTGCTAATGCAAATGGTAGTGCTTCATTTGTTGCTAATGACGAGATGCACGTTCTTGTAATTGATGAAGGTGGGCTTTGGACAGGAACACCTGGATATGTTTTAGAAAAACATGCTTTCGTAAGTAAAGCATCTGATGCAAAGAAATTTGACGGTTCAAGTAATTATGTTGTAAATGTTATGCGTAATGAATCCAAATATGCATATGTCGGAAATGTATTACAATTTACTACCAATTCAACTGGTACAGAAAAGGCCGCAGGACTAGCAAAAACTGGTGGAGCATTTTTAACTTTTAATAGTTCAACTGCTTCTGAATCAGTACCGGGTGGTTCAATGACACTTGGTGTTGATGATAACACAATGACTGATTCATTGTTACAAGCTGGTTTTACATTGTATCAAACACCAGAAGTTGTTGATATTACTTTGTTGTTGGGTGGTGCTTCTTCTACAACAACAGGTAAATGGATTATAGATAACATAGCTGTAACACGAAAAGATTGTATGGCATTTGTTTCACCTGCATCAACTTCTGTTGTTAATAACTCAGGATCTGAAGTAACTGCACTTACTACAGACAATACTGCTCTTGGTTCTTCCAATTATGCAGTTATGGATAGTGCTTGGAAATATCAGTATGACCGATATCGAGATACATTTATGTATGTTCCGATGAATGGTGATATTGCTGGTCTTTGTGCCAGAACTGATTATTCTCATGACAGTTGGTGGTCACCTGCTGGGTTGAATCGTGGTACTATCAAGAACATTGTTAAACTTTCTTGGGAAGCAACTAAAGCAAATCGTGACACAATGTATCCATTAAGTATTAATCCTATTATTACACAGACAGGTGCTGGTGTAGTTCTTTGGGGTGACAAGACAATGCAAGTAGTTCCGAGTGCGTTTGATAGAATCAATGTACGAAGATTGTTTATTGTTTTGGAGAAAGCAATAGCTATTGCCGCTAAAGCTATGTTGTTTGAGTTCAACGATGAATTTACACGAGCTCAGTTCGTAAATATGGTTGCTCCTTTCTTGCGAGAAGTACAGGGTCGCCGTGGTATTACTGACTTTAAGGTAGTATGTGATAGTTCTAATAATACTGGACAGATTATTGATACGAATCAGTTTGTAGGAGATATTTTTATTAAACCTGCAAGGTCTATCAATTACATTCAATTGAACTTTATTGCCGCTCGTTCTGATGTTTCTTTCTCAGAAATCGGTGGTTAATCTTATAAATACTTACAAAAGACTATACTTAAAGGAGTAATAAAATGTCAACAATTTCAAACTTTAGCAGTAAATTTAGGGGTGGGGTACGACCCAATCTATTTAACTGTAGTATTACCCCGCCGGCGGGTGTGTTGTTAAGCAATGATTTTAGTTTTCATTGTAAAGCAACATCTATGCCTGCATCATCGGTTCCTGCAATTGATGTAAATTATCTTGGCCGACAATTGAAAGTTCCAGGTGATCGCACATATGCTGATTGGACAGTAACAGTATATAATGATGTAGATATGAGTATCCGTCATGCTTTTGAAGGTTGGATGAATTTGATTCAAAATCATGGTGCCAATTATCAAGCATTAGACAATCCTTATGGTCAAGGAACTGTTACACAAATTAGTCGGAAGGGAGGCGCTGTCTCATCTTATTTTATGGAAATTATGCCTATTGAAGTTGCAGCGATTGATGTTGCGTGGGATTCCAATGATGCTGTCGAAGAATATACAGTAAATTTCGCAGTAAATTATTGGATAACTAAAAATACTGGTGCAAATGCGTCCATGAGTGGTGAAGATGCTCTTTCTTGGCATATTCGAGGAGATAAGAATGGTGTTACCGGTGGTGGTATTGATGCTAAGATTGGTAAGTTACGAGCCATTATTGGTGTTTGATAAAAACTGAATAAACAAGAGGAGTGGGGATTAACCCACTCCTCTTGATATTATGAAAAAAAAACAAGGAAACTTTTTATGGCTATTGAATTATTTGGTTTTGAAATAAAATCTAAAAAAGAAAAAAAACAAAAAACTTTTGTAACACCAGAAAATACTGATGGTGCAACTACCGTTGTTGATGGTGGTGGTATCATGGGTCATTATCTTAATCAAGATGTTGATGCAAAAGATGAAAAGGTTTTAGTTCAAAAATATCGTGAGATGAGTTTTTCTCAAGAAGTGGATGGAGCTGTTGAAGATGTAATAAATGACGCAGTAATTCACGAAGAAGGAAAACCAGTAGTAGCACTCGATTTAAATCAGTTAAATTATACTGATAGTATTAAAGATAAAATACACTCAGAGTTCTCTACAATTCTGGACTTGTTAGATTTTAATCATAACGGTACAGACTTGTTTAGAAAGTGGTACATAGATGCAAGATTGTATCACCATATAGTTGTTGATAAGAGTAGACCTAAAGATGGAATTAAAGAATTGATTCCAATCGACCCATTAAATATCAGTAAAGTCCGTGAAGTTGAAAAAGAAAAAACTGGTCCGGGTGGTGTAGAAATTATTAAGAATATTCTTGAGTATTATGTTTATACTCCGGACTCAATGACAACTAGTACATTTCTTCAGGGTATGCCGGGACAAGAGGCTATTCGTGTTGCTCCCGATGCAATTTCATATGTTCACTCAGGATTAATTGATACAGCAAAACAAATTGTTATTGGTTATTTGTATAAAGCAATTAAACCATTTAATCAATTACGAATGATTGAGGATGCTCTAGTAATCTATAGGTTAGCAAGAGCTCCTGAACGAAGAATATTTTATATTGATGTTGGTAATCTTCCGAAGTTGAAAGCCGAGCAGTACTTACAACAAGTAATGAATCGGTATAAACAGAAAATGATTTATAATGCTTCATCGGGAGAAGTAGAAGATCAACGAAAACATCTTTCTATGTTGGAAGATTTCTGGTTGCCAAGACGAGAAGGTGGTCGTGGTACTGAAATCAGTACATTACCGGGTGGACAGAATCTTGGTGAAACAGATGACATAGAATATTTTAGAAAGAAGTTGTATAAGTCGTTGAATGTTCCAATCTCAAGAATTGAGGGTGCTGATTCAACATCGTTTAATCTTGGAAGAGCTTCTGAGATTACAAGAGATGAAGTAAAGTTTGGAAAGTTTGTTTCACGATTACGACATAAATTTTCTTATCTTTTTTGTGATTTACTAAGAGTTCAATTGATTCTTAAAGGTATTATTAAAGAAGAAGATTGGGCGACTATTAGAGATCGCATTGAATATGTCTGGGCAAAAGATTCACACTTCATGGAGTTAAAGAACTCTGAGATAATGAGGGATCGTTTTGAGTTAGTTTCAATGGCTGAGGAGTATGTTGGTAAATACATTTCATCAGAGTATCTGCGTAAGAATATATTACAACAAAGTGATGAGCAGATTAGAGAAATTGATAAACAAATAGCTGCAGAAAAACCAGAAGAGGAAGAGGATGATATGGGAGATGAAGATGAAGAATTCTAAATCACAAACTACCATGAAATCTATTCTTAAAGTAAAGACTAAAAGTTTTCTTGAAAACTATAAAGAAAATAGAATGAAAGATACACTATTAAAAGAAATCAATATCGTTGAAGATGGTGAAAAACAAATTAAAGAGTTGATTAAAGAAGGTACTATTACAGACAATTTATTAATTGAATCTATTAAAAATGTAATGAAAGAAAGGATTAACAATGACTGATATTAAAAGTTCTGTATTAAAAGATATTATTAATAAAAAATTAAATAAAGCTAGAGATGGTATTACCAAAATTTTGAAAGACAAATCTTTTAAAGCAATTGAAGATTTTAAAACATCTTTCAACTATGAATTACCAACTAACACACCAGAGCCAGAGACTGCACCAACACCCACAGAGGCAGATAAATGAAAACTTTTAAAAGTTATTTAGCAGAAGATTTAACTGCTGTAAAGAAAGCTAATAGAGATAAAGAAAATTCTTTAAAGCGTGCTAATAGAGAAAAAGAAGTTGCCGTTAGAAAAGCTGAACAAGATAAAGAACAAGCGAAGCGACAAGCAGACCGTGATAAAGAAACAGAAAAACGAAGTAGCCAAACAAAAACAGAAAGCATCATTCAAAAAATAAAAGAGTATATTACAAAAGATGGTTCACGAAGAAAATGTCATGGTGGTGATGGTCGAAGATCAGAGAACCATGATTGTGATAAAATTCATTCTGACATGACACATAAAGAATGGGAAGCATCACAAGACACACCAAAGGATGAAGGTAAAGATGGTGGAACAGGTGACGAGGCAGCTTATAAAAAATTCTTTGATGCTAAATTAAAAAAGTATGGAGTAACAAGTCCTTCACAATTAAAGGGTGCTGATAAGAAAAAATTCTATGATGAAATAGATGCTGAGTGGGAAGGAGATAATGAAACAGATTGATGACATGATTGATAATATTCTTGATGAAGTGATGAGTAAATCAACTCGTATGAAGAAGTCAAGAATGATGAAATCAAAAGGAAAACAAATTGCTCGGAAACGTAAGATTGCTTTGAAACGTAGAGCAACTCCTGAGAAATTAAAATCAAGAGCATTGAAGAAAGCAAGAGATATAATTACAAAAAGGATTTTAAAAGATAGGAAGAAATCTGAGTTATCTATATCAGGCAGAGAAAGATTAGAAAAAAGATTAGACAAAAAGAAAACTGTAATTAAAAGAATTGCTAAAAAAATATTACCAAAAGTTCGTGGTGCAGAAGCTGAACGATTAAAGAAAAGAGGGGATAAAGCATGAAATTAATAACTGAACATACCAACAATGTTGAGTATATTACTGAAGGTAAAGGTAAAGAACAGTATATTAAAGGTATTTTTATGCAAGCTGATATGAAAAATCAGAATGGCAGAATATATCCTCATGCTGTTTTACAGAAAGAAGTTAATAACTTTAATAGACGATATGTTGCAGAAGGTCGGGCTCTTGGTGAGCTTGGTCATCCAGCAGGACCTATCATTAACTTGGATAGAGTTTCACACGTTATTAAAGAATTGACAGAAGATGGTAAGAATTTTATTGGTAAAGCAAAAATTATGGATACACCAAATGGTAAGATTGTAAAAAATCTTATTAGTGAAGGTGTTAAGCTTGGTGTATCTTCCAGAGGTATGGGAAGTGTTAAACCAAATAAGAAGGGTGTAAATGAAGTACAAAGTGATTTTGTTCTTTCTACTGTTGACATTGTTGCTGATCCATCAGCACCAGATGCATTTGTTGACGGTATTATGGAAGGCAAAGAATGGATATGGGATAACGGTGTTATCAAAGAAACAGATATTAATAACATGAGAAAAATTATTGAGAACACAAAAACGAGGGAACTCGAGCAGAAAAAGATAGAAGTTTTTGCAAAATTCCTTCAAAATCTATAGTATTATAAATATTATACGAAATAAATTACTTTTAGGAGATCAACAATGGCAAAGAAAGAAACACTCACAGATGATGGAAAACTTGAAGAGGTTGAGATGGAAGAAGCGAAAAGTGCTAATAAAGAATTAGGCTTACCTGAGATTGATGATGAAAAAGGTCGAGCAGATTCAGAGCCCGATGGAGAAGAAGGAACAAAAAAGGCAGCTGATCCTAAAACCAAAAAGTCTAAAGCTTCTGCTAAAGCAGAAGGTAAAGCAAAAAAAGAAGAAGATGACGAAGATGAAGATGAAGATGACGAAGAAGAAGTAGAAGAAGGCAAGTCTAAAAAAGAAGGCAAGCCCCCTTGGTTGGACAAAGATAAAGATGATGACGAAGATGAAGATGACGAAGATAAAGAAGAAGCCAAGAAAGAAGAAATAGATGTCGATGTTTCTGAAGATGTTTCTGCTCTCATTGATGGAGAAGAACTTTCTGAAGAATTCAAAACGAAAGCTGCTACAATCTTTGAGGCTGCTGTTAAGTCTAAGATTGCTAAGATCCGCAAGCAAGTCCGTGAAGAATCTAAGAAAGACATGGAAGAAAAAACAGAAAGCATCCAGACAGAGATGACAGAAAAAATGGATGAGTATATGAATTATGTTGTAAAAGAATGGATGGAAGAAAATAAACTCGCTGTTGAACAAGGTGTTCGCAACGAAGTCACAGAGAGCTTTATTTCTGGTTTGAAGAAGTTGTTTGAGGAACATTATATTGATGTTCCAGCAGAAAAGGAAGATGTCTTTGAGAGTCTTGTGCAGGAAGTTGCCGAATTGGAAACTAAACTTGACGAGCAAACTCAAAAGCATATGGATACGGTGAAAGACTTAAACGAATATAAAGCTAAAGACGCATTCCGTGATATCGTAGAAGGCATGGTTGATACTGACATTGAAAAAATGAAAGAGTTGACCGAAGATGTTGATTACGAATCAGACAAGCAGTACAAAGAGAAGTTGAATATTATTAAAAACAGTTACTTTAAATCAGAAAAGAAACTGGAAGATAATAAGGATACAGCAGCTACTAATAAAGAAGTGGCCGATGGAAAAGGTGATGGTAGTATGGATAGTGTCATGGCTGCAATTTCTAATCTTAAGAAATAACCTTATTTTAGATATATGGATATCGTGAAAGTGAAGTTTTAAAACTTAATATTTTAAATTTATAAAGGAGAAGTATAAATGTATTTATCTGAAACAATAAAGGATAAGTGGAAGCCTGTAATGGAACATGGCGACCTTCCTGAAATTAAAGATTCTTTTAAAAGAGATGTTACTTTGCGTCTACTTGAGAATCAAGAGAAGTTTCTATCTGAGCAATCACTTCAAGAAGCACCAGCTAACGTTGCTGGCGCTATGCCTGACACGGCCGGAGTTGCAAAATGGGATCCGATTTTGATTTCTTTGGTTCGCCGAGCAATGCCTCAGATGATTGCTTATGATGTATGTGGTGTTCAGCCTATGACCGGTCCTACGGGATTGATCTTTGCTATGCACTCTAAATATACTGCACAATCAGGAACTAACGCACCTACTAGTGGACATACCGAAGCATTGTTTGACGAAGCTGACACAGACTTTTCTGGTGCTGCAACACCAGCTCATGTTGCTACCGATGATACCAACAACCCGTTTGATGGTACTTGGACAACCGGTGCTGGACATACTACTACAGAGGGTGAAGCTCTTGGCGATGGTGGTGGAACTAATTTTGCTCAGATGGCTTTCACCATTGAGAAAACTTCCGTTACTGCTAAAACTCGTGCTCTCAAGGCTGAGTATTCAACAGAACTTGCTCAGGATCTAAAAGCCGTTCACGGTTTGGATGCTGAAACAGAACTGGCGAATATTCTTTCTACGGAAATTCTTGCTGAAATTAACCGGGAAGTAATTCGTACAATCTATTTTGCTGCTAAACCTGGTGCGCAGACTGATACGACAACTGGTGGAGTTTTCGACCTTAACACCGACTCTAATGGTCGTTGGATGGTTGAGAAATTCAAAGGATTGTTGTATCAAATCGAAAGAGACGCAAACCAAATTGCCCTTCAAACCCGACGCGGTAAAGGTAACTTTTTGATTTGTTCTTCTGATGTAGCATCTGCTATGGCAATGGCTGGTATTCTTGACTATGCTCCGGCAATGTCAACAAACCTAGACGTTGATGATTCTCAGCGAACTTTTGCTGGTGTTCTTAATGGTAAGATGAAAGTCTATATCGACCCATATTGGGGCGGAACCGGTGACCAATTCTATGTAGTTGGTTATAAGGGATCTAGTGCATATGATGCTGGTATGTTCTACTGTCCTTACGTTCCACTACAGATGGTGCGTGCTATGGGCGAAAATACTTTCCAACCGAAAATCGGATTCAAAACGAGATATGGACTAGTTTCCAATCCGTTTACTGCAATCACGACCGGTGCGAATACTTATTATCGCAAAACTAAAGTACTCAACTTGATGTAAGTCAAGTTAATTTCTTAATTAGAGAGGGATGGGGCTTGTCCCTATCCCTCTTTTTTTATTGGAGAACACTATGAAAAAAATATTGTTAACATTTCTTTTTTTATTAATTGCCTTTCCCGTATATGCATTTGAGTTACTGATGTTCAGTAATCCTCATTGTAGTTACTGTCAAGCATTTCTTAATGAAGTAGCACCTGGTTATGACAAGACAGAATACGCCAAGTATCTTCCACTTAAAATTATTCAAGTAAATACCAAAATGCCAGATTGGATTGCTGAAGCTATGAGTAATGGTAGATTAGGAGGAATTCGTGCAACACCAACATTTGTTATTTGGGATAATTCGGGGACTTATGACCGAGGCAAAGAAATTGCACGGCTTGAAGGATATCCTGGTAAAGAAATATTCTATGAATCTATTGGAATATTCATAGAAAACACAGAAAAAATAGTAATAGAAAAACCAAATCGGTCAGATAATCCACATCAGAAACCAGAGAAGTTTCCTAATGGAGTATATAACTCTCAGGACATAATGGATCATATATATGATACGGAAACAGAAGCACAGACAGCTGCTAATTGGTTAGGGTGTGAAGGGACACATACACATATGATTAAGGGTGAGAAGATTTTCATGCCCTGCAAAATGGAATAAGGAGAGGACATATGAAAAAACTGTTACTTTTCATCCTTTGTATGAACATTATTGTTAGTAATGTTTATGCAAATACACGTTCCTTTGGTAATCTCCCTGAAGCCGTCCCTACAACTAATGGAGAAGCAATCTTCCAAGACATGAAATGTGTTATGTGTCATGGT
>Ga0080013_1001883_pt1 | contig 10014 bp, 26 predicted proteins | sample ETNvirenome_6_85_FD_69236 | JGI IMG/M metagenome (GOLD analysis project Ga0080013, IMG submission 69236) | Marine viral communities from the Pacific Ocean - ETNP_6_85 (SPADES assembly) (version 2) | ecosystem: Environmental > Aquatic > Marine > Oceanic | place: Pacific Ocean | collected 2013-06-19 | reverse complement strand
GTTAGAGTTAGCATCTAAATGTCCTCTTATATCAAAGCCAAAGTTCTCTTCTGATTCAATGATAAGGTCTGGAATGTTTTTATTTAACCATCCTATCATATGTTTCTTTGCTGGTACATCTGCTTTGTCATACTCATCTTTGCTGAAAGGCTTTCTCATTCTCTAACTCCTTTATTACCTTTTTAAAATAATCACCTACCATTATAACTTGATCTGGTGTAGCATTAGTCATTATTTGATTAGCTAATCTAGATACCCATTGAATATTACCTTTTATATATCCTAGTTTAGGAATAATTCTATCTAAAGAAGGCGACTTATCCGCACCAACGCCATTGATACTTTTTTCTAAAGTAAGTCCTAGCGCCGGACATTTCCCATCCACAGGAAAAATATCTTTTAAGTATGTAGGATCTAAATTAAAATCTAATTTTAATTTTTTAGATTTGTTTTTCATTTTTGAACAAGCATTAGAAAAAAATCTTTTAGATCCTATAGGTGGTCTATTTCTATTCAATTTTTGCATCCACCCTCTTTGATATTCTCTTTGTTTATCTGGATCTTTATATGGCATCGTCATTTTCCATAAAAGGATTATCTATCTGCGACATTCTTCCAGTCTCTTTATCATAGAAGAGATGACAGGCTACTCCTGTCTCACCAGTATAACGGTTCTTTAGAATACGAATCGTTGTGGTATTGGCTTCGGTATCATCGTCAGCTTGTTGGTTTCTTTCCAAGGCTATTACACTATCAGACAGGTGAGCTATGCTTGCTGATCCTCTTAGGTGTGACAGGCTTACTTCCTTGCCATCCTCATGACCCCTATCACCTGATGGTCTGCGTAGGTGAGAGACAAGCAACAAAGCTATCCCTGTTTCCTCAACAAGCGATCTTAGTTTTGTCATAAGAACATCAATAGATTTCCTTTCATCACCAAATTCCTCATTACCGGATACCAGTATTGACAGGTGATCAAGGAAGACCCACTTACAATCCAGAGCTTTAGCCATGTACCTAACACGGTCCAGTATCTCATCGTTAGATATAGATCCAAAGTGATCGAAGGCAAAGAACCTTCCAGAGTCTACAGTTTTCCCTTGCCATTCCCTAAGTTGCTCATTAGTATACTGATCTCGTACTTCCCTAATATAAAGTCTAGCATTGGCCTCAACACTCATGATATTAAAGGCAGTGTTCTTGGTATTCTCCTCCATGCATAAGACACCTATATTATCTTCAGTATTATTCATGATATGATGCATTAGCTCTCTGATTATACTGGACTTACCCATACCAGCACCACTGGTAAAGCAGACAAGCTCACCAGTTCTTATCCCATAGGTTTTGTCATTCATTTTAGGCCAAGGATATAGACAGGTTTCACAGTACTCCTCTTCATAAAGACTATCACCAAGGTCAGCTAGATTTATGATACCGGCAGGTGTATAAGGCTTGGCATTCCACCATTCTGTCATGAACTGTTCACGTTTTCCTACCTTCATATACTCATTAGGGTCTTTTAAATCTAATGTTACAATCTTACATTTATTAGGTTCAAATATTCTAGCTACTGACTGCGCTGCCTTTCGACCAGGATCGTCGCTATCAAAACAGAGAACTACTGTTTCAAATTTATTAAGATATTCAAAAGACTTCTTACAATTCTCCAAGGCTGAAGCTGCCCCATTCTTTACAGAGACAGTGGGATACTTCCCATTCATCTGGTAAACAGACATGGCATCAATCTCACCTTCACAGACTGTGATATATTTACCACCACTGGGAAACATATTCTCACCAAACAACAAGGAAGAACCTACATTTCCTTCAGACCAGAATCTTTTATCTTGTACCTCTCTCACTTTGTTAGCAATATGATTACCATCTTTATCAAAGTATTTATATATATGATGGGTTATTGTGCTACCAGATTTAATTACCTCAACATTAAATGCTTTGGCAGTCTCACGATTTATAGACCGATCTTCAATGGCAGACACTTCACCATGTCGGAATTTTAATTCTGGGGTTTTAAGAACTTTTGGATTAGTCATAGGTATTACCTTTGAATCGTTATCAAATCTAGTATCACAACTGAAACAATATGAGTGACCATCATCGTATAAAGCATTAGCATCACTTGAATTACAGTTAGGGCATGGCCCTTTTGATACACACTTAGCTTCACTCATTGGTATCTCCTTTAATTAACTCTTTGAATTTCATAAGGGTTTTGAGATGTACTTTGTAAATGTCTTGCCAATTGAAGACGCCAAGCCACTTCCTCCTCTGCTTCCTTTCTGGTTTCAAACTCTTCCAATATAATATTCGATGGTTTCTTTTTAAGAACCACTCTCCATTTAGACATCTTGATACGTCTCCTTCCACAAATTATCTACAAAGTTTTCTTTATCAGTCATGATTTCATCAACCTCTTGCTTGGCTAATGCCTTTGCTTCTTTATTATCATAACCTTCTTGAAGATATTGTTTTAATAAATAATTGAAGGCTTGCTTACGTTCCTTCATCCATAAATTGTTAGTCATTTTCTACCCATTCTTGATTAGCTTTTTTATAATCTAACTCTGATAACTTCTCTCTTAATTTTCTATTAGTTTCTTTTAACTCCTCTATCTGTTGTTGTAAAATTCTAATATGTTTGTGTAGAAATTCAGTTGTTGTTTGCATAGTATACTCCAAAGATTATCGTAAGTCAACATAAAATATATGTTTACCTATCTGTGTGAGGAATTTAAATTGCTTATCTTTAGCCCAGCTAGGACTGACATAGGATGCATGGTAGTGTGTTGCTTTATCTAAAACCTTAACAATAATTCCAGATGATACTATTTCTGCCAGCTTGAGTATCCTTGCAAGGGCTTTCATATCTTTATATTTTTCTGTCCTTCCATCACACCAGTAAGAAAACTGACACATATCTCTAACAGGATTACCTTGCCAGTAAATTCCCTGATGAATTACTTTACAAATTGTGTTGGGAAATCTTTTATTTTTAACTCTATTTAAAATTACAGTACCCACTGCTAGTATACCTACATCATCTTCGGAACGAGCCTCATGATATAGTGCTTCAGTTAGACATCTAAATTCATCTGCCTTGACAGGTTTGATAAAAAGAAATATAACTAATATTAATAATAAATATTTCAATGTAACCTCGTAACTATTATATCTGAATTAATTAAAGCTAAAGGATGTATATCTATAGTTTGTAAGTAACGATATGCTTCCTGTTTACTTTTAAAGGTTTTAATTCCTGACCCATCCTCACCGGGTAGAATATCTATGCTAAAAATATCCATTGGATCTTCTATATGTGCAATAACAAAAGACATTTATTCTTTAGTCAGAGTGTCACCACCTACCGACTCTCGTTGAATGTCATTATGATTTAGTTCAGACCAATAAATCTCCAGTGCTTCAGTATCTTTATGAGCTACAAACATATGTTCTTCACCAGGAGGAACGATAGACATATCTCCCATAGATAAGTAAGTACTATCACACAGCCCATAATCTTTCCATCTTTTAATTTCTAGCTTACCATAGATGACATAGAAAGCATTAATCTTTGATTGATGTTTATGTTGTGAACAATAACCACCCGCATTAACTTTAATTCTATGTATTTCTACGGCTGGTGATTGTAATAGAGGTTCAGTACTACCCCATACTTTACCTTCTATAATACTCATTTCATTAACTCCTTCCAACTAACGGGAAATAATTTTCCCATGTGTTCATCTATAGATTTTACTATAAGTCTTGTTTCTTCTTGGGTATCTTCTGCTAGTCTTTGCTTACATATTCGACTCCATCCTTGTAAGGAACCAGACCAGTACCACTCTGTATAAGTTGCCAATGGGAGAACTGCCCTTGCCTGTTCGGCACATACTCCTGCTTTTAACAGAGCATTATAAGTATCTTTGCAATGTCTTATTGTATCATTAAACATCCACTTAACAGAATCTGGTGATTCAATTGGTTCTTTTGATGACCCTTGCTTTATATTATCAGCAGATTTTCTAAAGTAAGGTGGAAAATAAAACTCTGGTTCTATTGTTACATAACGTCTGGATACTTCATTCCAAGAGAAACCTACTTGATGTTTAGCTAGTTGTCTTGCCACAAAGAATGGTGATTTAATATGAAAGGTTACAAACGCATGAGCAAAGGGGGACCAATGCCCATGTTCTGCTAAGTATTTTATTAATTTTTTATCCTTATCTTTTAATACTTTATCTTGTTCTTTCCGACGGCCCGCATCACCAAATGCAAGAGCCTCACCTTCACCTACAACGATCCGGTAATTTTTCTGGAATACGCCGTCGACGTGGCAAGTACTTGTAGTCTTAAAGGATATTCTAGCAGAATTAACTACTGTTAAATCACTACCCATATGATCAATAACATTAACAAAATTATTCATGATTAAAATCTCTTTCAGTTATTTTTAATCCTTGTGATAATTCATCATCAATTAATTCTTCTATCTCATTTACTAATGAGAGTAATTCAATTAATCTTTCATCTGTTATTGGTTTATGTACTGCATTAGATACAATTAATTTAATTACTAACTGAGTAATTATATCAGATAATTTAGTGTTTGACAACCCATTAAATAAAATTCTTTCTATCTCTTTGTAATCATTCATCTTCTTCCTCCAACAATTGTTCTACATCTTGTTGGTCCCATCCTAACCTTACCATTTCATCTAAAAATTCTTCATAGGTTAAAGCACCATACTCTAATTGTGTTATTGTCTTATGACATTTAGCTTGCCAAAATTCTTTATAAGATACAACAGTCATGTCTCATCTCCTTTATCTAAGGCTTGTTGCAATTCTTCTAGCTCACGTTTAGATTTTTCTAATAAAAGTTTTACTATCTTTATTCTTGTCTGTACTTTGCGTAAATCTTTTTTTATTTTATCAATACTTAAAGTCACAAAGTTTCCCCTTGAAAGGTATCTAAACTGCTTTCTCCATTCCTGTTATGATATTTAATCATTGACCTTTCCAGTATCTTCCATCGTTTCATGGAGAATTTCTTTTTACCATAGATGCTAGAAAGATGCACCCATTTTCGACCCTTCTTGACAGTTACCTTACGCCAACCAGAGCCGATCCTGGGTGCTTCATCTTGAAAGTATATCAGATGCTCTTTAGTTTTCATTATGCTGCCATCTCTAGGGATGTCCATTCAGGAGATACCAGCATCTTACGCACCTTATCTTCTCTTGTTACTCTAACATTATGATTGGCTCCTGTCTTGCTTTTAGCATGGGATGACCAGTAGGTAGCTGCATTATAGGCAGACCATAGAGTACCCTCATCTCGTTTACTATAGCCTTCATAAGCACCTTGACCATGCAGATGTCGGTTCTCTTCATCAAAGATTTTCATAAGGTTGGAAAGCATAACCTTATTAGCAACCTTCTTTCTGCTAACATTATCAGTACGTTGTGCCAGTGTGTTAGTAAACAGGTTGATGGCACCATCCCTACTAACCTTGGTATCATACCAGCCACGCATTTGAGTAAGTCCTTCGCCACTAATAAACTCACCAGCGGTCTTAACTTTACTGGCAAACCCACTCACATTAAAGTTCTTTGTGTGTCTACCATAAACATAGGCCAGCTTGTCTCCAGATACCAGAGTATTATAACAGAAGGACCGCCACAATCCCATCATACCAGAGTTAGCCCAAGTCCTGTTATGGCTTGTCCTGAATACAAACTCTGGCACCATACTATCCTTGCCCTCTCTCATAGACATCTTATGGGCTGGGAATTTAGCTCGTAGCTCTAGCTTGGCACCATTATCATAGACGTTGGTATCAAAAGTTGCATCGGTTAAATCCATGAGGGCTAGGTTTAATGCCTCTTCTACACCACTAACAATGTCCCTATACTGTACAGGCTCATACTCTTCAGAGACTACAGCTAGTGGCAGTCTGTTATCAGTGCGTCTGATACCAACACCAACATTAGCAGGGACTTGTACCTGATCCATCGACCACAGCGGAAACTTCTCAACTTGAAAGTCTATTTTAGAATGGTCAAACATTATTCTTCTCCTATAAAGTCTTCATAACCTTGACTTACTGATTGCATTTCTGTAACGAGCCAGTCATTAAGTTCATGCAAGTCTAGCAAATCAAGATCAGACCCGCACATTTCTACAAATTCCTCAACCATAGGTCTGCACCATGCATCACTTTCTTGATTGAGAAATAGTTTTACATCTTCGATAGTTTTAAATGTTGGTATTGTCATTTTGTTTCTCACTTTCATATCTAACTATTAAAAGAAATTGATCTCGTTCATCATCAAAGATACCATCAATACAAACACCACCACCAAAATTACTACCTACATTTACATTATTATATGAGCTTTCAGATACTTTGAAAATGTCATACTCAAACATCTTACTCTCCTTCAATCATAACAATTTCTTCATTACCTTCTGTTATACCACAGTATTCTTCTATGATAAATTTCCTGGCTACCTTCATACCATTTTCACCATGTCTTTCAGAGATATCTTTTAGAATCTCCGACATTACCCAACCCTTTTTAAGACTGGCCTTGCCTTTATTCATTAGCTCTAGGACTTCTTCTTCAATAGTCATAGCATTTCTCCTTGTGTTTTATAGTACGAATGTAACTACCCCTACCTTTCTTTGAAGGTACTATCTTATTCGATAGTTTTCTTAGGGTTCTCCAGTATGGAGATCGTTTCTTAGTAACTTTTCTTTTTACCATAGAAGGTATGCTCCCCAAATACAATACAATATAATACTCATAAAGGATATGCTCATTAAGGTATTGAATAACATTAGTCGTACTCCTCTAATCTTTCATATGCAATTGCTTCTGCTCTAAGAGTAGCTTCACTCTCACTATATCCTCTCTCCAAAAGCTCAGTATAGAACTGATCGAAGAGATTCTCTAATAGATTTTGATTATGTAGATTGCTCATGCTAATCTCCTTTCCTTACAATGATATTTAGTGATTGAATAAACGCTTGTTTATCATCTATCTCACGTCTCAAGTTTTCGATTTCGATCAGTGTTTCATAACGTACTTTCACAAGTTCTGAGTCAGCTTCCTCAAGCGTATCATGCTTAGAAAATATTAGTCCGTCAGTTGTTATTTCAAAGGTACTCATAGTACATCTCCTTCTAATTACTAGACTGTTTTTATAACATACTTATGCATAGATGTCAACAGTTGGTTGTGTACTATCTATCCACTCATAGGTCACTGGCATTCCTATCTTTTTCATCATCAAGATAGTAGGTTCTATCTTGTTGAAATCCCAGGATGTAAACACTATCTCATCTTTGTATTTGAGTATCCACATTTTAGTACTCCTCAATTGAGTTATGAAAGCCTTCAATCTCATAGACTGCATCGGATGCAGACTTTGCAGCCTTATAAGTATAAAATACTAATGCAGAATGATTAGCCCATCCTTTTACAAACTTACATTCATCAGATTCTCTGTCAATATCTGACAGAAATTCATTTGTTCCACCTAATCTAATTTTATATTTCATGATAAGATTACCTCACTCTCTGTTTCAATCCAGACTTTAGCACCACAAGATAAAGGTTTATCAGGTCTGTATACTACCTTACAAGGGCCGGTTACAGACACCTCATATGCATACTGATTATCTTTGTAAGTCTTTACCGTAATGACCGGCTCGTTTTCTCCCTGCTTATTATTTCTTTTTATAACGTGCTGATTAATATGGATATACTTTTTCATGAGGGCATCCTTTAAAAGAATGGTCCTGCAACAGGGACTTACCTGCCACAGGACCATAAAGTCTACAGGGATAGGACTTTAGCATTTCCACCAAAGTTTTTAGGCGGCGAGAACATTTCTATATAAAGACTGCGCTTACCCAGGTGTATACCCAGAAAGGAAGCACCTACAGAAAAACCATAACGAGATTTCTTCATCCGCTTTTCCTTAGACCCAAACAAACCCGTCTTATTAATTACCTGCATGGCAATCTCCTTGTGCTGATGTTGTCATGGCCCAACATCATGGCCTTAATATGTTATTTAGTTAGTTCGTTAGAACTCACTAACTAAATAACATTTTAGTGTTTCGGATAGCTCACATTTTTAATTCTTTTATCCCAACAGGCACGGCATGGACCGCAAGCATTACCTCTAGTCCTAGCCTTGCACTCAAAGCCTATTGCCTTATTATTCTTATGGACTGTGCTGGTATTCTTGAATACTTTGGAAGGCTTACCGTCGATCATGGTTGCACTGACCCTTACAACTAGGTTAGCTGGTAAAGTATTAGTTTTTAAATACTTGGCCGCTACTTTGTATTCTTTTGTAGGTAACCAGTGTTTTACTTTGGGTGTTTTTCTAGCTACCTCTACGATTGCTTCCAGCATTTCCAGTGATTGTAAATCACCAGAATCAAACCACCTGTGTTCTTTAACTTTAGCCCTTAGTATTTGAAAGACCATAGCATCTACCCAGTTGCTGGTATTAGAAACCTGCCATTTAAACAAGTTCTTTTTATATCCTTGATCTACGCTGGGACGTAGCTTCTGTAATTTTATAGAGTAGCAGCCACTACAGATACTACCCTTTACCAGGGCAAGTTTTGACCCTGTCAGACAAGCAAAGGCATCCACGGCATAGGTAGTTCCAGGCATTTTAGTATTACCCAGACTTATCTTGCCGTACTCTTGGCTTTCTTTTACTAGCATAGTATTACCTCCTATCCACTCAAAATATGGAGTAAAAGTATTATAATTTGTGTTATTACAATGTATTCAATCATTTTACTTCTCCTTATTCTTTGTGTAATTTTTCCTCATGATATCTGTACCCAGTTGAATAATCTTCAAGACTATTACATAGAGTAGTTCGCCATCCACCAGCATTGCCATTACAGCAAAGATGGTAAAATGGTCTATCCATTTCTTGATGAGAATCAACAGAATCCCATACCCTTCTGAGATCGCAATGCCATGCAGTCCATAGCTTTAGTTTAACATAGTACATTACTTTGTGATAGGTGCTTGTCATTCTACTTCTCCCGTTCAGCCCGTTCAGCCATGAGTAGTTCTTTCAATCCGGCGATAGTCATTTTGTAGAGCGGCTTGGCGGCTTCAATAACTTCATCAAAGCTCATGCCGTCTAGACTACGTTCGATGTTAATAGGGATAATTAGATATTCTTTTTTCATTAACCTTTCCTTTCTATTTAACTAGGCGGCATTATCGTTACCATTATGCTACATCCAACGTTGTTAAGTTTAGATGGATGTATCCCTTCTAACTCTTCAAACTTATCATCAGCTTGTGATATGTTGTCACATACTAATGACATGATAACCTCTTTGTCCTTGTCGTAGTCTATGTATGTGTATGTGTTCATAGTTTTTCCTTTCTTTCTAGGTGTAGGTGGGATTAGGTGGAGTCGAACCACCTTGAACTATGCTGCTATACATAGTGGGCGTTTACATCCTCAACAATAGCAGATAGAGAATGTTTATCAACCCCCGACACTTTTCCAAGTGTCAGACTGCAACCGGCAATCCCTTTAATTAAGTAGCCTGGATTGCTCCAGGCCACTTTGTTAAAGGGACTTATGCTGCCTTGTGATCAAACCCTTCCGGTAGGTTTTCCTTATTCTTTATGACCGGGCTAACCTTTCCGCTGGTATGCTTAATCCAGATTGGAAAACCAGCCTCTAATGCTTTGTCATATGCACTGCGATCACCCTTTTCTTTATGGGCCAGATTATAAACCTTATTCTTTTTGGTGTTGAGAGCTACAAACTGCACGTCAAGACGATTCGACATAATATTATGTCCTTTCCTTATGTTGGTATCATGGGCTACCAACTTGCCCTTCTTAATTAGTTATTTAGTTAGTTCGTTAGTACTCACTAACTAAATAACTTATTAAACTACCTATACCGGCCACTATACAGCCG
>Ga0080013_1006801_pt1 | contig 10017 bp, 8 predicted proteins | sample ETNvirenome_6_85_FD_69236 | JGI IMG/M metagenome (GOLD analysis project Ga0080013, IMG submission 69236) | Marine viral communities from the Pacific Ocean - ETNP_6_85 (SPADES assembly) (version 2) | ecosystem: Environmental > Aquatic > Marine > Oceanic | place: Pacific Ocean | collected 2013-06-19 | reverse complement strand
TTCGCTTCGTAATCCATGCTATAATGCTTGCTATACCACCAAGCAACCAGTATACAAAATCATTTATCTTATCCATCTGCTAGTAAATTCCCCGTCAATTGACTTCACTCAACCCACTCCCACCTCTTGCAGCCAGCCCTATTATCTGTGAAATCGTAGGCGATACACTTCCACCATAGTAAGATCAGTTCCATTACTTTGGATATTTTTCTTTAACAGCTTGAACGTGAGCCTCCCAAGTACCGTGATACATCATATCTAACTGATCTTCCCACGACCCGTACTCAGGTCTACGGTCACGTTGGTATTGCTTGGCATCATAGTCAGCTTTTTCAATAATAAAGCGATCATCCACCGCTTTTGCTTGAGAGGCTGTTAATGGGGTTTTAGAAGGAAACCCATTTTCAATAACGTGAATTTTATCGCCCATTTCGCAGCACGGTTTTTCAGTAATCAAAGCAGCAATTCCTAATTTATCTGGTCTCATCTACGCCTCCACTTCGGAAAAAATAAAAGTTGTATATTGTTGTGTAAATCGTTGTTCAGTTGTTGCATTTGGGTTGACCCACGGTGCGGGGTCTGAAGCAGAATTGTTGCCTCTATACCCCCAAGAAATAGTATGTGAAGCAGCACTCAATGTGCCAAAATTAGCGATTGTATAAGACATCTTTACATAAGCCTGAACATTATATTGCCACGATCCTAGAACCACTGTCGTTCCATCGGTGATGCCGATATCTACGTTAGTAGAAGAACTTGAGTACATTGGAGTCAAGCACGAAACAATCAAGTCTGACGTTGCAGAAATTTTTGTGTAGGAGGCGCTTATGACTGAAACCCAAGTAGTGGTACTTGAAAGGGCTGTGCGTGTGCCGTTTCTTACCGTTTCCATCGCTAGTAATTTACCACCCCCTCCTGCTGGGGCTATTACACCAGAACCCCTTCCAGCATTATTCGATACTGATCCACTCATCTTATGCCTCCACTTCAGAAAAAACAAAAGTTGTATGATATTGAGTCATTCTCCCATAGGTTGGATCGTCTGTTGCATTTGGGTTGATATATACGGCTGGCATTGCAGAACCTCCAGCACTTCTATACCCCCAAGAAATAGTATGAGAGGCAGCACCCAAAGTTCCAAAGTTAGCGATTGTATAAGACATCTTGTGGAATGAATGGTTAGAATTAGCATACCACCCTCCTAGAATCACTGTTGACCCATCAGTCAAGCCAACATCTTGGGCATCAGCAGAATCATCGAACATGGGGACAGTACACGAAACAATCAAGTCTGACGTTGCAGAAGTTTTCGTATATACAGCACTTATGACTGAAACCCAAGTAGTAGTAGCTGAAAGGGATGTGCGTGTATTATTTGTTACCGTTTCCATCGCCAATAATTTGCCAGCCCCTCCTGCTGCTACTATTGCGCCAGAATCTAGTCCAGTATTGTCTGCTATTGTCCCGCTCATTTTACGCCTCCACTTCAGAAAAAACAAAAGTTGTATGCTGCTGTGTAAATCGAACCTCGTCTGTTGAATTTGGGTTAGCGTAGGTATTTGGTATACTGCCGACTAAATTACTTCTATACGCCCAAGAGATAGTGTGGGAGGCAGCGCTCAATGTTCCGAAATTAGCAACTGTATGAGAGAATCTTATATCAACTCTAGGAGTATAGCACCATATACCCGTAAAAAATGTTGTTCCATCGTACAATCCGATGTCCATAGCTCCAGAACTAGTACCCACCAATGGAACGAGGCACTCCACAATCAAATCTGAAGTCGCAGAAGTTTTTGTGTAGGAGGCACTTAAGAGAGAAGTAACTACACCAGCAGATCCAGTTGCTGGAGTGGCCGTTCGTGTACTATTCGTTACTGTTTCCATCGCCAGTAATTTACCGCCCCCACCCCCACCCGACGATGCTATGACACCAGAAGCTCGCCCAGCATTGTCCGCTACTAATCCACTCATAATTCAATCTCCTATAACGTCTGATCGAGATAGCTGACACAAACATCAATATCACTCGTTGATGCTGTGATAATTGATAAATGGTCAGACGCTTCCATTACAAATTTACTGGTATGCTCAAAGGTAGCGTTCGCAGCCAAGGCTTGAGTATGGTAGATATAGGTATCACTTGCACCGCCCCCGTCATCGATCAGTAAATTGAATGTTTCATCATTCCCTGCCGTTTCACAGATCGTCACACTCAAAACAGTGTAAGTGTGTCCTGCTGCAACAGTAAGCAAAGCTTGAACTGAAGCTGCATCACCCCTGAATGTTGCTAATTTTAATAATTCTGATGCCATTTTCTTATCTCCTTGAAATTTAGAATCCTAAAACGAGAGCCTTGCCTGTACTGCTGATCGAGGGATTCATAATTGATGTTGATGAAGTAATTTCATATCCCAAAACATCTAAATTTGCCCCCAACTGGGGCGAGGTATCTGCTGCTACTGAAGCAATTCCACCAGCATCTGTAGCCCAGCCTAGCCCTTGGCTACCATCTGTTTTTAACAGTTGTCCTACCGTACCATCAGCAATAGGTAACTCGAAGGCTACACCGCCGGTTTTTTTAATTTTATCTACAACAATTGTAGAAGCCATAATTTACCCCTTTAAATAATAGTTAATTCACCGTTACCAGCGATTGTCCAAGTATACGTATCAGCAACTGCAATTTCTCCCATCAAGAACTGGTTAGCTGTCGTTGATGTGGTTGTAGTAACATTCGATCCAATCGAATTATAGTTTGAGAAAACCGCACCGTCTGTAGTAACAGCACCACCATCACCAAGAGTCACATCCGAGTCAGGCATCGTGATCGTGCGAGTCGTGCCAGTTGAAATCCCAGATGCTTCAAAGGCAATTTCTTTAGTGGCATCACCGTTATCTTGGATGCGGAAAACATTATCAGCCATTTCAGTGCCAACCCCACCAGTTGCCCCTGTATTTCCAGTAGCTCCCTTGTCACCTGACCGGGCAAACGAAACGTACATCGTATCGCCATTTGTCCATGACCCATTTGAATCGACATGAGTTACGACTGCGGTTAGATACCCCGTTGAATCAGTCACGGCTCCGGTTAGCGAGAAAACAGCATAAGTTGCCGGGGTACCGGATTTACGAATAGTAATATAACCTTCGTGTGCGCTATTCGATCCGTCATCCCACGATGCAATGAAGTCGCTGACATCAGGATTAGAGGTATCAGCCGACACCGCATCGAAAGCAATCGAAGTAACACTAGCAACCGTTGCATGATTCAGGCGTAATTCCCCGGTGCCGGGGTCAGCCATAGTAGTCGAACTATCGAAAGTGAATTTAAATGCGGAAGCTCCAGTGGCTCCCTCAGCAGCTACCTTTGCTGCTTCAGCCGAGACAACATCAGCATTGGTCAGAACGACATCCGCATTGGTCAGAACGACATCAGCATTTGTGAGTACTAAATCGGCAGCTGTATCGGTTGCGTCTGAGGCTGTCAAAACAGCTTTAGCCGTGGCGATTACAGCTTGAGCGGTAGCCGTGGTTGCCGAGGATGCAGCGGAAGTAGCCGAAGAAGTAGCAGAGGCAGCATCGACAATTAAAGTCCATTTAGCAACGTCTGCGTTGCTTGAAATCGGCTGTGAGCCAGATGACGTGTGGGCTGTATTGCAAATATAAATATTGTTATTGGATGTGTCCTTGATGAGATCACGTATGGCATAGGCGGTAGAGGCTGCCCAGTTACCCTGATATACACCAATCTCTTGAGTTGCCTGTAGGTCTCCAGAGGTGTCAAAGGCCAGTAGCTTACTGGCTCTCTGGGCTGCGGTCTTGGTAATAGTGACCGTTCCTGCGTCCGTAACGCTCTCTGAGAACCTGAAGATGTCTCCAGTAACCGTGTTATCAACATCTTGTACCAGCATGGTCAGCTTATCTAGGGCTGCCTCATGTGTCTCTGCGGGAAAGCTGTCGTTCTCTACATAATCCGTTGCCTGAGTACGGGCGATGTTACGGGCTAGGGCAACAATTTCAAGATTAGCCGGGGTATTACCTGTGGTAAAAGTTACATTCCCTCCAGAGCTTTCCCCCGCCCCACTTACTGTATAGTGTGTCGTCAACGTTTTCAATACGTTATCAACATAGACCTTGATTTCTGAGTCTGAGAATATCTTAAAGGTATAGGCGAATACATCTGTACTACCATTAGCTGTATAGCTTACCCTAGAGGTAGTGGTTGATATGGTCATTTGTTACCCTCTAATTTAGCTGAATAGAGATCACGGGCTTTCATGGCACGCCCGAAAAGATCATATTTATGGACAACTTGGTTCCGGGCTAACGTCTTAAAGGAGTTATATATATTGGTCATTATTTCTCGTCGATCATTCATTCGCCCATCAGCGCTGGCAGGGGCTTTTATATAAAACTCTGATTTCCTTGCCCTACGCCATTCCTCTAGTAGGGTGCGCCCACGATTATTTTTAATAGAAGGAATGAGCTTCGTAAACTCATCGTACTCGTAAGGATTCATTCGTACCGAATGCCCCCCTACTCCGACGTTTACTATATCAGAAGGGGGAGATAAGTCTAGCTGTAATTGCCCACGCTTAACTATATTGCCTTTCATATCAACTTCTTTGTCCTCCCCGGCACCGAAAATGTGGCGTAGGGTATCATCTGTCTCAACCTTTTTGAATGAAAGGAATGAAATCATAGGATTGGTGAGGAATCCCGGTAATCCTGTATCTGGCCCCTTATCATGCTTGACTGTACTACCCATGATATTTCTTCTCTTGGGTACCAAATCAGAATGACTAGGCGATACAGCTAATAACTTGGCGACTACTCCACTCCAATCCGTTGGCATAGCCTCTGCACTACTCCCCGCAGTCATCTTATAAGTTTTAAGTTCTGGGGCTTCAGGGTCTTTAACCTTTTCGTAGGCCCGTAATATCGAGGGCTGCATCGTACCCACAACAGACTTAACGGCCCTCGCCCAATCTCTACCTTCCATGCGATCATCTGCTACAACTCCAAGTAACTTATGAAAATTAGGTGCCCAAGTACCGCTGATTAGATGCTTCTGAACCGAGCTTGCTCCCTTCCAAACCAGATCAGTCCACATCTCTGGGTCATCTGGGTGTGCGTCTATAATAGATGCGACATCAGCGCCCATAGCCAAGAGATTAGAGTAGGGGGCAAATCGTGAAATATCCATCCAGTATTCATCGCTATTGCCTACAGCGAAGGGCCGAATCTTAACTGATATCTCTTGATCGATACCTATTTCCTCACGATTTTTACGTTCCCAGTATTTCCGTGATCCCGTTCCGGTCATCGTGCCCTGATTATACATATGCGCCCCCCAGAACATTAACATGCTGCCGTAGGCCATACGTCCCATTTCCAGCATTCTCTCAGAGCCACCATTTTTAAAGCTTTGGTTGCCGATAAAACCCATAGGAGAATGGCGTACCATCAGCTTGGGGATGTTTGTTAGAACCTTTACAAAGGGTACCATTAGCTTAATGGATGGGTGCATCTGGGTGATACCCGTAATCCTTGAAACAATATCACCCGTATTCTGCTGGAATGTCATCAGGTTGGCAAAGTCTTTACCTTGCTCATGGAATCCCCCTAGACGATCCTGAAACATCTTGGGGTTGTCTATAATATCTTTATAAAGCTGGTTGTTTGGTGTCCAGCCCCTTGAGTTCTTGAAAGCATATTTCCATGCCTTGCTATGCAGTTGCATTTCATAGGAAATGGACTTAACAAACTCATCTTCAAGTAGCAAGAATCTCCCCGGTAATCGGTTAAGAGTACCCATGAAGTCTAATCCTAGACCTATAGCAGTACCCTCGGCCCCACCAATGCCCTCTCCAAAATGTTTTGCAGCCCAATGCTTCGCTGAATAATTCTCAATCTTAGCTCCCTTGGTAATCAACTGCTCGTTTGTTATCCCGGCTCTAAGCGAAAGTCTAAAGGATCGTGACAAGCCCTGTATCAAGCCATACATAGAGCCAAACGCTTCCCTAAATAATACCTTGTCTGAGGCTTTGCTTGCCATGAAGGGTATCTTTGAGATCGCAGCAGCCGTAAACTGGGAGCCTACATGGGAGACAAGATTGCCTACCCCTGTAGCTACATTCAGGGCGTGTGTTGCAGGGTTGCTTAAAAGCCCCTGATTGATCCATGCCTCTATAAACTTATTCCAGTTACTACCCTCCCCCATACCCTCAACCATAGCGTTACCCATAGCCTGTGCGCCACGTTGCTCGTATGATTGAAGTAACATAGAAGCCATACGGTCTATATCAGTAGACCCATATTGCCCTGTCCTGAGAGCGTGAACCCATTCTGACTTGGGGAACAAGTCTTGGCTGATTGTCTTATTGAGAAGGTCTTTTTTTACAGCTTTAAAGGCGTGCATACTACGACTTGTTGTAGTCCCCGCCTCTTTAAGAAATGAAAAGGCATCAACCTTGTTAATCGTAGTACGAACAAAATTGCGTATAGCCTCTTGGTAACGAGGATCGCCTGACTTTAGGGATTTAAGAAACTTCATTGCTGCTAAATTCTCATAATGAGAAGACCGAGCCAACAATCCGAACGCATGAACCTGAGCATCATTCAATCCTAGATTCTTAGGAAGGAGTCGAATTGTATCTGCGTCTAATCCAGCGTCTATATACATCGCACCTTCTCTTTTACCCATCTCAGCGGTGCGGGGGCCAACAACGGTTAAAGACCCTCCAGAGCGAACATTCTCATGGGTTGTACGTTCTGCCGATTTAAGATTTTTATTAACCTGCTCGGCTATATCCTCAGCCAGCCATACCTTTTCTTCAAAGTCAGTAGCCTCTATAAATTTCTTAGCTAAATCAGGATTAGATTCTAGCGCTTCTAGCGTAGCTTTTGGGCCACCCCTAGTAACCTGTAAATTTAATACTTCTTTAGGAACAATAAATTTTAAGACCTTTTCTCGCTCTCTCGCTAAGATATGATTCGGATCATCTACCACCGAATGCACACCATCGTCACTTATGTCTAATATTTTCTTGCCTCGCCTCCCCGTTTTCCACCGCTTCCCTGCCTCAACTGCCGTCTTTCCACGCTGCACCTCTAATAGCGTAGCCAATTTCTCTGTCATGCTTGGTATCTTTCCGGCTATGGCTTTAGCTGCTGGCAAGATTGCAAGATCAGCAAAACCGGAGAAGAAACCTTCCTGTAACGCATTACGTAAGCGATTCAATCCCTCTGGATCATTTGGGTCAGTAGCCCAAAACTCTCCTATAGCCCCACCTAAAGCGTTGTCCATATTCACTAGATCGTTACCAAGATTTTCATGGTGCGGAGAGAAGGCTGTACCCCCTGCCATAGTAGAAGCCATCATATTAGAGGTGATCTTACTTTTAGATAGAGCTTGTCCTGCCTTCCTCGTAAGGCCAGTTGCCTGTAATCCCTTGGAGAGTAGCCCAATACCCCTAGTCCACGGCAGCCAGCCAATCATAAATTGACCGATACTACGTGCTGTTTTTCCTGCCACACCACGTCGCTCTAAGCTGTCCATATATTTAGAGATTGCTCTTGCTTCATATTCTGGGGTGCCAAATAAATTCAGGGCTTTAGAAGCTGATACCGCTAATTCATCTATACCGTAACCAACACCAGCATATAATCCAACGGCAGCATCAGATGCACCGTCTAGGAAACTGCCCAGCAAACCTCGTTCTTTCGCCTCCTGCGGAGTGGGCTTCTTGACTTGAAGGTTTTCCGGGGTGCGCATTTGAGGGTAGTCGTGATTATTCCACGATAAGTAAGCAGCTTCTCCGATAGCCTTATCGTACTGCCCTCTCATCTGTAGATGCTCCGCATTAAGCGTTTGACCAAATTTCTCTGCCAAATCAGCATCCTTGAACATGGGAATCTCAGCCACGTACTTGTTATATAGTCTTTGTCGTTCGATTTCTTCTGGTGTCATTTAGACAGCCTCCCATTCCTCCGACTCTACTACTTTACCTAAATTCTTTTTATTGATTTCGCCTTTAGCCAGCTTATCTTTCTCGTATGCCTTTAAAGTGGGGATCTTCTTAAACTCTTTAGCCGACAAACCAAAGTCTTTGGCTGTGCCTAGCTCTGCCCGTAATGATGCCCCCTTACCCATACCCGCACCAAATGCCTCGTTTAGACGATGACCAAGGCCATAGATAGAAAAACCCTTATCTTGTATTTCTTCAAGAATGAACTTCAGTCTCTCTTTAACGCTCCTTTGATCTAATGGCTTTCCACCTGTATATTTATCACTACTCTTTAAAAATCTCTGATCTGCGAAATTCACCTCATCTGCAACATACAATTTACCTTTATGCCTAATAACACGCCCCTCACCAATAGTCATCTTGGCGTTATACGCAGGGTCAGTCCACCGAATATCACTTGCACCCATCTGGTAAGATAAGTTCTTGCCACCCTCCTTATCGTAGTCTGAATAAGAAAATTTATAGCTACCTGTTCTACGACCTCTTTCAATAGCAATCTTAGCAACCCTCCGCACCTCAACTTGCTCATCTGCCTTAAATTGCTTCATGGTACGAATACCATCAAAGCCGAATAGATTTTCCCTAGCTGACTTAACCATTGTTGGCTCTAGGGATGTACTGGCCTTGGATTTACTAGAGAAGAAACCATCAAAAAAACCAGCCTCTTTCTCAGGTTCAGGGGGCGCTTTTTTAAGGGGCCGGGATCGAAAGGGGATTTGTTGGGGCTGACCAACCTCTGGTAGGGGCCGGGATCGGAAAGGGATTTGTTGAGACTGACCAACCTCTGGCAATTGTAATGTTTGCCCAGCCCAGATTTTATTTGGATCAGCAATTTGGTTCAACTGCATCAGTTGCTCCATAGGTATCTTGGTATCACGGGCTATTTCCGATAAGGTATCTCCAGATTGAATTACATATTGGCTAGGCCCTTGTTCTTCTGTGGCTGCATAAGCAGAGCTAGGACTTAAAATATCTCCCAAGGCAGCTAAGACATTATCCATAGTGCCCTCCTCTTCCTGCTCTTCGGGAACTAAATCGGAGAAGTAAGCCTTTCTTAAATCGTTTCTCCTTGGTGCGCCTTGCCCAGCCGGGTCAAGTAGCATCTCCTCCTTAACCCTCTCGTAGTCTCCCTTTCTCGCTGCTTCAACTAATTTCGGGTATCCCAAAAGCCCACCTCTGGTACTATATTCTAGTTCGGTGAGCAACTCTTGCACTCTCCTAGGTTGATCTTCGTAAGAAATATCCCCCTCGCTAAATCCCTTTCCGATATCTGGGCCATTGAATCGTTTATGCGCTAACGCAGACTTCTGGCTAATAGCATACGATAAGGTAGCATCAGCAATTTCTGACTCGGATTTGCCCTCAGTCCTCATCGTATCAATCATAGTCTGTACTTCTGGAGTAACCTTTACTCCATAACCATAGTTTGTCTGCGTTACATTCTTGCCCGGATCAGAGTGTATACCGATAACTTGATTGTCTGTCTCTACTCTTTTCAAATACCCAGCCAGAGAATCTTCTATCCCCAGATTTGATAATTGCTGGGGGCGTGGGATAGCGGAAGCGGTTTGAAACTGCATGGTTTGGTTGGTTGATTGACCAAAGTTCAGCTTATCAATATTCTCCTGTGTAGACACTTCACTTGGAAGACCCGTGGCTTGCCTATACTCCTCTGTAGTGGCATATAACGGTTGCCAGTTCCCTTTTCCCGCTTTTCTTTCGGAAGGAATAACCTTATCAAACTCTCTTTCAAGCTCGTCACGCAAGGTGCGGTAATAACGTACCGTGTCTTCACCCTTATCGAGTGACCCGAGGATAAGCTGGCCCACATGATTTAAGGCATTATTGACCCGTATTCCTAGCTCAGATTCTGGGCCTCTATTCCTGATTTTTTCAAGCATCTGTGGAGCATCGTTTAGGGCTTGTTGATGTGGTGCATAATCTGTAGTAGTAGCCTCTTGGGATTCTGGAGGGTTTAAAAAAT
>Ga0080013_1006800_pt1 | contig 10017 bp, 22 predicted proteins | sample ETNvirenome_6_85_FD_69236 | JGI IMG/M metagenome (GOLD analysis project Ga0080013, IMG submission 69236) | Marine viral communities from the Pacific Ocean - ETNP_6_85 (SPADES assembly) (version 2) | ecosystem: Environmental > Aquatic > Marine > Oceanic | place: Pacific Ocean | collected 2013-06-19 | reverse complement strand
AACAGTTTCAGAATATCTCTTCAACCATTTTCTATATTCTCGATTGGTGAAACCCAGTTCATCTCTTAAATCAGAACATTTACGAGGAGCCCATTTACAGGCTAACCTATCCTTTTCACGAATAGCTTGGGCGAAAGTCTTAACTACTCCTTGAATATGGAAATATGGAACTAAGTCCTTCCAATATCCTAACTCGGCAAGAGTACGAGCATTATCACTTATAAACGCTGGTGATGTCTCCCCAATCTCCCGTAAGACCGTGTGGAAAGTTTTTCTCTCACCAGAACCTTCTCTTGCTGCTCTCGCCCAAAATAAAACTTGTGTTGCTAATTCTTTATTGTCTTGATATGCTTTATCGAACTCTTCAAGGAGTTGTAATCTGTCTGAATGTCTCATATTACCAATGCGAGTGAATAAATCAAGACATTCTTTTCCCGATGTCTTGTTTGTAATAGCTCCATTTGTAGTTGTTGTGTAGTTCATCATTTAATCCTTAAAGTTTATCATTTATTGTTATTTACAATATACGAAAGATTTAGTATATAAGTCAAGCCTTTTTTTAATTATTTTTAATATTCGTCATCGTCAGCATAATAGTATGATATTGCTATCCCTACTATAAATAAATAAATCATCCACGCGAATGGATTATATATTAATATATCTGCTATCATTTATTTCTCCTAATCTTGAATTTTTAAATCTGTAAAATCTGTTTCTTCAAATGAATCATAGTGGTCATCACTTTCAAACATAAAGTCTAAGTCATCTCCCCTAAATTCACGAACTAAATCAGTAATTGCTGTTATAACACTTACTTTAGTTATATTTTCGTCATTACTACCTTGTTCTATTACATTGTCTAACTCATCTAATAATTGTTGTAATTTCATTTTATTTTGTCTCCCATTTGTTCCAATATAAGTTTGCTGTTAATAAATCGTTTTTTGTAAGTTTCACATCTTCTTTTAATTGTTTTATCTTATGTTCTACCCACCTTAATTCCAAGTTATCAATATCTGGATTTGTATCTTCCATTCTCTGTAACAACAGAATAAATTTAGTGAGTATGATAGAATTGTCATCTCCATCCTTAATTTCATCTAATACATCTACTAATCTTTTTCTTGCACCTTTACTTGGCATATCGTTTCCATATTTTGTTACATTCTTCTAATTGGATTTTCATAGGATAGTCATCTCTCTGTTTGAGATTGTTAATCAACCCAATAACGAAATCTTTATCAGATTTATCTGGAAGTAGACCTGGTGCACCGTCACGATAAGCATCATTGATAAGATACTTTAACTTAAATAGTTTATCTAATATTATTGAATATTTGGTTTCTAATGGTTTCTTTTTAGACATATGTTTTCCATAAATTATTTGCTCTTTCCATCTGATGTCTATCCAATCTGGCACCTTCTCTTAAAGCAGATATCTGTCCCATAACCCAAAGCTTATCTTTTTTAGAATCAATACCAGTTCTCTCGTGATGGTCATTGATACGATACTTTAATTCTAATAGTTTTTGAACTATAGGACTATTTTTCCTTTTTGCTGGTTTCTTTTTAGTAGCATATGCTGTTTTACTTGGTTTCATTCTCATCTCCATTATATCTTTTATAAATTTTATTTAGTGCATTCATCTGTTTTTCAGATAATTTACCATTCTTCATCAACTGACTTTTAACTGACTTGATAAATGGTAGTGCTGAATATTGATTTATGTATCTTGCACTTTTATTTGAATCTTTAGCTTTTACTATTGTATGGACAAAATCTATCTTTTCCAAGATAGGTTTTACCTTATCCATTCTTTCTAATCTTTTTACTGTATCATACATAGGATTAGTCATCGCCTTCTGAACTGCTCCTATCATCTTTGGTGACATCTTTCTGTTACCAGTAATTAAAATTAAATACATATCCATAAGGAATTTATTATCTTTAATTTCTTCTAAATGTTCCTTACACCATGCTATTTCTTTTGAATAAAGTTCTTGATTAGATTCTCTATTCTTTTTTATCGTTTCAGGTTTTGGTTTACGATAAAATGCCACTAATCACAACTCCTTTGACAATTCCAAGTTGTAACATCATTTTCTACTTTATAACTATAAAAACCATAACCCCTAAAATGATAACCATATTCTACTTGTAACTCCATAGCTTCTTCTTCAGTTAATATTCCATCAAATGTAAAATATAATGAATTACCAACACCATTACCACCATCACTTGAAACTGATAAATAATCTAATTTCGTTGGTTCATATGATGATTCTAATTCGTGGCTAATAGGAATACGCTTCCTACTATTATAATATTCAAATACCTTACTCATCGTCACAACACACATTAGCACCCAATGTAGCACAACAATAACCACAAGTTACTGCTACTACACCTTCATCACAACACACAACATTTCCACACTCGTCATTACGACATTCTAATTCATTCATTTTATATCTCCTTTATTAAATTAAACTTCTAACCATATCCAAATCATATAATGACATAACAACACAAACATTAAACAACCTAAACACATTTCTAAAACTGACATCTTAACCTTTCTTGGCACAATACCAAGTACAATATTTTTTATCCTTATACTCTATTTTTGCGGGTATCTTACCACACTTACTACATTTATCATTCTTACCCATTCTTATCTGCCCTCCCACGAGCCATCATCAACATCATTCATTAATAATTCTGTGTCATCATCACCACAAGTACAATTAGTTCCATCACAACAAGCAACGAATGTTTCCCATTCATCACTACCTTCCCATAAAGTTCCTTCTAATTCATCATCATTAACATCAACAGAATAATTGTTCTCTATCAACCAATCATTTAATAATCCACAATCTTCTTCTGATAAAGATTCCTGCCACTCATCAGAAGTATCTAACCAATCAACACCACAATTTGTATCTGGAGTGTCATTTCCATTCATAGGATAAACAGTGCCATCCTCATCTATACAAGAACCAACACTTTCTAACACTAAAACATTTAAACTCATAATTAAAACTCCTTTTCTTTCTACTATAATATACGACAAAACCTCAACATAAGTCAAGGTTTTAATTGTAACAATTTGTAACAGGATTTATATCAAACCATCTTTTTTGAATTTTGTATACCATTTTTGCCAGTTTTTCTGTCCGAACTCTTCGGCTTCTATTTCATATTTATTGTCTTTATATTCATCTTTACCTTGTTGTACTTGTAAGTTCATTTCCCATTCATACATTTCTTTGAACTTTTTCCAACCATATTTCTTGGAATCCATAGCGTGGTCTATTTCGTGAATTATTGTTATAAGGAAAGGTTTTACTTGACTTTTCTTGAGTATTTTATATCTTGTGGAAAGTAATAATGTTCCTCTATCTACATCGTAATGGGCATGGTCTTTCATTGATTTCATTCTTACTTTAACACTCTCTACTTTGTAGTGTTTTAGTAAGACAGCAATCATCTGATTTTTATTTGTTTCTGATATAAATTCCTTAATTAACATCACATATAAATATACGAAACTTTAGGTATTCGAGTCAAGCTTTTTTTCGTCTAATTCTGGACTATTTATATGAACTTCAGTAACCGAACCACTTATCTGCGATGGATTATCTGCGTAATCTTTTACAACAGATTTAGCTTCTTCAGTTATTTCTTTAATTAATCTTTCTAACTCGTGTCGTTCTGCTTTTGTCAATTGTTTAAATCCTTTTGTCATTATAAAAAACTCGCACTTACATGATTAGAATTAATCCACCATATTTTACCTAAATTATCAGTAACTCTGATAGTTTTATCTTTTTCATTAAATTCATCTATTTTAACAATAGAATTTTTATATAACATACCATCGACACTTGGTATATCTTTCTCTACACGAACTCTTTCACCTATTTTTAATTTTCTATTTCTGTGGTCAACTAATTTACTCATATCTATTCACCAAGCCATCCGAATTTACCTTTTTTACCTTTTTTACTTTTCGGACTATTCTTCTTTTCTTTTTTTGGTGTTTTTTTAGGTGAAACTTCAACCACTTCTTCTTCAACTACTTCTGCTGTAACTTCTTTAGATGGTCTTTCTTCAACTGGAATTGGACCTACACCTCGTGGTGGTGCACCTTTAGAAGTGTCGATTTCTTTTTTAGCTGTATCTTTAGAAAAATTCTTTTCATAACTTTTATCATCAATTAATTTATTCTCAAGAAAATGATTTAATATATCAGTAGCTAACATTTCTTTTGTGTTAGCGTCAGGTACTAAATCACCATACTTTGAAATGACATCTATTATTGTTGTTTTCATATTACTCATAATAACCTCCTAGTTATTTTATATTATTTACAAAATGCTTTAGAACTTTGAAAATGTCCATTGTTAGATAAATAACAATTTGGACATAATAATCTCATATTCTTCAAACTTTTATTATCTGAATTACCATCAACAAAATCAAGATTTAAACATATTTTGTTATCTGTAATTCGTTCTTCGTCCCATTTACATATAGAACATTCTTCTTGCATCCACCCATCTTCTATCAATCTTTTCTTTATCATAGAAAATGTATAGTGTGGGTGTGACTTTCCACTAAATACATCTTCCATATTGATTCGATATTTACCAAATCCTTTTTTTATACCAACACCTTCTTGATTTATGTGTTGTTCAAATATACCATAATATTTAGCCCATTTTTTATATGTACCATAAGAAACTTTTAACCAACGAGCAGCTTCTGATGCTGACCTCGTTTGTTTTTGAGATTCTAAAATCATATTCTTAGTCAAGACTAATCTTTTACCTGGAATATGTAATGGTTTTCTTATTGAATTAGTCATCCATTAACTTTTATAATAAACTACAGCATTTCTCTTCACAACTGGTAAAGTTTCTCCTGTCTTTGTATTAAATGCTTCAGTTTCACTTATCTTTCTATATGCGTGATTATCTTCATTCTTATTTTCATTTAACCAAAATAATTCACCAGTATTTAATGAATCAAATGTTCCTGATTCCCATCCATCTCCATCTCTAACTCCTGGTGGGTTATATCTATCTTGTGCTGGATTATTTGTCATCTTTTTCTTCCTCCTGTAATAATTGTTTTTCTGATACTTTACTATCTTCTTCTTCTTCTTTTGTAACTGCATTACTTCTTAAAAATTCTTCAATATCAACATTTAATCTTTTTAATTCTTCTACTGCAAGACTCCTAACAAAGTCGTCTTCTTTAGTATCAATTACTGTTGTCATAAGTTTCGTTATATATGGTCCTAATTTATCCGCCATTTACTATTACCTCCAATGAATCTATATATTGTAAATCACAACTACTTGTGTATCCACAATAAACTTTTATTGTATCTCCTACAAATTCTTCCCAAACACCCAATACCGTATGAGCTATACCTTCACTATCTGTATAACTACTTGTGTTTACCAAACTTGTCAAATTATCTGTACCATTATATTGAATATTTATCTGTCTATTAGTCACCCAACCTACTCTTTGATAATCAACACCAGTATCTGCTTTTAATGTTGAAAATGTTTGAACATAACCATCTAACCATTCCATATGATAATAACCATTTTCATCCATCTCTAAACTCGGTGCTGATACATCTAAATAACAATCATCAATACAAGGTGTCAGAGATGTATCACATCCAACAAATAATACATATATAAATATATATAAAATAATATTTCTTACCATTTATCTCTTCTTTTCTTTTTGTTATTTTCTTTTCGTTGTTTGCGTTTTTTACGATTTTTATCTCTTTTTCTCTGTTCTCGTTCACTATCCCAAGTATCTCTATCTACATAAGGCATGTTAATTCTCCTCATCTAATTTAAGAGTATTTAGATAATCTCTAATTTTAATCAGTTCCTTTTTATAATGATTAGTTACCCAGCCATCATTATGACCACTAAATGCTTCTAATGTATATTTTTTTATATCTGATAATATTTTTTCCATTTGTCTTCCATTTTTCTATTTTTACAATTTATTAAAGTTTCTTCATATGTTTTTAATTCATTAATTGTTATTTTAAATATTCCTAACTCAAACTCACCAACTTCAAGTTCTTCATTATTAGCAAGTATCTCTGATAATTTGTTTATGATACTAAATTGTTCTTGTGTAAATTCTTTAGCATCAAACTCAACAATTATATCATTATCAGGTTCATTATCCATTTTTGATTTAACTCTTTCTTTTAAATCTATATAAGAGTTCTTTTGTTCTTCTTCTACATATCGTTTCCAACCCCACACATCTGTATAAATTGTGGAACACCAGGGTTCTAACGCATATAACAAATCAATATTACAATTTTCAACTACAAATCCTATATCATATTTAGGTAAAACTCTCGGCATCATATTTTCATCGTGTAAAACATCACTTCCCCATTTTCTATGCCATTCTCTAAATTTTTGTTGTCTTAATTTAGTATATTCTTCTGAATCCTTTGGTTTATACCAAATTGTTCCATCTGGTAATGGTATTTCTTTTTCTATCTCCAATCCATCTTTAAATCGTGAACCTCTACAAGTCATATGATAACAATAAGAATCCCTACTCTGAATTAACTCATAACCCTTTAAATGAAACCTATTGAATATATCTGAATCTTCTAACTCCATTGGTGCAAATAATGGGTCGTGGCCACCAATAGCTTCAAAATCTTCTTTATACATCATCCAGGGTGCGAAGATACCATTTGTCGTTTTATCTTTGTTAAGTTCTTCTTGTTCAATGACTAACTTTTGAAAACCATCATCATCAAATTCATCAGTTCCTAATCCAAAATTTCTAATTATTTTTTCAGGCCCTGGTGGGTGTAATGGTGGTTCTATTCTTGTTGAAGATATAACCTTACCTCTATCTAAATGTTTAATCATATTATTTACATAGTTTGGTGTAGCTATCATATCTGCGTGGAATATAGAAAATATTTCGTTGGTTGATAATTGAACACCAACATCGTATAATACTGTATGACCGACTCTATTTGGACCATCATTTCTATGTATCTTAACATTTACATCTTGTTTTTCAATCTCATTCATCCATTCCCAAGTTCCATCCGATGAAGCGTCGTCTAACATAACTACTTCGTGAACATAACCTAAATGTTTTCTTATACTATTATATGCTTGTTTAAGATATGGTAAATTATCTCTACTTGGTAGTATGAAACTAATTGTTTTCATATTATATATTCTCCCCATTCATTTTTCTCTTAAATCTCTCTACATTAAAAAATGCTTCATAATTACTCCGAGCTGTCATAGAAGACATTTCATAAAACTCTTTATCTTTTCTTAATCTGTTGGCTATCTCTCTTGCTCCCTCTATATCTTCTACATCAACTGACAATTGTGGGAAACACATTCTTTGAGTATCTAAATTTATATTACCGATACAAGGTATACCAAGATAAGCACAATTCAAAGAAAATGTTCCTGCGGCTGTAGTCGGCATTAAATGAATTGCGTATTTAAATGTTGCCAATGTTCTTATCCATTCAGTCCAAGATAGATAAGGTAAGTGATTTAAATCTTCTATATCTTCTTCAAATTCTCTTTTGTTGTGCATTGACGGTATCCACTTCTCAACACCAAACTCATCCGCTATAAGATAACTCTGAAAACCACCATACCATCTACAAAAATTTCCACCAATTAACACCTTATCTTCAGGTTTCCATTCTATATCTTTTATGAGTGTATCTTTCATTAATGATTGTAATACTCTAACTTCCATATTAGGAAATAAACCTTTATACCAATCAACATCCTTTATATTATGACAAAATATTATATCACTTTCTGCTATCTGATTATAATATTTAAATTGTTCTTCTATGGTATAATCATTAAAAAACCAAGATGGTCCTTCTTGCATATAAGCAACTTTCCCATTATTCTTTTTTAATGTTTGTACAATATCTAAATCTAAATATTTTGTAAGTAAATTTGGTATGTCTGATTCCATACGCAGACCTTCAGAATTTAAATATGTTTTTCCCTTAGGCCATATTATGATAACTAAATCATAATCTTTTACATTAGTATATTCTACTAATGGGTGATGTGTCGCTTTCAATTCATTCATCCAAGCAAATTCAGTTCTCATATTTTCATGAGTATCTGATATCTGACCAGTAAATCCCATTTCTGTTAAGAATGCTATGTTCATTTTAAATTCTCCATCAATTTATAAATAATTTCTTTATCACTTTCTGTATGTTATCTTCTAACCTATCTACAAAATTTCCATTTATTATTTTATTTAGATATTCTGTATTTTCTCCAGTATAATATTTAAGTTCTGTGTCTGTATAATCGATATCTACATCACTATTACAAATATCTTTTATCTTATGAGCTATATCTTTTAATGTCATCTTTGTATTATAACAACATTCAACACTTTTCATTGGAGTTCCAACAGTTATATAATGTTCAACTAAAATAACTAAATCATTCATATGAAAAAAATCCATAAATTTATTTTCATTTACAACAATATTTTCTCCATTGAGACATCTGGTAATACACGACTTTATAAATCTTGTCGAAATTTCATTTTCGTCAAACAAACCATAAATAATTATATTATAAAAATTATCTATTTCTTCAATAATATTAGCTATAATTCTCTTACTAAATCCATATTCACCAGTATCCATAAATTGAGCTCCTGAACCGAAGTGTATCAACCTATCAAAATGATTTCTATTTTTAACTAAATTTAAAAACATCTGTATATTTTGGTGTAACACTTCTTCAGTATCTTCCTTTAATCTACTACCACCAACACTTGCACAATGGATTACTACATCAAAATATTTATCTTTAAAAAAGTCATCTACCTTTTGTGTATTTACCATATCACATATATTTCTATTAATACAAGTTATGTCATAATCTAATGCATTTGAAAGATGATTTCCTATATAACCATTTGTTCCTGTAATTAGTATTTTCATTATTTATTCTTCATTGATTGATATTTTTATTTCTTGCATCTCATCATCATCCAAATGTGGAAACATATCTTCTAATGAAGTTGATACTATATTACCTTTCTCATCTTTTCTACTTTGCACACGAGGTAATAGTAATTGATTTTCAACCATTAATATTTCACACAAAACTGGACCATTATATTTTAGAACCCCATCAATATTTTCTTCCAGCTGGTTATTGTCATCAAACTTAAATGTCTTAATACCATAAGCTTCTGCTATTTTTATAAAATCTGGATTACTAACTCCACTTTCATTATTAGAACCAATATACTTACCGTTAAATAAATTATCTTGCATTAAAGAAATAGCTAAATAACCATTATTATTTAATACAAATATCTTAATTGGTATATGGTGATGTATAATTGATTGTAATTCTTGAATATTCATTTGAAAACCACCATCTCCATCTATACATATAACTGGCCTATTCGAAGAGATTGAAGCTCCTATTGATGCTGGCAGTGCGTATCCCATAGACGAATTTCCAAAATTTGAAAACATTCTCTGACCTTTTTTTACTCTCAAACTCTGCATAGACCATACCAAATTACCACCCTGATCAGGTATTATAATTGAATTATTTGGTATATACTTATCTAAAACTTCTAAAAATTTATATGAACTTAATGCCTTATTAAATTTCCAACTATTATCATAAACTTTTGATTTCCATTCTTGAGTTATTATACTCCATTTTTCATCCAAAAGTTTTACATTTACACAATTAAGAAACCTATCTAAAAAATTCCCAATGTCGTTTATTATAGGCAGATCTATATTTAATCCTCTGCCTTTGTATATTTCATTTTTATCAATATCAACCATTACTTTTTTAGAGTTTCTTGAAAATAATTTTAAATCTCCACCGGTTTGTCGAGTATCTAATCTTGAGCCCAATACAATAAGTAAATCACAATTCTGAACTGTA
>Ga0080013_1006798_pt1 | contig 10021 bp, 7 predicted proteins | sample ETNvirenome_6_85_FD_69236 | JGI IMG/M metagenome (GOLD analysis project Ga0080013, IMG submission 69236) | Marine viral communities from the Pacific Ocean - ETNP_6_85 (SPADES assembly) (version 2) | ecosystem: Environmental > Aquatic > Marine > Oceanic | place: Pacific Ocean | collected 2013-06-19 | reverse complement strand
TTTAAGGCGATGATGCCTAAAGCGGGCCCGCTTGAAGTTTCGGGCGATTTGTTGCCGTCTGGTGATGGAGGGGGAAGTTTAGGTAATTCGACCGCGGCCGACGATGCTAGCAATATACGATGGAAGAACTTATCCACCCAGGATTTACATTTGAGCAATGATCGCGGAAGCTATACAATTATCGAGGAAGAGGAATACCTCTCCATTCGAAATCATAAAAACGGCAAACTTTATAAGTTTGTTTTAGAAGAAATCGTAGAAGAAATCGTAGAGGAGGAAGGGTAAGATGCCTATTTATGTAAGTGGCTCCACTGGTACCAATAAACTAGGGAATGCCTCGGCCGTCAAATTAACGTTCACGTCTAATCTAGGAATCCACACCGGCGTCGGCGCCACCAAGCTATCACTTCCTGCTGTAGTAAGTGGATCCGGAACAATTCAGGGACAGCTTTCTGGTTCCTCTATAATTCTTCAGGACATTATACACACAAGCGGCTTGCTTGCTCTTTCCGCTAGTGATTCTGGTAAGCTTATTATGATGAGCCCACAGACTACAGCTAGCTTGCCACCATTGACCACCAATAGTAATATTGGTCTTTATTATACTTTTATCATGGCCAACGATTTTTCCGCCACTGCAACCAGAATATCCGCCTCTAGTACTGGCGGCAATAACGGGCGTTTACATGGGGGATTTGTATCTACAGACGGAGGAGCATGCGCATCAACGTCGCCCGGTAACGAAAAGGAGATGCTCTTTGGGGCAGGATCTCTGCGCGGGGATTCCGTGGTTGTTTCCTGTGTAGGAACCAGATGGAACCTTCGCGGCATGGTGAATACATCGGGCGCTATAACATTTTCGTAAGCAATAAAGATAAAGCTTCAAAATGCCGATCTGTTGAAAAATACCGCCGTCGATTTTTTGAGATTTTCGGTTTAGAGAAAAAACAGAAGAACCCCCAGCACTCCTGGGGGTTTCTCTTTTTATAAACTAATTACATCAGCGGGAGAACCATTGAATGCCAACGCAAGCCTTAAATCCTAAATCAAACACCAGCACAGTAGTATTGACCTCGACAGGAAGTGCAGCTTTGGTTGCTGCCACAGTTCCGTTTGGAATATACACGGGATCCGCCGATTTCTTAAGTGGCGCATCATTACAAGTCAATTATGTATATAAGAAGCTTGGGGGCGATGTTGTAGACATTGAATTAACTCCTGGGAATGTCTATTCGGCGTATGAAGAGGCTGTGCTGGAATATTCTTATATTGTTAACCTGCACCAAGGAAAGAATATATTACCAAATGTCTTAGGTAATCAAACCGGTACGTTTGACCATAGAGGCAATTTGGTAACGGGCCCGGTTAGTGCCAGCCTGAGATATCCAAGATTTCAGGTATCTACAGCGCGCAATGTTGGAGATGCCGCCGGGACGCTGGGTAACATCGGGGGTACCACTCGTATTTATTCGGCCTCTTTTAAGCCCGTGAAGGACCAGCAAGATTATGACTTGCAAACCATCATTTCGAGCGCGTCAGGCACCGGAACTGATGATGGTGGTACGGCCGTCCCATATGCCGGCATTGTCGAAAACAAAAGGGTAATTATTACAAAAGTATTTTTTCGTTCACCCCGCGCAATGTGGCGTTTTTATGGATATTATGGGGGTGTTGGGGTTGTCGGCAACTATTCCACATATGGACAGTTTGCAGATGATTCAACATTTGAGATTATTCCGACATGGCAAAATAAGATGCAGGCAATAATGTATGAGGATTCTATTGTCACGCGCACTTCAAATTACGCTTACGAGCTTAAAGATAATATGTTGAGGCTGTTTCCCACACCGAGCTATTGGGGTTATGAAGAATCAGATCGCATTTGGGTACAGTTTTATGTCGATCTTAAAAATGCTTGGGATAAGAATCCTAATTATGATGATGGCAGGGAGGGTATAAATAATTTAAACACTCTTCCCTTTGATAATATTCCGTATGCAAATATTAATGCCATAGGAAAGCAGTGGATTAGAAAATATGCCCTTGCGCTCTGCAAGGAAATGTTGGGGCAAATTCGCGGCAAGTTTACTACGATGCCCATTCCCGGCGAAAGTGTTACGTTAAATCATTCCGAATTGCTCTCACAGGCGAAAGAAGAACAAGCCCAACTTAAAGATAAGCTAATGGAAATTCTTGATTCTGTCACCTATCCAGAATTGGCCAAGACTGACGCAGAAATGGCAGAGGCTACCCAAACTACGTTTAAAGCCACCCCCCTTCCGATATTTGTAGGATAATAAATGAATGGCAAAAAATGAATGGAAAAGACCCGCTGCCCCACCTCCTCCGCTTTTCTTCGGTGAGAAGGAGAGAAATCTTGTTAAACAGGTTAATGACGAATTAATAGAGAAAGTCATTGGCCAGCAAATTTTATATTATCCAATAGATGTTGAAAGAACAAATTTTCATGAACTATATGGAGAGGCAATTGAAAAAACATATTTGCCTCCCGTAAGAGTTTATGCATTGGTTGAATTTACTGATTTCTCCACGGATTATCTCGAAAGTGCCGGAGTTGACATGACGTGGGAGATTAATGTCCATTTTCATAAGAGAAGATTGGAAGAAGATCAAAATATGTATGTTCGCGAAGGCGACTTTGTTTTGTACGGAGAATATTATTACGAGATAGTTAAATTAGCAGAACCTAAGCTCTTATTTGGGCAAGCCAACCAGACTTTTGAAATTTCTGCAAGATGCATGAGAGCGAGGCAGGGACTATTTGATGCTACCTGATAATTTTGATTTTGCAATGTTGCCGGCAGGCACAAATTATAATTTAAAAGAAATAGGGATGCTTGCATCTACAATCGAAGATATAGACCAGGCATTCGTGAATTGGGTAAAAGACGATTTGCGCTTAAGTACCCAAACAAATGAAGGATTTAAAACAGTGCCGGTTCTGTGGCAGGCACCAGAGCGCTCTTATCAGGTTAAACACTCCAAGGCCCTCCGAGACGATGGAGGCGCCCTCAAGCTTCCTTTAATCAGTGTAGAAAGAGCGGGGATCACGAAAGACCCTGAGCGCAAGGGGGGCTTTCAAGCGCAGGTGTATTCTAAGGATGAGCCCGGCCGAACTGGTCGATGGGTTATAGCCAAGAGGATCGTGGAGGATAAAACTCGTAATTTTGCGGTAGCTTCCGGCACACGCGCCAACACTGGCGCCGCCAGCCAGCGCAACTATCCGCGGATAAATAAAAAGATTGTTATTAAAACGTTATCTATTCCCATTCCAGTATATATCAATATAGATTACAAAGTTGTTCTGAGAAGCGAATATCAGCAACAAATGAACGATCTGCTGGCTCCTTTTCTGACTCGCACTGGACAAATAAATTCTTTTATAATGAGGCGAAACGGTCATTTATATGAGGCATTTATAGAGCAGGGGTTTGCTCACAATAATAATGTTTCTAACCTGGGAGAAGAGACCAGAGTATTTACATCTGAGATAACTATTAGAGTTTTGGGCTATCTGATTGGCGAAGGTGAGAATGATGATCGCCCCATTGTACGTGTAGAGGAAAATATTGTGGAGATTACTTATCCACAAGAGGGAATCGTCAAGGATCCCGCGGGATATATCAATTTTACATCCTGAACTGAAAGTTCGCTTTTCTTCTGGATTCCCCCGCCTTTTGAAGTTCAAAATACTATTTAAACTATGATTGTACCGCAATTAAATCCGATTATTTATAAGCGAGGAACCACATATGTCAGTAAAAAACTTTAAATTCGTATCTCCTGGGGTGTTTATCAATGAAATTGATAATTCTTTTATCCCCAAGTCAGCCCAAAACTTCGGGCCACTCGTCATTGGGCGCGCCACCCGTGGGTTGGCAATGCAGCCGGTAAAAGTTAATTCTTATTCTGATTTTGTGGGGATGTTCGGTGATACGGTGCCAGGTAAAGGTGGTGGTGATATTTATCGCGATGGCAACTTTCAATCTCCCATGTATGGGACGTTCGCGGCTAAAGCATTTCTAAAAGCAAATGTTGCCCCCCTCACTTATATTCGCCTTCTTGGGACAGATGATGATAATGCTACTGCCGCCGGAGTAGCCGGTTGGCAAACTGTCAAGGATCCCACTAACGAATTTAAAGAGAATGGCGGCGCTTATGGGTTGTGGCTGTTTAAGAGTGCTTCAATACAGTATTCCGCCCTGGGACTGCCTGCCAATTTGGGGAATGGGCGCCTTGCCGCCGTTTGGTATTTAAACCAGTCAGCTTCTATTGCGCTATCAGGAACGTTGTTTGCAACGGGCGCCGCAGGCCAGCAGCCTGGATCTGGGGTCGGCAAGGTCATCTCAAGTGACTCTACCAATCATTTCCGCATTACTCTATCCAGTTCGGTCGCGGCGCGTACAAAAACTTATAAATTTAACTTTGACGCTCTGGATGACAAGTTTGTTCGAAAGGTTTTTAACACTAATCCACAATTAGCCACCACAGCAGGCGCTTTTTATCCCGCAGCTTCCGCGGAAGATTATTGGCTGGGCGAAACATATGAACAGTATATCCGCGATAAGAGCCTTGTGGGGGTAGCTGCTCATGGTGTCATTCTGCCTCTTGCCCAAAATCAAACCGTCACTCTGGGACCGTCTGATATGCGTCAGGCATCCAGAGAAGCCGTCGCCGGATGGTTTATTGGTCAGGACCTTGGTGGCACTACGGGCTCTTTTCAAGCTCAGGGACAGCAGAAGCTCTTTCGCTTGAAAGGCCGAGGACATGGCGCATGGTTATACAAAAATTGCAAGGTCTCAATTGGAAATATTAGAAAATCGACAACCACCCTCACGGATTATGGCACATTTTCTGTAATTATTAGGTCGATTTCTGATACTGATAACGTTGTGCGCGTAATGGAAAGATTTGATAATCTCACTTTGAATCCCGCATCTCCCAACTTCATCGCTAAAAAAATTGGCGATCAGTATGCGCAGTGGGACGCAACCAACAAATTGTTGAAAACATATGGTGAATTCCCAAACCAGTCAAAATTTGTTTATGTTGAAATGAATCTTGATGTTGAAGCCGGCGCCACCGCGGAGGCTCTTCTTCCTTGGGGATATTTTGGACCCCCCAGGTTTAAGGATACGGGAACGGTCTCCGGAAGCGGCGCGGCGCCCCTACTTAACAATACCTTCATTTATTATCCGGCCACCGGACTGTTGGGTAACGATACGAACGCTCTTTTGTCAGGAGGGGTGATCCAGCCCGGCTTTGAAGCCAGCGTTGGACCTCTAAGTGGCACCCTTCGTTTCCCGGATGTGCGACTGCGCATTTCGGCTTCTGATGGGGGACTAACCGATCAGGGTAAAGCCTACTTTGGAATGCAAACAACGCGGACGGCAGCTTCTACTGTTAGCGACCCCAGCATCGCAGACTTTCACAGACTGCCATATGCCGGTTTTGCTGATGATCCAACTTCTTATGGGACGCAGAACCCGAGTGCCCTTTCGGGCGCCTCGGCATGGGCTTATATGTTCAGTATGGATGATTTGGTGAAGGATTCCAACGGGATGTACCATTGGGCTTCGGGCTCACGTCAGGCTGGTAATGCTCAAGCATATTCAAGTACCTTATCTGATAACATAAGGGCTTTCACGGCACCTTTCTGGGGCGGATTTGATGGTTTCAACATCCTGAAGCCCGATCCACTGTATAACAACGGAATGACCGAGGGTACCTCTACCGAGCTTAACGATTACGAGTATTACACCTGGAAGCGGGCAATTGATACCGTAGCTGACCCCGAGTACATTGACATGAACATGTTGGTGGCGCCTGGGTTGACCCTGGACTCGCTTACAACTCGCATAGTAAGAACGTGCGAGGAACGAGCAGATACATTGGGCGTCATTGACCTTCCAAACGTCTATATTCCAGATCATGAGGCATATTATGCGAGCAAGGCTAGCCGGATTGGGACAACGCCCACGGCTGCATCGACGGCTTTGAAAAATAGAGTGCTTGATACGAGTTATGGCTGCACCTTCTATCCGTGGGTACAGACAAAAGATGAGCCCACCGGTCGGATGTTGTGGGTTCCACCTTCTGTGGCGATGCTGGGGGTTTTTGCGAGTTCGCAGAAATCCAGCGAACTTTGGTTTGCGCCGGCGGGCTTTAATCGAGGTGGCCTCACTGATGGCGCCGCAGGAATTTCTGTTACGTCAGTTACGGAGCGCCTAACGTCCAAGGATCGAGACACGCTCTATGACGCAAATATTAATCCGATTGCTTCTTTCCCGTCGACTGGTATTGTGGTGTTCGGACAGAAGACTCTGCAAGAGCGTCAGTCGGCACTAGATAGAATTAACGTCCGACGACTGGTAATCTACCTTAAGAAGCAGATTTCCATTCTCTCTTCTCGGATTCTCTTTGAACAGAATGTGCAAGATACGTGGAAGCGATTTATTGCCTTGATTGATCCCCTTCTTGCGAATGTGAAGACCGGCTATGGAATTACGGATTATCGTTTGATTCTTGATGAATCAACGACGACACCGGACCTAATCGATCAGAACATCCTGTATGCGAAGATCATGGTTAAGCCGGCAAGGGCAATTGAATTTATCGCGATTGACTTCGTGATTATGTCAACGGGCGCATCGTTCGATGACTAGATGACCAATCAATAAAAGAAGTGGGGGTTTTTCCCCCGCGCTACTAATTAGAAATGAAAGAGGAGATTAAGACATGGGCGCATTTTGGGGACAAGACCTAGCAGGAGGCGGCATTGCCGAACCTAAAAGAAATTTTAGATTTAGGGTAACCTTTGGCGGGCTCGAAGATTCGTTTTTGTGGTGGGCAAAATCTGCCACGAAGCCTTCTTTTACAGTAGCCGCAACTGAACATAAGTACTTAAACCATACTTTTTATTATCCCGGGACGGTAACATGGAACGAGATTACCATCACCATGGTTGATCCTGCGGATCCCTCCATGGCTGCTTCATTGTCGGGGCTATTTAAAGGTGGCGGATACGAGGTGCCAATTACGGACGAGGTTCTAAACACCATGACCAAATCGCAGGCTGTAGCCTCCTTGGGCATGGTGATGATTGAACAAATGGATGGACTCGGCACCACAATGTATGAATCGTGGACGCTCCATAACGCATTCATTAGTGATATTAAGTATGGCGACCTATCTTATGGAAATGATGACTTAACAGAACTCAGTGTCACTCTTAAATACGATTGGGCGAAGCTTACAACCGACATTGCCAGCATGAGCACCGCGGAGGGCACAGCTGTCAATTCATTCTGGACGGGTACGGGGTGACACGCCTTAATAGCCAAAGACATTTATCAAAGACAAATGAGGTGAATATTGTCAAGAAATAAAGAGCGCATGGGAGCGCACAATGCGAATGTGGAAGCTCCCCACGCCAATTTGAACCAAGATAATTCCGGAGGATTCTCTTTCGTAGTGCCAACGGAATTTGTGGAACTCCCATCGCAGGGGAAATATTATCCAGAAGGGCACCCTCTTCATGGGCAGGATACAATTGAAATTCGCCATATGACGGCGAAAGAAGAGGATATCCTTACATCGCAAACTCTTTTAAAAAAGGGTGTAGCACTAGATCGCGTATTACAAAATGTTATTGTGGATAAGCGAATTAATGCGGATCATATGCTCGTGGGAGACAGAAACGCTGCGATTGTGGCAATGAGAATCTCCGGATATGGATCCGTATATGATACCAAGGTAAGGTGCCCATCATGTGGAGAACAGCAGCAGTATAAATTTAATTTAGGAAGCGCCACTCTCTATCATGGAGAGAGAATGGAAACTTTAAATGTTACAGATAATGCTAATGGTACCTTTGATGTTGAACTCCCGAGAACGCAGATTAATGTTACTTTTCGATTGTTGACGGGGCACGACGAGGGAGTGTTTCTTAATGCGATGCAGAAAGATCGCAAAAGAGAATATGAAAAAAATGTTACCAGACAACTCGAAAATATTATAATTGCGGTGAATGGTGACTCTTCCCCCGAAGCCAAAAAATATCTAATTGAGAATATTCCTTCGATGGACTCCCGCCATTTGAGGTTGGCTTTTAGCCTCGCATGTCCGAATGTGGATCTCACACAAAAATTTGAATGCCAAGAATGTGATTTCGATCAGGACATGGAGGTGCCGCTCTCCGCGGACTTTTTTTGGCCTGACCGATGAATATATGAAGAACGTTTATGAACAGTTCTTCTTTTTGAAATATTCAGGCGGTTGGTCATTCTCGGAAGCATATAATCTTCCCGTTGGTTTGCGGCTGTGGTTTGTTGAGAGGCTGATCAAGCAACTTGAGGAAGAAAAGAAGGCAATCGAAGAGGCATCCCAGAAGGGCGGCAGCAGTAGTAATTCTCGCACGCAAGTTCTGACGGCTCACAATAATCCTAGCGAAGCACTTAGGAGGCAATAAGCCCACAAAAGACAGAACTCGTTTCTGTCTTTTTTATTAGGAAACTATTTAGCTTTAGACGATTATAGTGTCTTCCCTTTATGCAGGGAGGCATAGGAGCGCATTATGACAAATGGACCAGGCGGAACTGGAGGAGGAGACGGAACTGGTGGTGGTGGTGGTCCACCCGATCCCTCGGGGACTGGACCGTCTTATCGGGAGGAAGCCGCGCGCGTCGAAGCCGAGAAGGAAGGAAAAGTCCTCGAAACCGCACGAAAACGCCTCGATCTCGAAAAAGAGCGCCTGAAAATGTATAAGGATTACAGGGATACCGAGGATGGTCGGCTTCTATATGCGGAGCAAAACGCAAAGTATCTGGATGCCGAGCATCAGCATGCCTTGAAGATGCGTGACAATGCGAAGTACTTCAATAATTTATCCAAGGACGAACAAAAAGAGCTTCTGAAAAAGATCGATCTTTGGGGTGACGCGGTTACAGTAGCGAAAGAATACAAAGACGTATTGGAAGAGCAGAACTTTACTTTAAAAAAGGGGCTCAAGTCTACGAAAGATTTAGGCAAATCTTTGGAAGCTGCCTTTACTACCAAGAGCGGCGCAAAATTGATGGGGCAGCTTAAGGGTATGAAGAAGGGCGGCGGCCAAGTAGTGGATATGGCAAAAAGCATGAAAGCGGCATTTTCTGCGTCTATGGAGGTTGTTGGCGACCAAGGGTTTTTAGATTTCTTTCAGATGGCGCAAGGTCTTAAGGCAGCCGGCATGGCTGCAAAAGTGTTAATTAGGGCTCTGGGTCCGTTGTTGTTCTTTGCCCCCATTATAAGCTTTATAGCCGCAATAGCAGATCTGGTATTTGGTCTAGATAAGCTGTCAAAATCCTTTAGAAAGGGAACTTTAGCTTCGCAAGAATTAGCTAACGAAGTAACAAATAATTATAAAGCCATGGCAGAGTTTGGCTTATCAATGGAACAAGCCGGCAAAGTTGGCAAAGCTTTGTATGGGACTTTGACTGCTTTTACAATGCTGTCAAGGAATGAGCGCGATAATGTACAAGAGCTTGTAAGTACATTTGAACTTCTCGGCGTCGGCGCCGACTCGACTACCAAATCTCTTGAAACTCTAACAAAATCATTTAGTATGACGATGCCGACTGCTCGCGCCGAGATGCAGAGGTTGGAGGCGTTTGCCGAATCAGCGCAACTTGATTTTAAGCAGTTGGTTAGCACCTTGGGACAATCCGCCGCAGCCCTAGCCAAATTTGATGATCCGGTCCAAACATTTAAGGAACTTCAAAGAGTAATGAAGATTACAGGGATGGAAATGGGGGACCTGTTGCGCATGACTAATAAGTTCGATACATTTGACGGCGCAGCAACGCAAGCAGGCAAACTAAACGCCGCTCTCGGAGGAAACTTTGTAAATGCAATGGATCTCATGATGGCGACGGATCCAGTCGAAAGATTTGAAATGATTCGGGACTCTATTTTGAATGCCGGATTGAGCTTTGAGTCCATGAGTTACTATCAGAAGAAATAT
>Ga0080013_1006797_pt1 | contig 10022 bp, 16 predicted proteins | sample ETNvirenome_6_85_FD_69236 | JGI IMG/M metagenome (GOLD analysis project Ga0080013, IMG submission 69236) | Marine viral communities from the Pacific Ocean - ETNP_6_85 (SPADES assembly) (version 2) | ecosystem: Environmental > Aquatic > Marine > Oceanic | place: Pacific Ocean | collected 2013-06-19 | reverse complement strand
TCATTAATTGATAGTTCTGGGTCGCCATCGGTGGAGTATAGCCATCCAAGCAATCTCCCATACTTACCTACACCACCTTTAAGTTCTGTGCGAATAGTAAGTTCCTCATCTCCGTGTAAAACTCCCTCCAATCTCTCCTTCATATAGTTAGTAGCATCAATGCCCAATGCCTTTTCTTCAAGGTCTTTAGTTCTCTTTTCTGGCGTATCTATGCCGGCTATGCGAACTCTTTCTTTCTTAAAAATACCGAAGCCACAATCCACGACCACATCAACGGTGTCTCCATCGACGACTTTAGTAACCTCCACGACTCTAAAATAATAACAACTATTCCTACTTGGCGGTTGAAGAGCACCCATTGAACTAAAGCATACTTCTGTTATTTAGTTAAGCCCTTCTCGCCGCTTCGCCCAATAAGCTTTCATCTTAGCCTTGGTCTCTGGGCTATGTGTCTTACCCTTAAAGTGGTTAATATGCCCCGCCGCATATAACTTCTTATGCCCCTCACTAACTTTTCTCTTATCCTCTTCTGTTCTTTCTACACCTTTATTCCAAGCAGGTTTTCCTTTCATTAATTCACTTTGTTTCTTCTTCTGTTCTTCTGTGCGAGCAACACCTTTATTCGGGCTGATATAATCGGGGGCGGATACTCTTTCTTTTACTGCTTCACTCATTTTCCTCCTACTCTCTTCACTATGTTTCCTCCCATACATACCATTCTTCTCACCACCAATCTTATCCGAGTGGTTATATCCCGCCGATTTTAGTTCTTCCCATTTCTTTTTAGACGACTTACCTATATTTTCTTTCCATTCCTCACTCAACTCCCTGCCTGTATTACCATTACTCCTCGCACTAGCTGCCTTTAACTTCATCTCTATAATCTCTTCCTTACCAATAGCACCACTCAAAGATAAATGGGCTATCCTATCAAACTCATCCCCATACTTCTCATATAACTTCCTGTGCGCCTCTGCGTGTTCTTCTATAGTAAGTTCTATAAGGTTAGACGGAGCATCTGTGCCGCCCATATGTCTCGGTATAATGTGGTGCTTATGTTTCACAATCTTTTACAATCCTATATCTATTTATACATCCATCCTAAAAAAGTCAAGTGTTTGTAAAGAGTTGTTACCTTCTGAAAATCCTATTCCATATTCTCATACCATCATCATCTCTAACAAACAACTCTTCTTTTGGTTCTGACTCACTATCCAAATCTGCTATCGCATTATTTACTGTTGATACTGGTGGAGTCCAGTGTTGTTTTACTTTCCAATCTTTCATTTTCTGCACCCACTCATTAGCAGCTGCCCCATTAGTATCAGTACCAGGCATAGCATTTGCTTTAGGAACAAAGTACCCCGCACCAATAAAAGCTATTGTGATAGTCCCCAAAAGACCCAAGGCAGCAACTACCTTTTCATTAGCACGAACCCTTTCAGTAAGTTCTTTTTGTTTATCCAGTAATGATTCTACTTTAGTATTCAACACAGCAATATGGGCATCATACTTCATTTCTGTAATGTTATCATCCATATCATTTAATTAATGCAACGGCAAGTCCAGCTACAGTTGAGACCGCAGCAATAATAGCAGCAGCTCCAGCTACCCACTTCTCCACAGTGCGGAGGCGGTCAAGCAACTCTACTTGCTTTTCTTCCAGACGATCTACTTTGTTCTGTAATACTACAATTCTAACTTCCTGAGTGGTATCCAAAGCCATTCCTTCCATTTTCAACTCCTCTATCAGTTTGTAGTTCATCACTATCGTTCAGTTCGATATAAGCTGTATGAAGTATATAGTAGATAACTCCCCCCAAACGACTCCTTTCAGTCTAATGTCCTTGGTATCTGTGTGTGTTATATAAAGAATCGCAACAGAAAAATAGAATAGGCGCCAACATAAGTACGCTTCCTGCTTGAAGAAGTATTACGTGAGCACTAATCCAGTGCGCAAATTGTAATATCATTACACTACTGCACAGAATTGAGATCCTTCAACCAGGATACAATCTATAGAATTGGGATGTGAATGTAAATATGGTACGTCGTGGACTGCTTGATTTCTTGCTGAGAAAGCATCTTCTGCATACTCGCAGATTGTTTGATGATGCCTTGTTTCGTCTAAGTATTGAACAGTATAATGGGACATAATAATCTCTTTTCCCTTATTATACCAATATTTATTTTATTGTGGGTATTTTTAACTATCATTATGTGTGTTTCAAGACCCTATTTGTTCCTATGCTCTCCCTTATATTCAAGAGGCCAAGTAAGGTGCATACCTGATACCAAGAGAATGGTGAAGGCATAAGGTAGTGCTATGGTAGTTCCAAACTCCGCCCATGGATTCCGTCTCCCCCCAGACCATGCCTCTGCTGGTTGTGGGACCAACAATATCATGGCCGCCAATACAGGCAGAATAAACTTATTCATTATAACAAAATAGCTCCAATAATAAATCCTTTAGCAAATGAAATACACACTACTTGATAATCAGAAAGTCCAAACTTATCTTGGAACTTCTTAAGTAAGTTCTTATCCCATTCAACTACTTTATCAAATCCCGCTTTAACTTTGTTCATCGGTTTTTCTCCATGGTTCTTGGTTTGAAATATCTAGCCATTTTCTAATCCAATTTATTACCTTTTTCATTTAAAATATTTATTAAGAACCTCAATTTGATTATGATACTTAGCAATTTTATCCAACTCATCCTGAATTGCTTGAGTAACATCTGGATGATCTCCTATCCCCACAGGATGAGAGAAATAAATGAGAACATTTACCTTATGCTTTTCAATCTCTCCTTGAGCATGTGCAAGAAGAGCCTTAACAATAGGTTCTTGGAGCCTCATCATGAGGTTACAGGCTTAATAGGAGGCTCTTCAGATGTAGTAACAATTTTTAATGGGGCTTGTTCAATTCTAATGGTTTGAACAGGACCAGAATTAGCAGAACTGGCTAACATTTTCTCCATATCAGCCTTAGTAACAGCACCATTTGGTCCGCCATTCATCTTCATAGTACCATCACCTTTCTTAGAAGCTGTCTGAATGCCAAAGCTAGCTAAAACTCCAGTAAAAACTGAAGCTATGAAAGTCGGATCGATTTTCTGTTGTGGAATACCAGGTACTGTGACATAATTTAATGTCAAAATTCCCCCAGACCACACAAGAACGCCAAGTCGGACCATTGTTGAAATGATCGCTGCTTGTTCTGACGAATCAGGAAGAATTTTATCCTTTAGTTTACCTAACGGACCCTTTTTCTTCTCACCCTTTGGATCTACATTATCTGCTTTAACTTCGTTTTTTAATTCTTCTGGCATCCATTTATAGCAGCTGCTTTTTATTTAGATGATTCCTATTGATAGAATCATTTAATTAAAAGATAGATTGCTATACCTATGCATCCCAACATAGCACCTCGTCCATTCCATTTCTCAGCCCATCTCCAATAACAATGATCCCAATCCATTATGCACCAGCCCGGGAGTAATCAGGTTCCATTACTCGGATACCTTTACCCCCACTTTGATCGTCATCATCATTATTACCATCAATTAATTCTACAAATGCGAATGCAATAAGTAGACCTAAAAAAGGAAAATAAGGAAATAACAAAGCTATCTGGAGATCTGACATCTAAAAGATTCCTGGGAGAACTTGACCGGTTGTGATATAAGCACCCATACCAGCAACAAAACCAATCATTGCTAGACGACCATTAAGTAATTCTGATTCTTTGTATGGATCTATGTCCACAACTTCCATTTGTGGCTCTTTGGCGAACATGTTTTGGCGGCCGCCATCTTCGGTTGTAACTACTACAGAAGATTGAGTCATTTTTCTTATTTAGTGTAAAGAAACGCTACACAATTATATATCAAATAACAATTCTTTACAAGGTATTTATACTCATATACTCACAGAAAAAAGGGGAATTAATACCCCCCATAAGATTTACTTAAGTGTTTCAACAGCTTCAAGAGATTGAAATCGTAAATTGTCAGGTAGAGGGACATATCCCAGGTCATCTGCCTTTGTTTGAGCATCAACACTCAACATATACCTAAACAAATCCTTCATATCATCATTTTTAGGATGCTCTGGATGTGCAAGGATCCATGAAAGTGAAACAATAGGATAAGAATTCTCACCATCAGGATTAGGATTAGACCCCCGAAGTTCATCATCCAATTCAATCTGTTCCAATCCAAAAGAAGATGTTACCGCATCTGCTTTAACATAATTGCCAGCCTTATTCTCCAATAAAGGTTGTTGAAAATTACTTTGTTTTACATAACTATAATTAAGATATCCAATAGTACCAGGAGTTTGCTTAATAAGACTAGCAACGCCAGAATTACCTTTAGAACCTACACCAGTTTGCCATGCAACTGATTTATCACCACCAATAGTCCATTCAGGAGAGAATGCCTGAAGTGATTTAGTAAACCCTGCAGTAGTTCCAGATCCATCTGACCTGAATACTACAGTAATCTTACCTTCTTCACATCCCAAATCCTTCCAATCAGAAATAGAACCATTAAATATACGAACCAGTTGTGTCTGAGTTAATTTCAGATCACATCCTGGTTTATTATATGCAGGAACAATAGCACCACCTGTCATTGGAATTTGAACAAGTGGTCCATATATTTTTGAATCTTTAACAGAATCGTCTGATGCAGCAAAATCAATAGTCCGAGCCCAATATTGACGGATTCCTGCACCACTACCGGTTGCCTGATAATTTACTCGAACTCCTTCAGTCTTTTTAGAATAATCACTAAAAAGACGCATGTAAAAGGTTGATGGAAATGTAGCTCCAGAACCTGATAATGATACCTCTGAAGTACCACCCCCACATCCTACTAAAGTAGATGCTAATGCTATGAACGCGATAAGCCTTTTCATGTAGCTTAGATCAAAATATAAATGTGGTAGGTTCCTATCGCCGCTAATCCTAAACCTACCAAAGGGGATTACCGCAGCCAGTATTTCTCTGGCACTATATTATATCACAAAAAAAGGGACTCGTAAAGAGTCCCCATTAGATCCTTTTCTGATTTAATATCAGAAGGTGTACTTGGCACCCAGCTTAGCGCCCCAGTTGATGATGTCATCATCATCGGAGTCTTCACCAGTGATGCCGGAGATTTCGCCATAGAATCCAAGTTGATCATTAGCAGCAACAGAAACACCAACTTTACCAGAGATTTCAGTCTCGGTGTCATCAGCGGCGTCGCTATGAACGAATCCAGGGCCAACCTGTGCATAGTATGCAAGGTCACCAGTAGAGCCTTCATATCCAATATGAAGATCTGTCGTAGCAGTTGTATACTCGCCGTCTGGATAAGAAGCATTGGCTTCTACATTAACGTAGGGACCTGCGAAAGCAGCGCCTGCGAATAGCGGTGCAGCTGCAAGAGCTGCGATTACGGGTTTAAACATTTTTGTTTTCCTAAGTGTCTCGCAATATTCCTATTGCGGATGATAAGTCCCTCGACGTGGGACCATTTATACGACATGTAGTTGAAATTAAACTCAGACCCGGACGATCTTTCGAGGGGTCACTACGATGATCTATTTATAGTAACTCATTTTCAAGGATTTGTCAAGGATTTCCTTCTGAATGTGGGGGATGATAAGCATCAAAAATTTCTGTTCCCATAAGATTAGGTTCATCTGGTCCCAGGGAACTTGTAGATGGCTTCTCTCCTTGTTGAGACATCTCCGTCAACCTTTTTTGATTTTCCATCTCCTGTTTCTTCTCTATCTCTGCTTGTGCAGCAATTTGGGCAGAATTTTCTACCGTCCTACCCAAATAAGGATTATAATCCATCATCTCATCAAGAGACATACTAGCACTTTGTTGACTCCAATAATTAAATTGAGATTCATAATTTCCTTTATGGAAAGCATCAACATGCTCTGGATGAATATCCGATCCCAAAGATATATTATATAAAAGGAGAGGAATAGAATAAGTATTACCAGAATTATAAATCAAATCATCAGCAACTGCTCTAGGTTTAACACCCTGATCAATTTTATATTTGTCATGAGGACGACAATGCAATCTAATCAACTTCTCAGCATGATGTCTTGTAATCAAATAACATGCAGTTGAAAAATCATTTACAAACCTCTTATGAAGTCTCACATGAATGTCTCCGGTACAAATAATAGCTATCTGAACTACATCCCAATCATAAGGAATCTTTGAATAAAAATCTTGCCAAGTAAAATTCCAGAACCTTACCAATTCCAAACTACAATCATCTTCCATAATGATTGCATATGGATCATCAGTCTCCTCATAAAACTTTTTAATAGCTTTTAAATGAGAAGTAGTACATCCAATCTCACCAGAAGACATTAGATCAGGATATCTTCCCTTAAGAATGTGTCCCAAATCATCATCCCTACCATCATAGGCAGAGATCCTTTCATAGTTTTCTATCTCCCAATACTCAAACTGATCTTCCATAAACTCTCGTCTCTCTGGATGACCATCGAGATTAAGATAATAAATGGGCCCAAGATTCTTGATCTTGTATGTGGATTTATTTCTATCTCTATCTATCATATTCTTTTCCTATAATATTCTTGAGTTAAAATGTACTCTTTCAAAACCTCAGCGTTCATAGTCTGAACCTTTTCCCACTCAGTTCTATTGGATGGAGTATGAGGATTACTCAACCAAGAATTAGGAGTTCTCATATGTTCAAGATGATAAACTTTATCATCTATTCTACTCACTCTATATCCTAATGTATTAAATCTGTAAAATCTTTCAACATCTTCGGGTGCATAGGCTACAAAATTTTCATTCTCCATTCCTCCCTGAATATAAACATCCCTATTAAAGAATTGACAGAAACCACACTTGGCATCATATACTTTACCTTTCTCAAGAAGATATTTAAATTCAAAATCATTTACAAGAAACTGTGTGACAGTATCATCATCAGCAAACACCTGAATCTGATAGTCTCCATCACCATATGGATAAACAACATCAGATTCATCATTTAAAATTTGAGAATATGCATTTTGATAAGATGATAAGGGAAGAATAACATCACAATCATAATTAACAACTACTTTAGTAGTTGATTCCATAATCATATCATTCAGAACTCTCTGACGATGAAAGGAAGATGAGGTAGATTTCTCAAAGATATGTCTCAGCCCAGAAACATCCTCACAAAATTCTTCAATCTGTGAAAGAGCTCTCTCCACAAACACAGAAGAAGAATCTACTTCTTTGATAATAATATTAGTATTAAAATTCGATAGCAAAAAACAAGTTGAAGTAATTACATTCCTCAACCTATCATCCGATTCTATACGAATAGGAACTATAAAAGTGGCGTCTGATAAATCAATTTTCATCTGGATAATCTCTTGTGTCTTTGTTTTTTTCAATTACATATTCAAGTTCCTCAACATTCACCATCCATCCACCACTTGGGTGATCAATCTTTCCATTATATTGAATCCCCGAAGAACTGATTCTATTATCATGCTCTCTATTAGAAATTAGATAATGACTAATAATGGATGGCATACCGTAATTATACCGCATTCTATGATAAAAGTCAGTATCCATCAAGAGCACTAACTCCTCATCAAATCCAACAAACTTATCAGTTAAAAAAGAAACACATGAGGGACTTCCTAAAAGATTTCTTCCCTCCAAAACCATATCTGTCCACTCAGGAATCTTTTTTCTGAAGTGAGAAACACCATCTGTAGTATGTCCAAAGCCATTAAAACACCAATTACATTCACTACTATCAAACTCAGATTTAATAAGTGAAAGAGCAGACTTATCTATGAATAGATCATCTTGAAAGATTAACTTAGTAATTCTACCACTACACATCTCAATAGCAGAGTTTGTATTGGCAGGACCATTACCACGACCCTCTTCATTCTTATAGTATTGAATGGTAAAATGATTTGCATATTCACCACACAGATCAAGAACCTCTTCATCTTGAGAATGGTCAGATACACATACCTCAAAATCAGAAAAGTCCTGCATTAAAATTGTCTCAAACAATTCCCCAAGATAAGATGCACCAGCACCCTTCATCTCATAAGTAGGAATAGCAATAGAAACTTCAGGCATTAAATCTTAATCCAACGATCTGGAATAATGTCTTGGGTATTATGATTCTTTGTATATCCTTCTGAACCAAACCAATTCTCTGGCACTATCACTTTTGGATCTGGATTTTTACTTAGCCATGCACCCCACCAAGAGTAGGATGAATTGGCAATAATATAATCATCACACAAAGCCATCAAACACAAATCAACTCTATTATCATCAGATTCAGAAACAATAAACCTATCATTAGAAAACAAATCCTGTTGCTTACACCAAGCAGGTTCATCAGAAAATACAATTACATTACGATCATCATCAAAATGTTTTAATGCTTCATCATAATATTCTAAAGAAAGAACATTATGATTACAATCATTCCTTACATAGTCAGTACGACGAACATGAAGTGCTATAGGACTTTCTACATCCTCAACCATCTCTTTACAAGGAACAGAAATATCTGAGTGAAATGAAAAATCATCTCGAATTTCATCCTCAATATGCTTAAAATACTTTTCTGTCTGAAAAAATCCCTGTAGATTTACATTATCAGTACAACTATTAAAGAGTTCTTCATCAAAATGAAAGAACCTTTCGTGTACCGTAGGAACATTATCTAAAAATCCTGTCCTAACATTAAGATCAAAAGAATCAAACAATTCAGTCCTCAACATATTACCTATTCCATCATCTACTGCATTCTCATGGTATGGAATGATAATATCTGCACCAACATTCCTAGCAATACCTTTCAATGAGGCATACTGAAACATCTGATTACACAATCTTCCCATTCTACCCAGAGCATTGAATCCTATCATTGAATCTTCTCCTCAGGAATTTTTTCAATTATCCATGAGTCTGGAACAAGATCTGATATATTATTTGAATCGAGTTGTTGGCCAAACCACGGGTCCTGTGCGACTACGGGATTAGTTCTATCCTTCTGCAACCATGCACCCCACCAAGACAAAGAACTATTAGCAATGATACCACCATTACATAGAGTCATCATACACAAATCATAGTATGGAACCAAAGATGTTTCCATTTGACCAGCTCCATTAAGAACTTGATCTGGATAATATACCCTTGTCTCTGATAGATGGAACCTATCATCACAAAACAATGGTTGGTTCTTTACCCACTCCAAATCATCAGAACAAATTAAGATAGGTTGATCTGGAAAATACTTCTCTAAAAGATATTCATAATGGTCTACTGTAGGAATAGGATACAGATGAGAACGACCTACATTGTCACCTCTCCGTAAATGAAGGAAAGCAATCTCTCCATTAAACTGATCCATGTATTCTTTACATGGTTGGTAAATCTCATCCTTGAATTGATAGTCCTCACGAATAGAATCTTCGATATTCTTAAAGTATTTCTCTGTCTGACGATACCCATCAATGTTTACATTATCAGGACAATTATTAAACAACTCCTCATCAAACTCAAACCCAGGTTCATCAATACTTATAGGAGAAACAGAAAATCCTTTAGCCAATTCCCCCACCAAACCAGTATGTTTTACATTAGGAAGTTTAAAGCACTCAAATAATCCATAACTAGCAAGAGTTGGAGTATCTTCTGAAGGAATACAAAACTCCAAATTATTATTGGCAGCAATTCCCCTAAGAGATGCATACTGGAACATTTGATTTCCCAAACGTCCATTAGTTCCCAATCTATCATACCCAATCATAAAGTCACCATACAAATAGGTTCAGTAATATTCTCTTTCTTATCCACAAATCTTACCCTATCACCATATTTTTTAATCATTTTATCATAAACTTGATCTGTAATCAATTTATTGTCATGAATATAAACTTTATGTCCCCTGTCCAATAAATTATTGCAGAGACGGAACTGTTGACTCTCTT
>Ga0080013_1006793_pt1 | contig 10025 bp, 13 predicted proteins | sample ETNvirenome_6_85_FD_69236 | JGI IMG/M metagenome (GOLD analysis project Ga0080013, IMG submission 69236) | Marine viral communities from the Pacific Ocean - ETNP_6_85 (SPADES assembly) (version 2) | ecosystem: Environmental > Aquatic > Marine > Oceanic | place: Pacific Ocean | collected 2013-06-19 | reverse complement strand
CTACTTCCTTGTAATGTATGAAGTTTTTCATAAAGCAGCTGATCATACACTATTCGGTGCTGCTCGTGGTTCCGGTGGAGGTTCTTTAGTTAACTTCCTATTGGGTATCACACAGGTTGACCCGCTTAAGTATGATTTACTTTGGGAAAGGTTTTTAGGTAGACATCGTACTTCGTGGCCAGATATAGACTCTGATGCCGGAGACCGTGATGCACTTATTGATGCAGCACGGGAATTGTACGGTGATGAGGCAGTTATTCCTGTTAGTAACTTCAATACACTAAAATTAAAATCGCTTGTCAAAGATATTGCTAAGTTCTATCAAATCGATTTTGCTGAGGTTAATAAGATGACCGGTCCGTTACAGGATGAGGTAATGTCACAAGCACGAGATGAGAATACTGAAAAGTCTGTATTTGTCTTGAAACATGAAGATTGTATGCAATATTCCAAAGGCTATCGAACCTTTATGGAAAAGTATCCAAAAGTTAAAGATCATATCGAAGCGCTCTTCATGCAAAATAGAAGTATCGGCCGACATGCAGGTGGTGTAATTATTGGTCCACCGGAGGATTTAGCTCGAGGAATGCCTATTATTGGTGTTCGTGGTGAGTTACAAACACCGTGGACGGAAGGTATGAATTTCCGTAATCTAGAAGATAACGGATTTATTAAGTTTGACTTTCTAGGCCTTACATTATTAAAAGACGTAGAAAACTGTATCAGACGTATTCTCCAGCGCGATACAGGTAAAGAACCTACGTTTCTTGAGATACGAGACTGGTTTGATGCAAAGCTTAATTGTCGATATGTTGAACAGGATGATGATAAAGTTTGGCAACATGTATATCATCAAAGACGAAAAGTAGGAGTGTTCCAGTTTACAGCTGAGGGTGCTAGGCGTTTCTGTGAGGATGCTAAACCGACTGCAATTATTGAGTTGGCAGCATTAACTGCAATCTATAGACCCGGTCCGCTTCGAGCTAATGTTCACTTAAAGTACGTTAAGGATAAAAAGCGTGCTGATGAAATTGAATATGCACACCCCATTATCAAAGAAGTACTCGGGCCCACATTCGGTCATGTTACCTTTCAAGAACAGTTTATGCTATTGGCACAGAAGCTTGGTGGCTTCACACCTGCAGAGTCTGATAAGCTTAGAAAAACACTTGTAAAGAAGTCACTCGACACAATGGGTAAGAAAGGTGATGAACGTGAAGCAGCAAGACTTAAATTTGTTAAAGGCGCAAAGGAGATAAATGGTGTTCCAGAACATGTATCACAAGAGCTATGGGAAAGGATTGAATTCTTCTCTGTTTACGGGTTTAATAAATCGCATGCTGTGGCTTATGCTATTGGTTCGTATTATGCTGCTTGGTTACACACTTACTATGAAACAGATTGGTTGTCAACTATACTTGAATCGGAAAATAATAATCCAAAGAACTTATCAAAAGCAATATCTGAAATTAAAGCCATGGGATATGAAGTTAGTACGCACGACGTTAATGAATCTGGATTAAGTTGGAATTGGTCTGAAAATAAGCAGGCGTTTATTCCACCATTAAATTCAATAAAAGGTCTAGGAAAAAATGCTGTTCGTGAGATTATGGCAAATAGACCTTATGAAAACTTAGAACAAATGTTATATGATGAAAGAGGAAAATGGTATCACTCCAAACTTAACAAAACAGGTTTTGCTGCGTTGTGCAAGGTTGAAGCATTGGATACGTTAGAGGAAATGTGGAATGGTACTATTAACAATCACCGTCAACTCCATGAAATTGTTATAGCAAATTATGATAAACTTAAAAAGTCTAAGTTTGGTATGACATTAAGACAAGCTGCAAAGAAAGAAGCTGACCCGATCTTACCACAACTCATAGAAGAAACATGTGAAATTGATGATTGGAATAGAATAGAAAAGTTACAAATGTATCAGGACATGTGCTCAGCAACTCGCGATGATTTAGCATTCCCAGAAGCATTAATGAATAAAATTGTAAAAAGCGGTGTAAAGTCTGTTCTTAAGTTCGAACCTCACGAAAAGAATATCGGATGGTTTTGTGTTGTTGAAACTATTAAGAGAACAACAAAGAATAAAAAGATATTCTATCGTGTTAAGATAACTGACAACGAGAGTAACACAGGATGGCTTCGTATTTGGGGTGCAATACCTGAAGAGCTACAACCTTACACAATATGGTTGACTGAAACTAAGAATGATCCTAATTGGGGATGCTCAACTAGTTCTAGAAAAATAAGACCTTTGGTTGTATAAGAATAAAAAATATATTATAATACAATAAGGAGGTTTTATGAATAGAACACAACGTTTCCCTGTTAATCAAGTTATATTAGAAGGACCTGACTTGGCAGGAAAAACAACATTTTATAATGAATTACATAGACTAAGTGGTTATAAGTGGAACATACAAGACCGGTCTGCACTTTCAATGTTGGTACATGCAAAGCTTTATAATAGAGACTTATTTATTGAAGTTGAACGCCTTAATAGAGAATTAAAAGATCTTAACAATGTATACGTTATTTTACTACCACCGTGGGACGAGGTTGCACGACGTTTTAATGAAAGAGGTGATGAAATACAAAACCTTGCTTCACTAAGAAAGCTGTATGATTTATTTACAGAGGCAGCCAATGACCTAGAATCTTTTCCAAACGTTATTGTCATAAGAAGCAAGGATACAAAAAGTTGGGCTGAACAAACTGTTAAAAGTATTGTTGAGCTAGAAATAACACCTATAACTCTACTACATGAACATGTTTTTAGCTTCGCTAGGGCTAGTAAGAATTTTGATGCAAATCATATTAACTTAACCTATTATGACGATGGTAGTTTTAAACATATCAATGAATCTGTTTTAGATTACAAACCTGAAAAGAAATATTACGCAGGTATTATGACGCAAATGATAGGAAAGGTAGAACAAGAAATAACAGGTAAAAATGAGTATAATAGAAAAGAAGATATATCATCAAGAAGATTTGTTTATGCTAGCGAGAGTTGCATATCTTTTATACAGTATACATTTCGAAATGATATGTTAGATTGTCATTTTGTTCTTAGATCATCAAATACTAAAGATACACTAAGCTATGATTTACAATTTTTGTATTATTTAACTAGTCGTGTTTATGAGATGCTAAAAATAGAAAAAAAGAGAGTTAGGATGAGAGTAAACTTTAATTCTGCACATATTATAATTAATGAAAAGGGAGCATTATGAGAGTATTAGTCACAGGAGGCATGGGCTTTATAGGTTCAAATCTAGTCAAAAGATTGCACAAAGAAGGACATATTGTTGATATTGTTGACAATATGATGAACGGACATGAAGAATTTTTAAAAGATTATGAGATAAGAAATAGCTTTCCTGGCTTACGCTATGGAAATGAAAGTAGAGAGTATATTAGATTTTTTGAAGGTGATTTTGCTGAAGATATTTTAAGAACTGTTGCTAGCGGTATTTATGATGTAATATTTCATCTAGCTGCTGTTCCAAGAGTTAGTTTTTCTGTAGAATATCCTGCTGAGACAACTGATGCCAATCTTAATAAGACAGTCAAACTTTTTGACGCAGCAAGGCTAAGCAAGACACGTGTTGTATTTTCTTCATCGTCATCTGTATACGGAGGAGCTGATGTACTACCTACACAAGAAAGTTATCCTAAATCACCAAAATCTCCTTACGCATGGCAAAAGTCAGCATGCGAAGATATAGCTAAACTATTTTGTCAACTTTATGATGAGTCAGATATTGTATGCTTAAGATATTTTAATGTATTTGGGCCTAATCAGTATGGAGACTCACCATATTCTACAGCTGTATCAGCTTGGTGTAATGCAGTTAAGAATGGATTAACGTGCAGATCTGACGGTGACGGTACACAAAGTCGTGATCTATGTTATGTAGACAACGTAGTTGAAGCAAATTTACTGGCAGCTTTTAAAGAACGAAGATTTACCGGCGATTGTTACAATATTGCTTGTAGCGATTCAACAACAAACGCAGATATACTTACATATTTTATAGATAATTTTGGTGCAAAAGTAAAACATGCGCCATGGAGACCTGGTGACGTAATGCACTCAAAAGCAAATATAACAAAAGCAAAAAAAGAATTGGGTTATGAACCTAAGGTAAAATTTTGGGAAGGTTTAGAAAGAACAGTTAAATGGTGGGGATTAAAATAATGGCAGATTTAATATTATATACCGGGCCAATGTTCAGCTCAAAAACAACTAAGCTTTTGATGCAAGCTGATAAGCGGCATTATCAAAAGCAAAATATTATTGCTTTTAAATCAAAGATGGATGATCGCTACTCAGAAAAAGGAGAAATAGTTACACACAACTTTAACAAACTAGAAGCTCACCTCGTCAATACAGGTAAAGAGATTTTAGATATTATGAAAAAACAAGATGTGGGTGCTGATTTTTATGATTGCATAATCATAGATGAGTTATTTTTAATTGAAGGTAGTGCGCAAGAATGTATCGATCTTTTTAAAATGGGCTACGATGTTGTAATAGCTTCTATTGATTTAAATTTTTTAGGTGAACCATTTGAAGAAGTTGAAAAAATAATGCCTTATTGCACAAAAATAGTAAAATGCAAATCAGTCTGTACAGTTTGTCAGAAAGATGCTAGATACACTTTTAAGAAAACGCAGTATAGTTTAAGTAATGCAAATAAAAAAATTCAAGTAGGCGGTGCAGAACTTTATGAACCAAGATGTCAAGAACATTATAATTATATGCGTCATTAATTCTGTTAGGAGAGTATTATGTTAGAACCAAGTAGTGTTGACTGCGTAATTTATCATGCAAATTGTACAGATGGTTTTGGATCAGCATTTTCTGCATGGAAGCTGCTAGGTAATAGAGCTGAATATCATGCTCGGGCTCATGGGGATAAGCCGCCTAATGTTAAAGGAAAGAACGTAGTTATACTTGATTTTTCTTTTAATAATAAGACAACAAAGCGACTAATAAAAGAAGCCAACAATCTTCTTGTCATAGATCATCATAAGTCTGCAATGGTTGAACTTCATGATATAAGCAATACACACTTTGATATGACAAAAAGTGGAGCAACGTTATCGTGGGAATTCTTCCATCCAGGGAAAGAAGCACCTAAATTTATCCAATATATAACTGATAGAGATCTTTGGAAATGGGAATTACCATATTCTAAAGAGTTTAGTGCTGCATTTGATATGGTGCCGTATGAATTTGAAGAATTTGAAAAGTTTGAAGATGATAGTGTCTTTGACGATGCAGTAAAAAGAGGATCGTTTATTTTAGCATATAGTAAAACAGTCATTAAGAAAGTTTGTGAAAAAGCAGTAAGTAAAAAATATAAAGGTATGGATGTGTCAGTCGTTAATTCATCACATTGGATGTCTGAAATTGGTGCAAAGCTTTCTCCTGATTGTGATTTTGCTTTAATATGGTATTATGATCATGATGATCAAAAAACACGTGTAAGTCTCAGATCTTTTCATGATCGTATTGACGTTTCAGAGATTGCTAAGGATTATAAAGGCGGGGGTCATAAAAAAGCTGCTGGATTTACGCTAGCAAAAGATATTCATATTGATGATATATTCGATGACTAGGCCGGATTGGGATACTATATGGATAGAGTTTGCACAAAACATTGCTAGAAGATCTATAGATCCTAAGCATAAAGTAGGCGCTGTGATTGTTACAACAGATAATACACAAGTATTAGCTCTTGGATATAACGGTGATCATAAAGGCGGGCCTAATACAAGAGATTCAATGCAGCATGGGTATAGTGGGTTAATTCATGCAGAGATAAATGCACTTATCAAGTGTGACTATAACAGCCCTAAAGACAAAAAAATGTATGTAACATTATCACCTTGTTGTGTTTGCGCAAAAGCAATTATTAACGCAGGCATTAAAGAAGTCGTATATTTAGAGAAATATATCGATACTGACGGAATAGATATATTACAAAGTTGCGGGATAATAGTAAGAAAGAATTCTTTAGAATAATTATTCTATACAGGAGTAATAAACAATGAACGATCATACTTATAGAGAGATACTAGAACAGCTTCTAGAAGATTCAATAAAAGATTTACCAGACAAACATGTTTTAAAAAGCGGATTAAGCGTCATTGATGAAGATGGTTTTAAATATACAATTATCAAAGTTGGGAAAAAAAAGGATAGCAATGATAAATTATTTAAAATAAAATGCAATAATGAAATTAAAATTGTCGATGAAAAAGAAATTAAAAAATATAAGAGAGTTTAAAATGGATTACTTGTTAAATAAAAATATTAAAAAAGCAATCAAGGAAGACCTAGGTCTAGATCAAAGATTGGACGAATCTTTAGTTGCACAAGAAAAACCTTTTGATCTTAAAACAGATTATTTAAGCAATAGCAATAAAAAAAATCATATTGATCTTTATAAGAATTATGTTAAAGATTTTAATGAAATAAGTGCAAAACTCGATGCATCAGATAGAAATAAACCAAGTTCTAATCATTCAGAATTTAGACAACTAAAGATTGATGAAACATACAATATGAACGCTGCTTATCTTCATGAATTATATTTCTCAAATATAAGTGATGTTAATTCTGAAATAACAATGGATTCACTTGCATATATGCGTCTTCAGAGAGATTTTGGTAATTTTGATAACTGGCAAAAGGATTTCATGGCTTGTTGTTCTGCTTCTCGATGTGGTTGGGCAGTTACTTATTTAAATACATATACACAGAAATATATGAATTCTTTTATTGACCTTCACTCTGACAATGTCCCAGTAGGGTTTTATCCTGTTATAGTGATGGATATGTGGCAACATACTTACTATAGAGACTATTTAAAAGATGTCAATTTGTATACAAAAGCAATGATGAAGGAATTTAATTGGAGAGTTATTGAGAAAAGAGTAGAAAAAGCAGACAGAATCCTACAGATATTAAGAGGTTAAAATGAGAATACTATTAGAAGCAGAAAAAGGTAATATTCCGGAAAAAAGTGATGACGACGTTAAAGTTGGTAAGAAAACGAGATTAGCTCGTGATTCAGTTGATGATCAAATAGACTCACTTCTTATTAAGTTTGAGTCTGAATCAATAAAAGAAGATAGTGAAGATCGCGATCTTAATGAAAGCTTGCACAATATGTCACTTAAGTGGCTGCTTCGTGAACAAGAAGCACTTGATCCGGCAGCAGATGAAGAAGCAACAACGGGATCAGAAATAAGAGATGAGAATGAGGCTGCTGATGCAGAAACGCCTAATTTAGATATTGATATATTTTCTTCAAAGGTAGCAAGATTAGTTATGAATTATAAGCAATTGCTTAAAGTTGAAACAGCAATTGTTAACAGGGCTGCAGAATTTATTAAAAGTGAATATGATGATGAACATGGTGAAAGATTTTATGCTATTTTAGAAGAACAATTTGATATCCAAATTGATCAACAATTTCCTGATTATGATAAACCTTCAAAGAACCTAGGGTTAGGTGCATATGATGCAGGAGCAACAGGTGGTTAGAGGAAAGAAATCTCTTCATATTAACATGGAATATGAAATACATTCAGATTTTCGTATCCAATGTTTTAAAAAAGGACTATCCATGCAGGAGGTCCTTGCTGAGTTTGCGAAGCGCGTTGGCCAAGAGTCAAATGATGTAATTCGTATTATGGATCAGTTAGTAAAAGATAAGCAAGTAAAAGCTGTAAAAAAATATACAAAGACAGATGTTGATGATATTTATGCTATGTTAGAAGAACACGATCCGCTTAAAGGAGAAAAGAAGTGAAAATAACAAGAAGACAATTAAGAAAAATAATAGTAGAATCATTTTATATGAAAGGCGATTCATATCAATCAGCTGATAAAGAAGATTTTGATGCAGCTGCTGCTGAAGTTATAAAAGATAAACCCGGGATTGCATTTACGTATCCAAGAGAGGTTGATGATTTAGATGAACCGATGTATGATGAATATGACGAAATAGTTTGGGCAACAGATGAATGGGGAAACGAAACCGGTCCTCCTGTTTATGAAAAGAAACCAATCGGTCAAGAAATAGCTAGAACAGGTTTAAGAAGAGCAGGTTTTGCAGGTGCTTCAGATAAACACTTAGGAAAACTAGCAGATCTATATAGTGGCGGAGAATCAATGGACTTTGATGATGAGTCGTTTGTACAAGCAGATGCTTTGGCAAACCAGCTATCAGATTATGAAGGTCCACAGGTTAACCCAGAATTAAGCAAGGGAATAGATAAAGCTAGAAATCTTCAAGCAGCTTATGATGAAATTTACAATTCTAAAGAAATGGATTATTACCTTAGTGAGTTAGGTAATCGTATGTGGGATGATGGTTCTGGTAATAGTCAAGATGATTTTCACAATGCCGATATAAAAATGACTGATTTTGAAGCTAGAGTAGCAAAAAAATATGGTTTAACAGAAGAAGAAATAGATAAGCTAGATGATGCACTTGAAAGTAAGAAAAACGCTTATTAATTTAAGAGGAGTATCAAATGAATAAAGAAGAAATATTAGACAAAGCTAAAGATCTAGCAAATAGAAAGATGTCAAGTGAAGCTCGCGATGGCTTGTATTTGAATAGTAAAACAAAAGGTGTATTGGATGCAGCACAAGAAAAGCTTGTATCTAGAAAGCTTCTTGTATTTTTAACAGCAACATCCTTATTTATATGGTCAGGTTTAGATCCGGACACGTGGGGTATGATTGCTATGTGTTATATTGGCGGACAAGCGGCTATTGATTTTGCAAAAGTTTGGAAAGGAGTATAAAATGAAACTAAACAGACACGACATAAGAAGATTAATTTTTGAAGTGCTTAATGAATCGCCTCAGCAAAGCGAATTTAATTTAAAAGGAGAAGTTAAAAACAAAATCATGAAAGATCATTTAGCTAGAATCTATAACGTTCCTGTTGATTCACTTGAGTCTGAAGATTTTAAAGATAAATTTGGTCATTATGATTGGAATGATAAATTTCTTAAGTATGGTAGAGATATAAATACAGAAGGTGGAGATATTCCTGTTATGTGGATAGTAAATATTCCGTCTTCTTTATCGATGCCTGATACCGATCATGTAGGTAAGGATGAAATTAACGCAATAATTAGTGCAATGAATAAAACTGGTGGTACAGTAGATCCGGAAAGAACAGGATATGAATTGGCAGTGTCATCTACACATAGAATAAGAGTAAAAGGTAGCAGCCCTAAAAAACACCTTAATGTAATCTATTTAAAGAAAGTTTAACATGCTGGCTAGTTTCCGGAACTGTTGTATACATGAAAAAGATATAATTATTTATTGGAGTAATAATGAAAACATTATCAAGAAGTCAACTTAGGAACTTAATTAATGAAGAGCTTATTAAGTCAGAACCAACATCGGAGATGGCTGAATTAACTGCTGGTAAGGCAGGTAAGCAAATTATCAAAGAAGGCAAAAGAATAATGGCAGCAGGTAAGTCAATTAATGAATGTGCCTATAGTCAAACTGGTGCAATGAGGAGAGGAATTGCATATTTATCAGAATTTGTTTACAAGGTAGGCAATGCATTATCAAGCATTGATTCTTTAAAGGAAAATGAATCTGTTTCTAGTAAATTACCGTCTATGCAAGAATTAAAACAGCTTCATAAAGAAATTCAAAAGTTAGAAAAACTATAAAAAAATGTTATATCTTAAAAGAATCTATAACTGGTGTTTAAAAAACTGGAAATCCTTAGGCGTTGCGTTGGGTGGATTATTAGCATATTTTATTGGAGCAAAGCGACAAAAAGACAAGAATGAAGATGATGTAATTCTTTTAGATCAAGCAATGAGAGAGGCAGCATTTGTAGAGAAGGCTCGTAAAGAAGAAAGAAGAAAGCTTATAAAAGCAGAGCTTAAATATCAAATTGCTATGCAAGAACTAGAGAAAAAATATGATGATCAGAATAGCAAATTAG
>Ga0080013_1006792_pt1 | contig 10026 bp, 6 predicted proteins | sample ETNvirenome_6_85_FD_69236 | JGI IMG/M metagenome (GOLD analysis project Ga0080013, IMG submission 69236) | Marine viral communities from the Pacific Ocean - ETNP_6_85 (SPADES assembly) (version 2) | ecosystem: Environmental > Aquatic > Marine > Oceanic | place: Pacific Ocean | collected 2013-06-19 | reverse complement strand
GTCGATGGTATCGCCCAATGAATCTAACACAAACTCTTCAAAAATGTCAAGTATCTTTTCTTTTATCTCGATTGTTTTTTTGAATATGCTTTTATACTTTCGAAGGTCAATTGAATCAGAATAGACAAGTTCCCCGTCTTTATCGAGAACTGCGAAACCAGTTATGCTGGTGGATATGTCAATTCCAAGAACCATAGTTCATTATATCATAGATCTAGACGAATTTTAAAGGAAAAATCTTCATTTTCTTTTTTAAGAATGGGATTTGAGAGGGTCGCGACACCGATTAAGTTTTTCGCGTCGTCGTATATTCCAACTCTCGAAACATAAACTTGTCGCTCAAATGAAGCGCTATAATCACTATAACTTGAACTTACAGTATTAAGAATTCTTTGAGTTGAATTTTCTTCATATACTTGCGAAGAGGTGAGACGAAGTTTATCTTGACCGTAACTCAAAAAAGTTGGATTATTTGAATAATTTACTTCGCCTCGTTTAGCGTGTGCAAACATTGTCATTACTTGTGTTTCGGTTGTTCCTTTAAAAGATAAGTCGAAAGATGCGCTAGCGAAAGAGCCACTTCCCGTTGTGGTTGGAGTAACATCGTCTTTGGCGCCGGCTCCAAAATAAATCCACTTTGGGGTGACGGGTGGTCTGACGAGAGGAGTACTTGAAGAAATGAGTCCAATTGTCTCGTGGTTTAGGTCCCAAGATCCAGTTAATAAAACAAAGCCCTCATCATATAATACAACACCAGCAACCTTATCCTGAAATAATGCTGCTCCGGAAACTTGAATCAATTCTCCGTTTTGCTTTTTGTCTTGTAACTCCCCAATCAATGTGCCCGTAAGATACCATTTGAGCGAAAGAGTTCCCGGCTTTATTTTTGAACCATAAAAGATTGTCGGTATGGAAATCAAATTAATTGATTGGGACATTTTGTTCCCGTGCGAAGAAGTTACTTTATAGTGTTCGCTTCTAATTCCATAAAAATTTAATCTATTCTTTAGGGCCCAAAAGTGAGGATGTTCAGGAGTACATTTAAAAGTTTCCTTATGTTCGTTGCTCTTCAAATCTGTACAATCTTTTCGGGCGCCTGCCTGATTTTCGGGCATAAATTCTCTTGTGATGGAAGCAGACATTGGATAGCTACTTGTCATCACATCGCCAGCTATATAAGTATTATAGGTGGTATCAGATATTCTTTTAAATGTTTGTTTACTAGAATCTTTATACTGCCACGCATAGACGCGGCCGGTATCTAAAATAAAGCTATTGGGCTCGCCGGCGGCTATGGCGCTAGCTGTTCTATTGCTATAAGTTGTTTTAATGTCCGCGACAGAGGTTCCTGAAATCCAAAGTGCTCCGATTGGCTTATCAAAACTAATAGCTTCGTCGCGAGAGCGATTAATATTTAGCTCATATAAGCTAACACAATCAGACGCACCAGAGGCAAAAGCGTAAATAGAACTAGATGGGTGGTTATTATAAAATATCCTGCCTTCTGAAATGAAGAACTCACAACTAGGGTGAGTTTTCATTGTGTTCAGAATAACATCATTATGTCCGAACTTTTTAAGAGACATTTTTAATAATCTAGTCTAACACGCAACACAAGCTCGTCTGATGGGGTCTTCTTTAGGGGTTCTGACAACTTCGCCATGGCCAAAAGTTCGTTATTGGAACTGTATAATCCAATTGTTGTAAGATACGTCACGGGAGTATCGGAAGCAATATTTTTAACCACAATCTGACTAGCTGAAAGATAAGTTGGGTTAGAGGTATAATTATACTTGTTATGTGGGACTCTACAGAAATAGATTGTAGAATTGATTTCTGTTGTGTTGTTGAAAGAAACATTCTGAATTCTGTGTCTAAATGCATTAGAGGCGCCGCTAATAGATGAGGTAATAAAAGAGGCACTAATCGAGCGGTTATAGTCATCAGGCGCCGAGCCGCTGTCCCACAATGGGACTTCTGCCAATCTAGGCTCAATTTCGTTCTGGATTCCAAAAGCGCCCGTGGACAACACCGCAATGCCGGCTTGATAGAAAATGAGACCGCTAGCGGTATTCATTGTATCGAAAAGGACGCCATAGTCACCACCAAGAGTGTTTGCGGTCCCTTGTGTGTCGGAGGCGCTAGCGTCTGTTAGTGTTTTTCCGCCTCCGTGGAACGCCGTGTCCCACGCGCCGGTACCGATGGTCATGCTAAACGAACCCTTCTTAACCTGATCCTTTGTCAGCAAACGAGAAAAGTTAACGAAAACTGCCTCTTTCATTGAGCCAGTTTGATCTAGCTTCAGATCGAGTTCAAAATCTCTAATTGTATTTTTGGAACCAGTATACCCAAGAAGAATTTGAGAAAACTGATTATACATATTAATCTTCTTGCTTCCGATTGTTACGGTAGAACCAGAAAGAGTTGAACTCTTATTAAACCCAACAGTCACATCAAAAATGTGGTTTGCGGAAGAACTAAGATATGGATAATCATAGATAGATTGAAACATACCGTGTGAATAATTTTTAATATTACTATCATCGGGCCATACCCCATACGTACCACTAACGATTGTTCCCGTAAGAGGAATTGCCTCATGCAACAAAGTTTTAGTGGTTGTTACGTCCGTTGCGTCTAGGGGTTCATAATTTATGACTGCCATTTAAAAATCTCCAATTATTTTTTTTCTATCAACCACTTATATACTTAATAAGTCTTAGTGGTATTTGGGTTTGAACTCCAGTTCTCGTACCCTGTATATATAAAGTCGTGTCAATATAGTTGTATAGCTTGCTATCACCAAAAAGATCTTGATTTGTAGAGCCATATAAAGAATATTCTGCATCCAAACTAGGTTTAATAACAACGTTTACCAAAGCAAAACTTGAGCGTGGGCCATTTATAGCAGAAACTGTTCTAGAATCAACTGAATATGCAGAATTGTAATATACTCCATTATCGGGGCCCGCAATTCTGGCGGCGCTATAATTATCGAGTTTTAGATCTGTACCAACGGTGGGGGCGCCCACCAAGGAATATTGTAAAATTGGTGTCCCATCACCATTGTCTGTATTATTAAATCTTGCAGTTGTGTTCGATCCAATAATAGAACTGATAAATCTATTATCGTAATAGACATAAAAATAATTATCTACTAGATTATTGTTTAATAGATAAGTTGTCCTATTCGCAGAGTCGCCTTGAAACTCTAGCGTATTTAACCCAGCTTCTACTAATATCGCTGGACCGGTAGACTGATTTGAAACCGTAAAGTATTGTGTGCTTCCCAGTGCAGATGAGGAAAGTAAATTGCTTGAAGTATCGTTGCTGTTGTCGGCCACAAAATAGATATTAGCAAAATTGGATTTTGGAATTACGGTATTTGTAACTGACGTTTTCTGGTTTATCTCCAAAACTGGAAGATACAATATATCAGTTGCCGTGACCGTCAGCAAACCATAGTTAATGCCAGCATTCGTTTGAGTGAACGCTTCCATCACGGGAGTCTGCATAACTTCTAAATCATAATAAGCGGTCCCAGAGGGGTGCGTCTTATTATATAAAGAATAATCTATCTCGTCGTCGCCCAATGCAAACTTGGAAATGCTAAAAGTTCCTTGAGCCATCTTTTTGCGCCCAAGATCTGTTAATACGGCGTCTAAAATGATATCGCCCGAATTGTCTAAAAATGCCATTTATTTACCTCTCTTACATAAATAGTTTTCATTATTCAATTTGACTTCTCAAATTGTAAGTAATGTTCAAATCAATTTTTTTGCCTGTCTTCTTTGAGGTTAATCGAACTTTAAAAGTTTTACCCCAAACTAAATCCTCGCTGCTCCCAACAGAGATGTTAGCAATTTGAGTTATTGCATCTTGCTCAAAATCAACATCTGTTGTATCTAGAGCCAATTGACTTAAATTTGGTTGTAGGTGTATTAGTTTTTTAAATTTTTTGGAAGGGTTAGTAAAAACTTTTTGTTCAAGCTGTTCTTCATAAATAATATCGAATAAAGCATATAAATAGCCGCCATCATTAACTAGTTGTGCTTCATGAATTTCGGACACATGACCTATAACCCTTTCTTCATTTAGGGCCCTAAACAGATAATAATATTTTTTATTTGTTCTTATTCTCTGATCGAAAAATTCAGAGGTATTCGTATGCACAGAGTTTCTCATTTTTAAATCTATAGTTTTAATTAACTTTTGATCAAAATCAGTATATGCTGTTGGTCTTTTATCTGTTCTAAAAATTTCTATATATCTGGGTCTCGATACGGTATATTCATCTCCTAGAGTGTCGGATTCTAAAAGATCTTTTGCATTCATATAATCATTTTTTAATTTATTGTCGGCATTGGTAATTACTTTTGGAAATTTGTTTAGTGGCATGCCCGGCGAAAAGCGCGCATCATAATTAAATCGAAAACCAATTTTCCTAGACGCATCAATATGTTGATATGGATAAACGCTTAGTCTATTTGGCGGATTGTCAAGAACTCTTAGAGATTTCGAAAATATTGGTATTTCGTAAACCATAAGACAGGGCTCATAATTTAAATAAAAATCAGCAAGATATGGCCAAGCGCTCTTTTCTTGGACTAATGTTCCCAATGAATTAAGATCGGTAAAGGTTCCGCCATCTGAATCTTCATTTTTGTATATCTGTTCGACCTTCTCTCCTGTTTTTGGGTCATAAAACTCAAGACCGTACCATGTTTCAACGGTGTCGCCATCGGTGTCATACTCATTGTTGGCGCTTATAGCCTTTGATACCCTTAAATCAGAAAATTTATATCTTACGCCGGCAACCAAAACATAAGCATAAACATTATAAGTATAATCTTGATTATATTTGACTTGCGTATCATAAAGATTAAATTCTTCTAAATCTTTTGAGTTAATAAGCCAATAATTTTGAAGAGTATTTTGATTCCTTGCATTGCCGCGGGGAATACCCCCAATTTTCTGTACTCTATACGCCAAAACCTCATTGTGGCACCCTCTTTCGTTTTGGTACATAAAATCTAAACCAGTAATATCAAAATTAGAAGGGTCGCTGACAAACTTAACTGCGTCTTTAAAAGTTTTACTTGAACCAACAGAATTTGCATATCTATAAGATCCAATCTGATCAGACAATCCGCTTCTTAAAACGTTTTTTTCACCTATAAAGTGATTGTTGTCTGTAGTGGAAATAAAATTATTATAAGTATACGATAAAAATTTGAGATAATCATATTTCTTAACAGTAACTTTCTCATTTGACTCAATATCGTAATCGACAGAATCGCCTTCAGAACTTGAAAGAAAATTCTTATTTAAAACATTTCTAGAAATAGCCAAAGAAGTGGTACGCACTTCACCAGTAAACACCTCCTTTAGTGTTTTAAGAAACTTGTTCGTATATTTGTTATCAATTATCGAGTCAAGAAATGGATTATAATCTTGTGTCTCGCCCGCAATTTCAGTTTTTAGTTTTGTGAGCGGGAAACTAATCTGTGTATAGAATGGAAACATTTTAACATAATTGGAATCTGCCATATCTGTATTATATGATTTATTTATAAATTCATCATCCAAGAAAATATTTTGCATTTTATTTTTGACTGCCGTGCGAGTAGAGGCCGATAAATTTGCTTTTATATAAGAGGAGGTCAAATATTCACTTAATGAATCCGTAGACAGCACAGTGTCAACATTTGGATAATCTCCCTCTAATGTTACAAAATTAATAAGATTCTCATTGAATCTCTTGCAATCCTCCGGATCTGAAATTATATACGATTGCAAATCAGACAGCAAATAAAAATTTGGTATCAATGTTTCGGAATTTAAAGTTTTAATATAATTCTCATATTCTGGTAAGAATTTGTTATATTTAGATGTTATCTGTATTTGATCGTTGATCGCATAACCAACTGAAAGTTCTTTTGTTTCTTTCGTCGGATATGGCATCGAAGATACAAAATAGTTATAACCATAAAGATTTTCATTATAAAGGGGATAATATATCTCGTCAGCGAAAGATCCCCCCACAAACAAAGTTTCCCAAAATTTATCATTTTCAACGGTTGTATTTCCAAATACTCTAATAGGTATTCTTTTATTTAAGGTTGCTACATCTTCGGAGATTGTTTGGATTAGTTCTGTATTTGCATTTACCTTATCAAAATATGGCAACAATGGACGATCTGTTTGTAAATTTTGAAATTGAAGCGTCTCCCCTTCAGAGCCACTTTCAAGATACCAATAGCCCCCGATGGCCGTTCTGAATGCATCACTTGAGCCGCTAAACAAACTCGAATCTATTAATTTATAAGCTTTTGCATTTTCTGTTGTAGCTTCTACAAAAGTTGTTTCCATCATAGTTGATAGTTGTGTGTCATCTGTGATGATCTCGTTCACGGTGTTCGGTCCAGGCATTTTAGTAGTTCCCCATCTCACCGCCGGCGACCGTTGAAGCAACGGTTGGGGTTATTGCATCTGTCATAATTCCATCGGTTCCCATTATTTCCTCATCACTTGGATCTTCTGTGGTCCCTACCATTATTTGATCCGGAAATGCTGTTATGGTTTCTTCTTTAAAATCTTTGACTTTGGTTTTCTTAAAATTCAAGACCGCTTTAGATTGATATGAACCATCGATGGCAGCTTGTACCATGCCGTCAATCATCCCATCCACGGCATCGTTCCATGATCCATCATATCGTTTATATTTGTCTTGTATGGCCGTTGCTTCTACGCTACCATATTCAACACTAAATTCTTTTTGTCCAGAACCACCAATTAAAGTTATTGTTGGGGAAGTTTGGCTTTGACCAGTGTTTAAGTCATAAAATGTATTATAGGCAGCAGTCGTAGTGTTATCGTACACATTTTCTTTGATAACTGTTATTGTTCCCGGAACTTCTCCGTCTTCGATTGAATTATAGCGACCTTTTGTTCCATCGTTCCACTCGGCTGTGCCTTCAAAATTATTCCACTTTAAATTAAATGTCCCGTTTAATATTAAGCCGGACTCAGTATTAAATTCAGTGGCATCGCCCAAAGAAGCGAAATACATAGTCGAGGTGCCGAGATCAGAGGCGACGGTGCCGCCGGTGTCGTCAGTATCGGTATCGGTGGTGGTGGTGCTGGTTCCGGTGTCATCGAAGGCGCCTTTAAGGGCGAGCACAGAGGTGCGGTCAAGACAATAGTAATCTCCATCACCGGCCTTGGTCGTATAATAGCTGATACTAACATTACCATCCATCCCTTCGCTTGTTTCGATATAATTCTTTGCTATCAGGTTGTCCCAGCCTGAAGAATCCTTGTTCTGCCAATCGGTTTCAGTATCAAAATCATTTTCATCTGTTATACCGGTAACTACGTTCGTGTCGCCGGTGTCGGGATCCACATATTTGATTTTAAATTCGTTTCGTTTACCCTTTGTACCACTACAGTCTTCTTTCTTTTTGACCTTTTTATCGGTTTCTGTACCGTTGTTCTTTACATAATATGTATATGCCATTTTGTCTCCCTACTCCTTAATAAATATCACTTAAAGTATTTTAATGTAGTTCCGGCCGTACTTAAATTCATAGCTGCCAAATCTGCACTCAATCTAATTGTTTCATATTCATATTTATTTGACTTAGTACCTTCATTTTGTAATTGTGTGCGGCGAGGAGGTTGGCCGTCCAATTGGTAAAAAGGATCTGCTGGGTTTGAAAACTTATCAGTTGCTGTCGTATTTTTATTCTTCATACTTCCCACTGAGCCGGATATGTTTGGATTTTCAACTGCCTCTGTGTCGGTTTGTGTGCCAATTAATGAAAATTCTCTGCTCATATCAGCGACACAGCAACCAATTGTTTCTAACATATCAACTGCGAGATCTAATTCTGATGCGGTGGGATTAAGAGGGGTTGTTGAACTGTTTTTATTTAAATGTTGCAGGGCGCCGGCGGTTTTTGCTTTCTTTTGCTGTCCCTTAACGAGCACTCGCCCATTAACAACAGTTGTTGATACGCTCTTTTCAGCAACCTTTTTATAATTTTTGTTCTTTAAATCTTGTAAACTAAGTGATCTTTTGTATGCCATCGTATTTCTCCTTAAGTATATATCGTTCCGTAAACCATATCGCTAACGTCGTCCGCTACACTATTACCTGCCGAATCATAAGGAACTGTATTTTCAATTGTAAAAGTACCCCCAGAAGCATCCGAGAGTGTAGTGATTGCATCTGCTAGTAGGCCGCCGGCGTCATAGGTATCCGCATAAAAACTCGAAACCGTATTATAGAATTCCTCTAAAGCATAAAAGCTTCCATTGATCGGATTAATGTTATTTATAGTTATTTGAGCGTCCGCTATCATGCTAGATACATCGCCTCCAAAATAATTATACACCAAATCTCTATGAAGATTGTACAAAATGGGGGCGCGGTACCAGGGAGCATTAATCAGATCGCCATCAAAAAGATTCGTCATTCCATCGGTGAAAAATTCATTAAATAATCCGGTGCCTTCATCATAAGAAAATTGTTCAGACGCTTTAGTATAATAATCTCCCAATTTATTAATCGATGTTTGAAACTTGCTAATTAAAACTATCAACATTTGGATACTATTATCTTCTATCTCAATCGTCGCTGTGTATTCTCTAGCACCATCATCTGAATAATCATCGTCCATAAAGTCTTGAAACTCAAAACACATTAAACGATAGTCTTTTGTTAATCCTGTAATCTCGCCATCTCTATCCACTGGCTCAAAATTTCTATGTACCAAATACATATGTTCTTCTTCGGTTAATACAAGATTGCCTTCTTCCGTCATTGCGGCATCCGCGACACCGGCACCTACCATTGTTGCTTGTTCTGTTTCGTAATCTGTATAAAACCCTGGACTTGTTATGGCAAGCGGGTAATAATCCGAAGATTGCGCAATAACCGTTTTTTCTGTTATTGGATATCCCTCTGAACCCATTTCTGAATATATAGAGGTCACTACTGTCGATTTAGTCGATTCTCTTGCTAAAGTAACCCCTGTAACCTTAAAGTGCTCATATGACAAAGCAATTCCGTAATTAACGAGTTTGGAAATATCAACTATTTGGGTGACATTGGATAGATTTCTAATTGCTTTTTCATAATCAAAAAAGAAATATCCAAATTGTCTAAGAATTACATCATAGTTGTGCAAATAATCTGATTCGGCTGCGTATACCGCCGTACTGGTTGCCGTTGTGTCACCTTCATTCGCTTCAGTTTGTCCCTCGCCACTCACACTAGCATACATTGCGGTGCGGCCCATAAAACTAGCATTATATATATAATATTCATCGTTTATCGCGGACGGCGGTATATAAATATTCGGATCGGTGTAGGTCAGTGGCGCCACTGATCGCATATCAAATATCTTAGCATTCCGAACAATTCTCTCTACTACTTCCGGACTGTTATTGAGTTTTTTATTTAATGTTGATAATCTTTTTGCATAGCGCCTATAAAGTTTACCAAGTTGTGTTGCTCTAGATTTATTGGGGAAAGCTCTTTTTAGGGTGTTCAATCTTTTCAAAAGATCGATGCTTTCGGGATATACCGTAAGAACATATGAAATCTGATTAATCATTTTTTGAAGTGGTGTTTTTATGTTTTCGTTATCTGATCTATATTCACCAATCAGCGCTTCAAAGAAGTTAACTATTTGATCGTGGGTAACTTTGGTTGTCTTATAGTATTTACCACTTATTGATTCCAGGGGAAGTCCATTATAAATCGCGCCTCTTTGGTCAAAGAATTCGACCTGCAACTGATCAGCTATAACCCCACCTTCAAAAAGCTTTTCATATGAAACACCGCTTATTTCTTTATTGGAAAGTTCTATATATTCAAGTTTATCATCAATCTGCTGATCGGTGGCAGTTGTATAATCAAACGTTGTGCTAAAGGCAAAAATATAAAAGTTTGCTACATCATCCCAAGCTGTTGGGGTGGTGGGAGGAGGTGGTTGATATTGCACAACCCCCTCTACG
>Ga0080013_1006791_pt1 | contig 10026 bp, 6 predicted proteins | sample ETNvirenome_6_85_FD_69236 | JGI IMG/M metagenome (GOLD analysis project Ga0080013, IMG submission 69236) | Marine viral communities from the Pacific Ocean - ETNP_6_85 (SPADES assembly) (version 2) | ecosystem: Environmental > Aquatic > Marine > Oceanic | place: Pacific Ocean | collected 2013-06-19 | reverse complement strand
AGTACCAGTTGCATCGTCGTCGTCGTCGTCAAAAATATATGTTTTTGTCGTACTATGGCCGCTGGTTATAGTTAGTGTGCCCGCATCATACTGTGAAACTGTTGCTGATACTGCCACTATTGTCGCTGTAGCAGCTGTTTTGGAAGTTTTCTGGATACCTGCTTCACTAAAGATTGTACTGCCAGCTGATTCTGACATGTAGCAACCGAGAAAGTGTACATTTCCTCTATCACCATGTGTATTTGCATAGGGATTTGTTCCAACTATTCCATTTGACTGAACCTGTTTTGCACCGACGACGAACCCAGCATTTGTAACCTTGCCAGAAGATGAATTTCTCTTCTTTCCATCTCCTGCGCCCAGGACTCTTACATATGTGAGAGATTGTGCATTTTTCAACCATTCGTTAACAGCCATAGGGCCAAAGCTTTCACCATCAGTAGGTCCAAATGTGGAAATAAACTCTGTAAAGTTGGCAACTGTCACAGGTACAAAAGCAGGACCTGTTCCAGCGGTACCTATGACACCTGCTGGAACGCCCGTTGGACCTGAGACACTTGGTGATGAAAGATCAATTTCTCTTGTGCTAACTCCAGCACTTTTGAATGTCAGCTCAGCCATTCTAGTCTTCTCCGAAAATTCTAATCATTAAATATAGATCACTCAAAACTTACACCTGAATTAGTAATAATGAAGTCAATAGCTATGTACTCAACAGCCCTAGTTGGAACTAGTACAATTCTTCCATTTAGCCTATTGGACTCAATGTCTTCTGTTGTATTGTTGCTGTTATCCATAACTACTTTAAATTGATCAATTCCCTGCTGCGTCTGTATCGTTGCAAGCAATGGTGTTACCTGAGATACGAATTTGGCACGGGTTGATGGTGTGTTTTGTTCAAAAACAAGCTTCTTAGCTACATCTGAAACAAGCCGCTTAACTTCTAGAAGCATTCTTCTTACGTTTACTCTGTCAAGTGCTGATCTAGCTTGCTGAAGTGTCTTTTGTCCAAAAATAACATATCCAGCCTGTGGGAATGTAGCAATTGGATTTATTCTAGAATCGTATAGATTGTCTCTATCTTCACTGTTAAGTCTAGTTGCCACATTTGTAACATTTGAAAGTGCTGCTCTATTAAATCCTGCAGGTGCAAACCATGGATATGCTACTGAGTCATTGAATCCAAGTGCTGAAAGTGCAGCGATTGACGCCGGAACTCTTACTGGGTTTCCGCTTCTATCATCTACTATACTAATGTCTGGAAAATAAGATGCAGCATAGTTGTTATCTATAGCTCTTCCGTCAAACTTAGCTCTTGTCTTTGTAACATTTGGCCTAAGATCGTCACTATCAAAAATTCTAACATCAGAGTCTGTGTAACTAGGAATATCCATTAAGTATATTGCCTGGCTATAGTCCCTTGTTCTATCTGCAGCCCTGTCTGTTACAAAGCTATCTCTAATTCCCGGAACAGCAAGTATATTAACTCTTGTGACCATTGGATCTGTCATGATATCAATTGCAGATCTATAAGATGCTACTGTATTATTAAACTTTCCAGATCCAACTGTAGATGCTGCATCTAGTCCAATATCCAGGTCACCGCCTGCAGCTGGTGCAGTTACTGAAGCTTTTCCTCTTGAATCTGATGAGCTTGCTCTATCATTCATCCTGGACATGTCTGGATCAAGAATGTTATTTCCATCAAATCCGCCGTACATGATATTTGTAAACTTTGCATACTCTGTAAATCTATTAAAATATACAGAAGATGTTAGAGTTAAAAGAGATGCAAGAGTGAGTCTGTAGTCAGTGGCTCCCACCTCTTGAAGAGTGTAGCTCTTTCCAGAGAAAACTCTTCCATTTCTAATGTAAGCAGCTTCAAGCATATGATCTGATGCAGTGCCCGTTAAGCTTCCGTCAATTGTTGCGACTATACCTCTTGTAGTGCCGGCTGAATCAAGTGTTGTACTTAGTGCCACCTTTCCTAGAGTAAATCTATTGTCACAGAAGGCATCAGCTCCAGAGCCAGTTACAAGAGCATCAAGCTTTTTAATTCCAAGCATCTTGGTATAACTTCTCATAAGCTCATTAACTTCTGAAGAAGCATTGGGATTAAGTACAGCATCTCCAAGAGATCCCGTTCTTGGAACCCTTGTTACCTTGTGGCCCCAGTAGTACTTGGGGTTAACTCTTTCATTTGTACCAGGATAGCCTGTGTATCCTGATTTAGCTAGAGATCCCTGTGTAACCTTAAACGTCATTGGAACTGGAGGAAGAATTGACCCTGTGAGCTGACCTCTTGAATTTAATCCAATGTCTTCAGCACCTGATCCAGTAACAAAGGCAAGTCTTGTGCCATCTGTTCCGCCGTTTAGTACATCCTTAATCATTGCAGGAAGTGTTGCATTGCCTTCAGTTTGATCTGTTAGGGTATTATTTGTTTTTAGAAGGGGAAGGCCTCTAAAGCCGAATGGAAGCGCGCTAGCAGGGACGTTTCCATTCTTTAGATCGTCGCTGAATACTATTCTGACGCGGGTTGAGACATTTGGGTAATCTCCCTTAACAATAAATCTTCTTTCATCAGCATCAAGTGTGTCAAAGTTGTACTTTACGCTAAGATCACCGATCTTTCTACCTACATAGTTCTCGTCATTTGGATCTAGTGTGCATAGGGGGTATTGTTCTAATACTTCCTGTGCAGTATCGCTGTCACCAAAGTTTCTAACTAAGACCGTAAAAGATCCGTATTCGCTCTTTGGATCAGTTGACTTTCTAAGATTTGATATTGAGATCTTGTACTTATCACATGTATTTGCACCATCTGAAAGTGTTTCGAAGTAAAACAGATCGTAACCTGTCATTCCGAAATCTTGTGATGTAAAGAATGTAGTCTTTGAGGGACTGTATCTTGTATCAAATCTTCCGTACATATCTCTATACGTTAGTGCAGTATCACCTGATCCAGGTGATGTTTCACCAGATCCTGAGACAATGCCGACGTAGCTTCTTGCTGATGCAACTTCATCCTCTACTGCAAAGTCCGCATAAAGAAGATGCTGTTCTTCTTGAAACCTATCTGGATCTGTATTTAGAATATTTCCAATATAGTCATCTTTTGATGGATTTAAAGACGCTGTTAGTATCTTTATTCCAGGTAGACTATCATCACTTGAGAATGAAGTTCCAGCAGAGCTTGAAATAACAATCTTAAACTTCTTATAGGTCAGATTATCAGAGTCATCCATCCCAATATCTGCAACATCTGAAGCTGATGTTGATATTGGATAGTTTGAGCTATGGCTTACAACTTGAATTCTACTTCCTGTTGTTGTAAAAATCATTCCTCTTACAAGGAATACATCGCCGCCTGCACTAACATTAAAACTATCATTGTCAGTAAATATCGGATAACCAAATGTTTCGTTTGTTGTAACTTCATGCTGAGCAACTATGAACTGAACTGCTCCCTTGTGGCCATGATTTGGCCCCTGGGCTTCGGTTGCAAGTGCACCCTTAATCTTAAATCCAGCATTTTTAACAGTTCCCATAAAGTTTGTGTTATTAATATCTGTACTGTTAGAATTTGCACCTGCACCTAGAACTCTCATAAAAGTTACAGCTGTTCTATTCTTAAGAAACTCATTAACAGCATAGGGTCCAAACTTAGTAGAATCTAATCCACCAAATCTTTCTTTAAAGTCTACAAAAGATCCAACAGTAACTGGAATAAATGCCGGACCAAATTCTGAGGTTCCAATGATTCCTGCAGGTGTTCCTGCAATTTCCTGAACTCTTCCAGATAGGTCTATTTCTCTCTCAAAGAATCCTGGCGATCTGAAGGTCTGCTCGGCCATAGATCATTCTCCTATAAATCAGTCTACACACATATAACTATTGAACTGGACTTCAAATGTCTTATAAAGATACTGTGTTATCTAATCTGATTTAGTATCATCAATTGTTTCGAGACTAACGATTATTCTTGAACTAGCGACAGTCTCTCCAGATCTTTGATTTCTTGTTAAGATCTTGACAAATCTATTTTCTTTCTTCCCGGTAAATGGATCCTTAATTGTCTGCAAAAGCTCAACTCCGTCCCTACCCCTTGAAACAGGCTGATCTCCAGAAGGCTCGAGCTCTTCAACGTCACTTAAAATAAACTTGTTAATATCATTTTGAGACGGGCCCTTTGAATTTGTAGAAGAAACCTGGGTAGATACTTGATTGATACCAAAGTCAATCTGAGGTGCTGATATATATCGTCTATACGGTCTAGGAAGACCGTCATCGTCTGGTGCTATAATAAATCCTGGGACCTTTATGTTGAAATTATACTTTATAATTCTTTCACTATCTGTGTAGTCACTAAAGTTTGTATCAGCTTGAAACTGTCCTTGAAAGTAGGCAACAAGCTCATATCCGTTTCTTGTTATAATTTGAAATGCCTTTTCCTGTCCATCAAATTGAATTAACATCGACTCCAGTAGCTTGTTCATATTTTGCATATACTGAGTCCAGAATGTAACATTATATTCCATTAAAATAAATTCAGGATATGGAATGTCTATGATTTCAAAAATGTTATTTCCTAGATTTGGCTGTAGAAGAGAAGTGTTTGAAGGATCAACGAATGAAAGATTTGATCCATTTCTTCTAGACGCTATTGATCCGGCCCTGTTAAACAGACCGGGAAATTCAGAAGTATTTCCAAAATTTCCTCTAGATGCAACATTAGACTGATTTTTGATTCTATTTTTATTTATAATATTTTGATAGTCTCTATCAGAATTATCCAGCCTTCTCTTTACTGTATAAGATATCTGATCCCTTGTTGCTATTGGAGTTCCATATGGTGATTGTCCAGGTGAGTAATCTATTGTCCCTCTTTCAATCGATATGATAGGTAAAATTAAAGTGTTATTCACATCTCTAAACCTGGCTGATCGTCTTGTTAGAGCAAACCTCTCTCCTGCAGCAAAAACTACTGGAACCTTTTTAGATTCACCATCAACTTCAATTGAAAAGTCAAGCCTTCTATCAAATAAATGAAATACTGCCCTGTCTATATCTTCAATACCGCATGAAGGTATGTGAAAATCCTCAGGTTGACTAGTATTAGTAAATTTTGGTGGAATTCCTTCAGCCATTTAAATTACCTATGTCTCATCGTAAAAGCTGGAGCCTGTTTTTCCTGGAATTCCCCTTCTAGAGACCTCCTTTGGACCGGATATTGGATCTTCTAAGACACCCTTCTCTCTAAGGTTTCTTCTATCCTCTGTCTCACCAAGCCTGTTATTTTCAAACCCTCTCTGCTGAACAAATGTCTCTTGAACAGCATCACTATCAGCATATTCTTCAGAAGTAGGACCAAATACCTTTGAAACAAACTGGCCAGCTCTTGCCTGCTTGCCTTTGACAGTAATAAAGCTCTTATACTCTATTTCTCCAAAAATATCATTAGAGTCTGGTGCTGTAACAACTTCAAAGAATACTGTACCGTAGCTAAAGAAGTCTCCCTCTAGAATCTTTATTCCCTTCTCAATTAAATCTCTCTTTTGGATATAGGCCTCAATTCCATAGTACTCCTCACTACCAAATCGATTTGTTCTAATTGACTGTGGTTCGTACTTTACCAGTGCATCAATTGCAATTGGTGTCTCAAAGATCTTCTCAGGTGCCTCCTCATAGATGTCATGGACATTTGTCTTTATTTCAGATATCTGAAAATAATAAATCTTTTGACCAATGACATCCTTGACAAGCTCCTTGGCAGTGTCATTGATGAAGTCTATCTCTCTTGGTGTAATAAAAAGTCTAGCCATCTATTACCCCATAAATATTGTCCACCCATTTGGCATGGGTGAAAATCTAAGTTGTTTTTGTATCATTTCAGCCCTAGTAGATGCAGTCTCCATAATCTTGTCATATGTTAATGTATCCAGCATCTCTTTTAGCTGTGTAATTAAAGCATCTCTATCTGCTCTTCCCTGAGTTATGAGATCTCCTCCGTTTAATGTTACATCTGCACCTGGAACTGGGATGTTTCCAAATTTTGATCTAATTAGGCCTAGTTGCTCTCTAGAAAGTGCAAGACTGTACTGCCTAATCCACTGTCTACCAATACTATTGATCTTGCTAAACTTTAAATTACCAAAGGGTATATTTGATAAATTAGACACTCCATCTATAGTCTCATCATGATATGCAGGATTAAGAGGATCAGGATAGTACATCACCCTAAGATAAAGCTTTTTAGAGTCGGTAAAGGTAGGTGTTGGAAAAATTCTTAAATTTGTTCCAATAATTTTATAAGAATAGTTTGACCTTCTCACTCTATTTGAAAGATCTAGCTGTCCTGCCCTTAAGATATCTTCAAACACAGGGAGGACATAAAATATAGTCTCAGGAGTGAATGATTCAAATGAAAATTCATTATTTAGATAGTTAATTGCTGAAGTTGTATCAAAGAACCTGTATGCAGCCTCTGGACCAAAGTGGAACACTTCACTTATTTTTAATTTTGTTCTAGGTGCAGTGTTTGAGCCAGATGTAAATATAACATTCCCATTTGCATCCTTAAGTTCAGAATATATGTCATAATCTTGTCTATTTTTTTCTAGATCAATAGATCCAGAAATCATATTGTATGATCCACCGACACCAGCCTCCATTGCGTACGGTTCTGCAAATCTTATCAAGTATTCAAGATTCTCTCTAGGATATTTCCCTTCAGATCCGGACATGTGCCCATCAGAACCTGTTGTCGGCATACCAAGAAATTGAATAAGCTGTGACTTTGCCTGGTATTGGTTCAATATAGAGCCATACTCTAGACAAGCTTCCTCAAAGTTTCCCCAAATCTGCTTCTTGGTCAATTCAACAGACAGGATATCGTCACCCATCTTTCTCTTAACAAATGTAACAATGTTATCAGCTTCTGACTGGAAGTCTGTGTCTGAGTCAAAAAACCCAAAAGGTGTAGGACTTGTTGTATCTGAAAAGGTCGCCATTGACACTCCAATTGATTCAATAACTATCCATAAGTATGGACTCAAATAGGAGATTCAACGATGAAAATATCTAACTCGAACACCACTAGGATGTCTTCAGCTTATTTGAATAAAAAATTTTAAAAGATTTCTTATTTTTTACTCAATTCCGCCCAGAGCTGAAATGGCTACAAGCCCTGGAAGACCCTCTCTAACATATACCCCTGAGAATAAAGCATCAGTTCTGCCTCCGACGTATGAAATTGCTGCCTCAAGCTGTGTGCTAATAGAAGGATCTGATGCCATAGCTTCTGTGACTACAAGCAGCAGAACACCTGTCTTTATTTTTCCACTTGGTGAAGGACATGGTGATTTTGTCATACAGTTTTGATAGATCATTGACCCTAGATTTAAATCACTTGGATCCTTGACCACTGTAGTTCCAAGAAAAAGTCTTCCGCTTGTTGAAAGACATGCTTCAAGGTCCTTTGAGTCAAAAGTCTGAATTGGTGAAGATTCAGATGATAGCTTAAGAACCTGTGCAATTAGCTTTGCAAAATTCTTATTAGCTGTTGGGTATAAGCCAAGCATTCCGACCTTTCCTCTTAGAAGCTGCAGCTGTCGTTCGTTGTCTATAACCACATGGGCTGATCCAGAGACATCCGAAAGAAGAGCCTCATAGTTCTTCTTAATTGTAGGGTTCAGGAGCTCCTGAGCTGTTGGAGCTGTAACAACGTATACTACATTTCCTGAAGCTGAAACAGATTTAAGATATCTTTGAAGTGATGAATCAAGTGAGTAGCATGAGCTACCCGTTCCGCCTCCACCCCCAGCAAGGACAAATAGCCAATCAACTCTTCCTACCTTTGATCTTAGGTGATCCTCGACAAGCGCGCTATTGTTAGATAGTATCTGTCGACCTAGTTCAACATTCTTTCCCACACCATCAGCGCCTGGGATTAGAAGAAAGTGATCTTCACCCAGTCCCGTGGGCTGATCCTTGTCTGTAGTGTTGACAACAAGCGTCTGGGTGAATCCCATGTCAATAAAGGCCTTGGCCATCTTTCCACCGCCGCCGCCTACACCTATAAAACCTACAGAAAGTGATGAAGGTGCTGAATTTTCTGGTAGAAGCGTCTCACTTCCCCCTTCTACTGCATCATCATAATCTGCTACAAAATCAAAATCGTCATTAGTACTGGTCATATCTTTCTTAGTCTCTCTCTTAGGTGAGTCTTTTTCTCGCTCTTGTTTGCTATTATCGTCTAGCGCTAGGTTATTTTCCACCATATCCTCATCGGCGTAAAATTTAGAAAGTGTTTCTTTCTTCTTGAGCTTCTTTGGAGGCTTTTCTCTAAGGTCTTTTCTTAGATTTCTTAAACCAGATGCCATGAATTACCTCTATAGATAATTATTCCCCATACAAGAATAAAAAAAGACACCCTGTAGCAGGGTGTCTTTATAGATTAGCAAGATATGCTCTATTCGAAACAAACGTACTTAATAATCCATGCCATTGTTCCTGCTGTCGTAACAGCAGCAGCATTATCACAAGTAGTATTAAGATAAATTGTTCTTCCTGAAGCTGTGTATGAAGCGTCTGCAGCTAGTGTTGTGTCGTCTGTTGTGACACGAACCATTGTAAGTCTAACTAGACCGCCCTTTGCAAGGTCAGTTCCATCAGCACCCACATCAATGATATCATCAGCATGAGTAGCAACGATCTGAGCACCTGAGCTTGATGTTCCTACTTCATAACCCAGACTGTTACCTGTGCCTGTGGATGGTGCTGATAAGCTGAGCAGATCAATTCCCATAATAAAGGTGTTTGCAGGCTGCGCCCACTCAACGATTGAGTCTGAATTTCTAACAAATGCAGATGTGTTCTTGACAACTGCAACTTTGACAACTGTGTTGCTTCCATCTAGTGTGAGAGGCATTGTGTCACCAGCTTCCTGGACTAGACCTCTAGATCCATCAATTTTAATACTTGGCATAATTTCTCCTTTTTTAGGTTAGTGTTTTGGTCTACATGCTTCCAATGCCAGCGTGTAGGTTCCGCCTTATACCGTGCATTGGGCTTAATGTTAAGTATATGCCTCAAAAGGAATAACCAAACTTATCGATCCACATTTTAACCTTTTCATCAATTAAGTTTCTAGTCCAGCTGTTATAGTAGTCCTGATATGGGAGTCTTACCTTTCTTTGTTTAGATTTTAGCCTCGGAATTGTCGATTGAGATAGCTTCAGATCCTTGCACATTCTATTGTAGTCTTCCTGTAGAGACTCTTGTCTCAGAATAAAATCGTATTCTATACGATGAAATCTTTCACTTGTCCTAATAAACCAATCTAGGACGTTTTGATTTTTCTCTTTGCCATCAGGCCCCTTAAAGTCTCCGGACAACTGGCAGAAGATTTCTAGCTTTCTCCTAAGTGATGATTCATCGTCTAGATGCGTTGGTGCAGCTTCTGGATGACTTGTCGAACTAAACCCCATATCAATACTGCTTGTATGTGTGACGCCACTAGAGTCAATATATCCAGCTGGAGAGGTATAAAATGACCACCAGAAAAATGATACAATCATATCCCATGGGTTTCTCACAATTGTTATTCTCTTATAGTCACCTAAATCTCTTTCATATGTGGAAAAGACCTGATCTGGAAATGCGTGCATATGAAATCTTGGCTCTAACACTTCAACAAAGACGCCTGATTCAATCATCTCAGGCGTGACTCTGTGAATATTTCCACTCTGGCTTAGTGCGGCTAGCGCGACCTCGTTTTTTAACTTGTGTCTTACAATATTGTTTCTTACAGGATAGTCATATTCATCTGATGATATTTCATCAAGGTGGTTTGTTCCCGTTAGTACATCCTCTTCCCCGCATACTCTACTTAATGCCACCTCAACGCTAGACCCAGCAACTTTCATCGGTTTAAAAAAGACAAACTTGTTCTTGTGTGAAATGATCATTAGTGAAAAATTATTAAAAATAATGTATAATGTAAATGAGGAAAACGATATGAAT
>Ga0080013_1006788_pt1 | contig 10035 bp, 10 predicted proteins | sample ETNvirenome_6_85_FD_69236 | JGI IMG/M metagenome (GOLD analysis project Ga0080013, IMG submission 69236) | Marine viral communities from the Pacific Ocean - ETNP_6_85 (SPADES assembly) (version 2) | ecosystem: Environmental > Aquatic > Marine > Oceanic | place: Pacific Ocean | collected 2013-06-19 | reverse complement strand
TTTACTTATAAATTCAACATTATTTTTTGATAAATCTTCATATAAAGATTCAATATTACTAACACTTAAAGCAAAATGACTACACCCAACAAAATTAACTCTTTTTAAATTATCATCGGATACCGGATTTGTATAGTGTAATAATTCTATCATATGATTATCACTATGTATCATTTTAACAGTTCTTAAATCAGAATCATTTAATCCAAGAATCTTATCAATAAATTTACTGTCTTCTTTCATATCTGATACTACTTCGTATCCAAGATATTTATAAAACTTCAAAGATTTATCCATATCTCTAACTACAATCCCTAAGTGTCTTAATGTTTCTATCATATTTTTTGACCTTTAAATACTAAACAATCTCCTAGAGTATGTTTGTTAATTAATTCATCGTATCTATTCTCCACATCACTATAAAAATTATTTATTTCTACTTCAATTTCATTTTTACCACCAGTAGGTAATGGTGTATGAAGTGCTAATTTAGCTGAGTCTTGTGGTTTATTATTCTGTAACCAAAATACATGATTAAAAAATGGATAATACAAAAAACTATCAACCGAACCTTCAAATCCAGCCATACTACATATATCCTTTAAAGACTCTTCAGTAAAATAATGTATGTGAGCCTTGTGATAATAAAAACTTTTATACTTCTCTGTATTATAATGAAGTAAAATATCATTATGATTAGGAACTTCTATGTTAATAAAGCCGCCTTTATCCATTAAATCATTACATTTTTTTAAAAACTTAACAGGTGATATAGTATGTTCTAATACTTCAAAACTTGCCACAAGATTATATCTTTTATCAATAATTACATCTTCAAGAAGGTCATTATAAACTGTAATCTCATCAAAATTTTCTTTTATAAATTCAGCATCTAACCTATTTGGTTCAACTACATCACATACCTCTACATTAGAATCTAAAACGTTTTTTACAACTCCACCAAAAGAACAACCAACTTCTAAATATTTAGTATCTTTATTTACCTTATCAGAAAATTGATGAAATTGTCTTTTATTTAATTTCTCGCTTATGGATAGGTGTTCTTTTGGTTCAACAAATCCACCTTTAGCATTTGTACTCGATTGTTGTCTATAATCTTTTTTATAATAATCTTTTCCTATATTTTCCCAATCTTTTTGGTCTAATATCCCATGACCAGTTGGTTCGTGGACCCATAAAAGTGAATCTCTACCATCTCGTAAAACTATTGGTTTTTCAGAAAAGTCATTTATATCATAGTCAAGGCCTGTATCTAATAATAATTGACTATCCATTATAGCTCCTTATTGAATCTCTTATAACACCCATAGATTCTACAATTGCAGATTCAGATATTGTAAGTGGTGGACCTAATTTTACGGATTCTCGTTTTGTCCAAACAGGTAACACTCCATGATTTACACACCTTTTAGTTACATAATTTCCCATATCGCCATCCTTAACTATTATAGCAGAAACCATACCTTTAACATTCACAACATCTACTCCATCTTCTTTTTCTAATTCCTTATTTAACCTTTCAAACAACTCAACTCTTTTTTTAAAATCTTTTTGAAATAACTCATCAGTTAGAAATTTGAGGTTTGCCAATCCAGCAGCACAACATATAGCATTACCAGCCTGTGAACCGCTTAAATTTACATCAGAGTCTAAATCAATTATATCTTTAGTACTTAATAGGGCTGCTAAAGGTAAAGATGATGTTAAACCCTTACCAAGAGTTATAATATCTGGTTTATAATCGCCATAAGTCATATATCCGTATAACTTACCCATTCTATAAAAACCAGCCTGTACTTCATCGAAACAAAATAATATATTATTATCTCTTGAAGTCTGATATAGTTTATCTATATATTTTTGTGGATACATCCAAGCACCCCAACCTTGATACGTTTCTAAAAAGAAAGCTGCTATTTCATCTAATGGTGGTAAATCATTTAAATTTAATTCCTCATTATCCTTTGGAAAAGGTAAAAACCATATTTCTTTATCTTTAAAGTTACACCAATCTGTACTTGTAGATGTTCCACCAATCAAATCTGAACCTAATACATGACCATGATAGCTACCACTATATGTAACTATATATTTTTTATTATGTTTTTTACCCCAAATCTTTATAAGACGATATGCTGCATCAGTAACTTCACTTCCTGAATTTAACAATACTACCTTATTATAATGCGGTGGTGATATTTCAAAAAGTTTTTTAATAAACTTATCTCTTACATCATTATTATATTGATATGAAAAAGTTAAATCAAAATCAACTTGGTCTTTGATTGCACGATTTATATGTGTATTAGAATGACCAGCATTAGTAACAAAAATACCCGAAGTCATATCTATCCATTTATTACCTTTATCATCATAAACATTAAAATCTTTAGCTTTAAACCACTTTACTGGCATTTCACGTATAGAACTGGGTTCATATTTATGTTTTATATCCTGATACGCCTTGATGTCAAAATCAAAATTATTAATATATCTATTTTTTGTATTAATCATGAACTGCCTGTAATATTTTGAAATCATCTAATGTATCTACCTCATAAGTAAATGGTGTAATAAAAGCTAACATCTTATCTCCATGTAAATTATCACTTCTCATAAACTGTTTAGGTCTAATTATATCTACATATCCGTTTGGGTGATATGTTTTAGGTAAACTTTGACTTGGCCAATTATAATAATCTCCATCAATTTCATTATCAAACAACCCCTTCCAATATATACCGTCTTTACTAAAAAACTTATACGCTGTCTCAGGTGCCTCGTGAGCTGACCTCAATCCTGTACACGTTTCATTATCAAAAAAGTATTTAATCGCGTCATCTATTACTTCAGATTTTATTATTGGAGTAGTTGCTCTTAAATGTACTATATCATCTTCATCATTTAAAACTCTAACGGCATGTCTCATAACTTCTATATCTAATGCTGTATCTGTTGCATACTTGTTCGGTCTCATTATTATCTTAGCTCCATATTCCTCTGCTACTTTTTTTATATCAGTATCATCAGTTGAAACATATATTTCAGAAATATATTTACATTTTTTGGCCTCTATTATTGGATATGCAATTAAAGGTTTATTTTTTAATAATTTTATATTTTTACCAGGAACTCGTTTACTTCCTCCACGTGCCGCAATAATTACTTTTAATTTCACACTAACAACTCTTCTGGAAAAGTATTAGTTTCCGTATTCATTGAATTAACTAACTCATCATTTCGTTCTTTAATTAAACTCACAAAATTACTACTATTACCATATCCATGTTCAGTCCAAGAATATGGATGCATTAATAACTGTATCTTATTAACTTTATTAAAATCAAATTCTAACGGATATCCATATTTCCATTTATGATTTGAATCACCTACATAATAAACTCTTAATTTTTCAGGTGGACTTCCTTTAAAATAATGAAAGAACTCTTTAGCATAACAATTGATTTTATTTGGAACTTCTACATATTTTTCAAGTATTCCTGGATTACTACCACATCTATGAAACGCATATCTATCAACTTCAAACCCATAATAGTGTTCTAAAGTTTCTATATCTTTTAGTATATACTCAATTAACTTTTCATCACTCATTTTGGGTGGATTCTGATGTAGTCCAATACTATGTCCAAGATTTTTTATCTCTTGTACTACTTCTATATTCTTTTGAGATAAAGCATTATATGTATTATTTCTCAATTGTACTGTATACGTAGAACTCACTCCCAACTCATCAGCTTCTATTCTTGCCATTTGAAGTGCTCTATCAATAGAAAATTCTATATCATGTCGAATTACACAAAAAGATTTCATATCTTCTGTTACTTCTGCAAAATCAACAACAGGTAAATAAACTTTAATTAAATTTATTATATTTTTAAATTCACTATAACTAAACACTACAAATCACCCCTTCTCTACCAATAAATACTTTATTATTAGCAGCAATATAACCTTTATCTTCTCCAATGTGTGCCCATAATTGTAGTTTACCTTCATCTAATTTAGCATTAATTGCATCTCTAACAGTTCTACCCTCATGTCCATAATCATCAAAAATCAATATAGGATTATTCATTTGATTAATACATCTATCAATATCATATCCAACTGATTCATATGTATGACCGGCATCTATATGTACAACATCTACAGTAGGTAATTGAAAATCTCTATCATAAACATCACTACAAATAAATTCTACATTATCTACATCCTTACATACTTCTTTAGTCTTCATTAAATTACTTTCATCTCTTTCAACTGCAATAACTTTATTAAAACATTCTGCATAAACACGTGTTGTATTTCCTTGATGACATCCAAGTTCTAATAAAGTTTTATCTTTATATCCATTACCAAATATTCTCAATATATCTTCTTTAAACTTACGAGATGTAGTACTTTTATTCTCATTTTTATTTTCAATCTTATTTAAAATAAAATTATCATCATAGTGATGTTTTACTAAATCCCACGTCTGATTCATCAAATCAGTTCTTTGATCTTTTGAAAAACCAGTATAAAACCACACATAACAATATTTTATAAAAAATGGAGTCCTATCTTCATTTAACTGCCAATTATGATTAAACAATTCTTTTCTATGTAAATGTGAAGCTGACCACGTAAAAGGTAATTCAGTATTAATTTCTATATCTTTCATTTGTAACCAATAATTAAATGGTGTTTGTTCTGTTCCTTTTTTTACTATTTTATCTTGTAATTCAACAAACGTATCAATATTATCATAATATAAACTTTTAAATGAATTAAAAAATTCTTTATGATTTTTATTAAATATTATATTTCCAGAAGCTATATACTTTGATTTATCAAATTTAAAATTATCAAAAAATTCTTGATATCCTTTTATGCTATCATATATCCAATTTAAATTATCTTTATTGACCCAACCAACCAATCTATCATCAACCATATCAAAAATATTTGGAGAATCCCATTTAATTACACTCGCACAATCAATCAACCATACTTTATCATAATCTATATTTCTATTTTCAAGTTCATCAAACACAAAAATTGCCTTTTGCCAATTTATTCTAAATCTCGTTAAATCTTGTTCTACTGGTTCTTCAAATGGAATAAAAAGCACATCATTTTTTTTACACCAATATTCCCATGATTTTCTTGAAATGTCCATCCATTTCCAACCACCATACTTTTCAGAATACTGTTTATTTTTTACACCAATCCAAAAAACAACATTTTTTTTCACAGTTTAATTGTCCTTACTTTCTTTTAACCATTTCCAGGTTTTTAATATACCAGTTTCCAAATTTACTTCTGGATTATATCCGAAATCTGATTTAGCCTTTTCACAATCAGCAACTAAATTTCTACCATCAACCCAATTACCATCTATATCTTTGTGAGTACATCCCAGTGGTATTTTAACAAAATCATCATTGTATCTAAAATCACTAGAATCTGCGAATTTAATATTTACATCTGTTCCTGTAACTTTTTTTATTTTCTCCGCTAATTCTATAATAGAACACGTCCCACCACCACTTATGTTATAAACTTGGCCTTCTCCTTTAACAGATAAAGATCCAACTATACCATTTACAATATCAGACACATAGGTATAATCTCGTTGTTGTTTTCCATCACCATATATAATTAAATCTTTATTCTCAAAACAAGAATTTAAAAATCTAACCAATGCACTATGATCTAAATCTGCATATCTTTCTCCATAACCATAAAATAATCTAATGCTTAAAGTTTCCAATCCATACATACTTGGAAATATTTTACAGTATAATTCAGAAGACAACTTTGTAACTCCATAATGTAAAAATTGACTTCCAACTTCTTCCTCTCCTAAAATATTATTAGTTTCTATAAAACCATAAGCTGAAACTGATGAAATATTAATTACTTTTTTAACATTATTTACAACTGACGCTCTTAATACATTGTAAGTTCCTTTAACTCCAGTATCTATATAAGCTTGATGAAGACCTCTACCATCTACCCCATATGGATATGCTAAATGTAAAACATAATCAATATCTTGTGTAGCTTCCAATACATCTTCATAATTAGATACATCACCAGTATAAACATCATTCATATTTATACTTTCAGTAATATTTGATAACTTTCCAGTTGAAAAATTGTCAAGAATTTTAATATCATAACCACCTTTAATTAACTTACCACATAAATGAAAACCTATGAAACCAGCACCACCTGTTACTAATATTTTTTTCCCACCCATCATACAATTACTTCCTTAAAATATCTTAAAACTGTAACTAAATTTGGTTTATTTATTTTCACATCTTTACCTTCTACTAAATCTAATATTATTTCAATAAAATTAACACCAGCCAACGTAATAAAATAACTACCACCACCCAATCTTGGATTTATTTCAACGAACTTTGGATTTCCATATTTATCTTCTTTCATTTGTAAACATATTGGTCCTTTTAATTTAAGAAACTTACATATAGCAAAACAAGTTTTTTCTATAAAATCATCTCTTATTATTTCACCTTTTGTAGATATACCAGCTTTTGTCTGTAATCTTTTTCTAGGTACAGAAATCAATGGATTTGAATCCATATCACATAAAACATCAATCGTATACTCTTGACCTGGAAGATATTCTTGATATATATATTCATACTTATCTGACTCTAAACATTTGATAGTTGTTTGGTCTTTACATACAAAAACTCCTCTACTTCCAGCAGAATGTCTTCTTGGTTTAGCAAATAATGGGAACACAATTTCAGTATAATCTATAGATGTTTTTGGTAAAGGAAAATTATCTTTACATTTGTCATAAAACTTTAACTTATCAGAACAAACTTGGATGGAATCATAACCTGACATAAATACTTTTACACCTCTAGATTTAAATAACTCTAAATTTTTTGATATTGAAACTATATCATTCGAACTTGTAGGTAATATTAAATTAATATTTTCTTTGTCTACTATATTCAAAAGTTCTTTTATATAAGTATCATGAAACGCTTCAGAAACAACATAATATTTATCTGATAAATAAAATCCTGCAGATAATTCATTGCTATCAATAGAAACTATCTTTCCATTAAAATCTATATCTCGTAATGATTTTATAGCACCATGTGCGGCTGGTCCGCCTGCTGCTAAAATTAAAATATTCATATTTCTTCTATTCTTTTTGTTTTATCACAAATTAATAAATCATAATTCGGTTTTTCACCAACACTCAATTCGTGGTATTTACATTCCCACTTTTCTAATTGTTCTTTTGTTAAGGCGTAATAGTCTACCCTAGATACTGTACCTCTACCTGTCCAATAAGTTATATGATTACCTTCATTATATAACTTATTTATCTTATCTATATTATTATAATTAGGTATAGCATTTTTATATTGTCGTTCTACTCCAGTATAAAAACAAATAGTTTCATCTATATCAACGAATATATTCATCTTCATACCAATTTAAATAATTTTTCATTCCATCTCTAAATGACATAAAATCAAATTTATCAAACTCTGTTTCATATCTATCTAATGATATTGATACTTTTTTAGGAGCTGAACTGGCTACTTCGTTATTAACTTCACCCTTAACAACTTCTTTATTAAATTTATTTCCTATTATATTAGCCATATCATAGATTGTAACCTCTTCTTTACCTCCAACATTATAAACTTCACTTTTACCTCTAAATAAAATATTAAATAACATTATACAACAATCTGAAATATGCTGATATTTTCTAAATGAAGTTCCATCATCAAATAACTTTAACGTATCATTCTCTATACCTTTTCGTGTTAAATCACTCATTACTCGTGAATCATCCATTACGTGTCCTGGTCCATAACATAAAGAAACTCTAGCTGATTTAGCGTCAAATCCTAAATCTCGAAAAATATTTACTTGATATTCTCCACTAACTTTACCTAAAATATACGGTATTCTTTTATGTGAAAGCGATATGTTTAAAAAGTCTTCTTCTCTATGTGGTTCTGAATTATCATTCAAGGCGTAGACCTCAGAACTACTTATATAAATTACTTTAGCTTTTTTATTATTATAAAATATATTTTTAAGTGTATAACGTAACCCATTAACATTCAATGTAAATGTTTTATATGGGTTAGATAAAAATTTACCTGGTTGAGCATATCCAGCACAATAAAAACAATAATCAATATCTAAATGTTGAGCCACACCAGTTACGGTCAAATCTGTTGAAAAATACATCACATTATCTTCACTTAATAAGTGTTTCAATCTTTTTGGATTCGCACTTAAACTTGTTAAAATAATTTTAATATTATAGTCATATTCAACATTAAGATAATGTAAAAAATCTGCTAAAAACCCACCGATTAACCCATTAGCACCTGTAATCAAAACAGTCTTATTTTTAAAATCAAACACTTCACAATTTTTATAAATTCTTAAACATATATCTTTTATAAATTTATTCATTATTAAATCACCCCGTCTTAACAAAAAATGCTATCTGTTGTGGGCGTTTTGAATCTGGCATGATAGATTCAGTATCATATAATTTAACTTCTTCTATGTTTTTATTTAAATATGTTATTTCATCAGTTAACATATATTTAGAATTAATTAAACCAACTTCATTAAAGTTTTTTATCATATCTGTAGTATTATTTTTTATATCGAAAATATAACCATAATCTTTAAAAGATGAGTTTGAATATGTAGGTTCACCTTCTTTTGATTTTCTTCCGTGAATTTCTTGGAATTCATCTTTAGTTCTACGTCTATTCATCTTCATAGCTGTGTTAAAGTTATATGTAAAATCTTGACAAGACAAATCTTCTATCGCAAAAATACCAGCTGGTTTTAAATGTTTAAATAAAAACCCAAGACTAACTTGATTATCATACATACAATGACTTCCATCATCAATAATTACATCAAAATCTCCACCTATGTCATCTATCAATTTACTTAAATCCTCACGACTACCAGCATCTACTGGTGCACAAACTTGTATTCTATCACCGCTCTCTTTTCTAAACTTACCAACAACATCAATACCATATATCTTACTTTTAGGAAAATAATCTCTCCACAATCTTAAAGAGCCCCCTTTCTGTACACCTATCTCCAACAATTTTATATTTTTATCCTTGATTGGTTTAAAATAGCGTTCATAAAATGATTGATATCCCATATAAGTTTTATCCGTATCATATCTATCATCCCAATTATCCAATAAATTATTCATTTTTGTTTTACTTCTATAAACATATTTAATCATTTAGTTGCCTCAAAATACTTTCCCTATCCATATTACTTTCTTTTCTCAAATCATTATATGTACCATAATTTGTAAGAAACTTTCTATCTAAACCAATTCGTTTTACTGGTAAACTAAATATATCACTCACTAAATCACCAAGTCCACCTATTTTAAAATGATTTTCCACTGAATATAATTTAGGTTGATTCTTAAATAACTCACTTAACATTTCAATAGAATTGTTAGACATACCATGTAGGGTAGAAACATAAATAACTCCACAATTAGTATCTTCTAATACATCATCTAATAAATGTCCTGTTACAAAAACCCATCTACCATCTATTGAATCTCGTATAATATTTACCTTTTCACTCTGTACAGTAACATCTTGACTATGTGTATGTGCTGACAATCTAAAATATTTTGGATTTCCATTTCCCCAAGTCTGAGTAAATAGTTCTCTAAATTCTTTAGGTGTTCCTGGTTCATATACTTCCATATTTGGTATTGATTTCATCAAAGCTATATCATTATAACAATGATGTGTGCATCCTAAATCTGAATAATCATACGTGCCACCAACTGTAACAACCGTTACCTCTGTATGTTGATATCCTAAATCTACTTTTATTTGTTCATGAGCTCTTTCAACTAGAAAAGGAGCAATAGTATGTACTATTGGTCTCAGGCCTTCAATAGCCATTCCACTAGCCATTCCAATC
>Ga0080013_1006787_pt1 | contig 10038 bp, 17 predicted proteins | sample ETNvirenome_6_85_FD_69236 | JGI IMG/M metagenome (GOLD analysis project Ga0080013, IMG submission 69236) | Marine viral communities from the Pacific Ocean - ETNP_6_85 (SPADES assembly) (version 2) | ecosystem: Environmental > Aquatic > Marine > Oceanic | place: Pacific Ocean | collected 2013-06-19 | reverse complement strand
CCCTTAATTAGAGAGTGAATCATTTTATCCTTTGTTTCGTCAATTACGAATTTCATGGTACAACTTGTTGTTATGAGAAAAATTAGGAACCTATCTTATCCAAAGGGGTGTAGAGTCGGTTCAAGGTAAGCATTTTACCATACTTTTCCACATCGGGCAAGCGTAAACCGGGAAATCGGGACGATTATTTTGAGGATTGCCGAATTTCGCGTAAGTCTTTATGGGACAAGGACTTACGTCCGACCGGGGCTTCACACCGCTCCTGGGCGTATAATAGGAAGCCAAAACCACTCGCTTTTCTTCTATAATAAATAGAAGCCTGTAACTTAATGCAACAAGTTGTTATTCCAATTCCCATATATTTTCAAGTTCTTCCGCAGAAAGAGCAGAGTCTTCAATACCGCACAATGATCGTAACCTACGCTCAAGAACTTTGTCGTGGAAAATAATCGAATCCCAAATCAATTTACGTTCACTATCATTGTCCACCAGGAGTAAAAGCAAAATTATGGACAGCATCTCGCCGTGCCTACGATCTTTCAAGAACGCAACAACATAATCCTGTTTATTCTTAAACCCCAATAAACTAATCGCTAAATCCCTATCGTGTCTCGACATAACAAGATTCACAAAAGGCAATAAATTTTTGGCAATTACCCCTGCTTGTTTGTCGAGATTCATTTGGAATTTTACGAACTTCATGTTTATAATAATATCTAGCTAAAACTAAAATTGTTTTCTTGACTTATACGCGCAAAGAATCAAGCTTAAACTTCACAATCTCTGTTTCATCTTTTGTTTTGTTACAAAGTTTTTTTGCTCCTTCAAGAGTGCGTGAGAAACCAATCCACATAAAACAATCAATCTTGTCGTCTGGAGTGTCTCCCCGTTGAGTACGTACAATAACATTGTACCCTGGTTTGTAGTATTGTGTTATTAACTCTCCTCTAACTGCCCACATAACATCACCCGTTGTATCCTTGACTTATACAGGAGGGGCATGGTACACCCCCCAGGAATCGAACCTGGAACCTACGGATTAGAAGTCCGTTGCTCTATCCGATTGAGCTAAGAGTGCTTTGACTTATACCACCCCCCCCTATGTCCTTGGCGTACCTCATTACAAAGCTACCCTCCAACACTATTATAGTCCTGGAGGGTTTAGTTTAGGGACATAATCTTTAAGATTAGAGCTATGTATTTCTTAGATTGGTTGCGTCTGTAATAACATAGCCAAAAGTAGAATAATTATTCTCCCTCGCGGAGGAACCGCCTCCGCTATTTAGTAACTGCGCAGCCCACACATTACACGGACCGACAAATTGTAGGGGAAGTTCCCAAGATATCATAAACGGTCCGAGAGCTTTTGCGCTCCACGCTGTTGCGCTAAATTGATAAGCGGTTGTATCTGCACCAGAGTTACCTGAGACCACCAAGGCGGCACATTGACAGTAATTGGTGGATTCGCCTGTGTTTCCGTTTACGCACGATTGGTTAAAAATTAAAAGTTGCTTCCCTAGAGGGATACTCCCCATATGTCCGTCATAACCCGTATTATCCCCGGCAGTTCCCGACCACAAAGGCATAAGCTCACCCGCAGCACCACTTGTGTTCACGCAAAGTGTACCAAGACAAGCAGACTCTTTTAGTGATCCTGGTCTACTAGCGTATACAGAACCAAATGAACTAGCGGTGTATGGATCGACAGGCATTATGTGTTATCCTCCTCCGTCATTACTGTGTAGTATAAGGTTGCGTAGGTCGGGTTGGGTTGTTGAACTACTTGACCCATAAACAATACTTTTGAATTTTGAGTAACCTTAATTGGGGTATCGTATGCTATAAAAAACGGTCCTTCCTGGTGAGCGATCGCGCCCAATAATTTCTTGCCGTCATCGTCAACAACAAATCCAGGAGCCACAGTATTTACTCCGGCAACCAAGGCGAAACCCCAGATGAAAATTGTCCCCGATACACCCGTGGAAGAAGGAGCCAAAGTGAGAGCTTGTGTGCTATCTTTGGCGAGACCTGTGATCTCCACGGCGGAAGATTGCAAAGATGCCCACTCTCTTTGAAATGCGGGGGATGATTGCCTTACGCTACCAAAAGGTTTACTGAATGCTGAACCTGCCATATCATATTTATATAGTCAAGGTCATCGTCACATCACGTGGATAATGGTAACCTAAAAGCTTATCTGCGCTCTCCACAGAAACCGTCTTCACATCAGGATAGTCTTGCTTGGCTAGGTCGAGAAGATATTTATCCTCTGTTCCGATATTAACTATACCTTCCAGATTGAGGGAGATCGCGTCCACAATCTTCTCAGCAACAATATCGATCCAATCCGCGTTGGTTTTTACAGGGTGAAATACCTTGGTGAGCTTATCAATACCCCACGTATCCCTTAATTTGAAGGATGTGCGGATAATCATCCCATTCCCACGCACAAAAACCTCTCCAGCCAGCTTTGTAAAGGCGTAATGGCACATAGGAGATGAGTAAACGTAGTCTGTCGAGACGTAAACCAATTTTGCCCCGAGCCTCTCAGAGAGCCTTGCAACGCGCTCTGTGCCTTCAATATTCACACGGGAAGCATCAGCCTTACATATCTCTGCTTTTGGTACGTCCGTGTACGCAGCAGCGTGAAGAACAATATCAAGCTCATCGTCTATGAGGTAGGAGAATTCGCGGCTCGTAATGTCCCATTCATGTCTGGTTGGAGCGTACACAGTAGCTCCTTCATTTTCCAGCAAAGGAATAAGATGTGCTCCAAGCTGTCCAGTTCCACCTGTCAGTAGAATTTTCCTATTCTTCAATCTCATTATTAAAAAAGTCCTTCATCCCTCTGTACGCCCACGGCGCAAAGTGTCTGCTCCCAAGTTTCGTACAATCAAGACGGTAAGCTTTATCATGTCCTAATCTGTCGGTTACAGACTCTCGAATGAATGAACGCCCTGTCGCTTCTTCAATGGTGTCAAGAATCTCATGATTAGTATACTCTTTGCCCGAACCGATATTAAATATTTCGTTCTCAACAGAATCATCAAGCATCAAACCGTAAATAATCTCTACATTGTCATCAACATGAATCCACTCACGAACTTGTTTACCGTTCCCGTACACAGGAACAGCTTTTTTCTTTGATAGACATTCTAGTGCCTTGGGAATGAATTTTTCTGGGTGTTGTCCAGGTCCGTAATTATTACAGCTTCTGGTAATAAGGAACGGTATTCCAAAAGTTCTCGCCGCCGACTTAACCAACAAATCCGCAGACGCTTTGGACGCTGAGTAATACGATGATGGTTTAAGAGGAAATGCTTCCGTCGCGGACACTTTTCCTCGCTGTTCCTCCATATCCCCGTACACCTCATCTGTGGAAATTTGGACGAATTTTTTTAGATTACTGCGTCTTCTGAAGAATTCTAAGAGATTAAAGACTCCACCGATATTTGTAGCCATAAAAGGCTTTCCGTCCTCAATGGAGTTGTCCACATGAGACTCGGCAGCAAAGTTCACAACGTAGTCCACGTTGTCAAGTTCGGGGTGTTTCCGCAAATCTGAGGAAGCGATATCCAATTTGAGAAATACATACCTATCCTCGTCATCTCTTATGTAACTGGGTACGCGTGATCGGTCCGCCGCGTAAGTACATTTATCAATGTTAATAATTTTGAAATCTGTGGCTAAGTACATCTGCTGAATGAACCGAGAGCCAATAAACCCGTAACCGCCAGTTATTACTACTTTACGCATTTTTATCCTCATAAAATTTATGAGACGCCCTCGCTAAGGAATCAAAAGTTCCGCAGTCTATCCACGTTCCGTGGATCTTACATACAGAAAGAGCGTCTTCATCTAGGTATTCTTTATTTAGATCAGTAACCTCAAGTTCCCCTCGCGAAGAAGGCTCTAACTTACGAATCTTGTCAAAAACCGTGTTGTCATACATATACAAACCAATTACAGCGTCCCTTGAGGGGGGAATAAGTGGCTTTTCAACAATACCAATTACTTCCCCTTCTTCATTATACTGAACAACGCCGAATCTTTCTGGGTCTTCTACTTGCTTAGTAAAGACGTAACAACCACCACTAGACAGAAAACTGCCCACAGCACCGCTAATGTCGTCAGTAATAATATTATCGCCAAGAATGACAACGCAGACGTCATCGCCGACGAAAGATTCCGCCATAGATAAAGCTTCCGCGATTCCTCCCTCACCTTGTTGATACCCATAATGTAATTTATTTAGTCCAAATGCTTCCCCGTTTCGCAACACACGAATAAAGTCCCCGGCGTGTTGTCCCCCTGTAACTACCATAATATCCTTAATCCCAGCGTTAACCAATGTCTGGATGGGGTAGTGTACCATAGGTCTATCGTACACAGGTAACAGGTGTTTGTTCGTGGCATATGTAAGTGGGCGCAGCCTTGATCCAAGACCCCCCGCAAGAACAATTCCTTTCATACTCTTATTATAGCAATACAAAAAAAATAGCGTAGGAAAAAATCCTACGCTATAAGGTAAAACTAAATGTTTCTTAGTCCATATATTCCTTGCGGTACATACGGAACGACTCACGGGCAGGTTTGCCTACGCGCTTCATTAGAACACGCTCCTTAGTTTGGAGCGACCAAGGTTGATTCTTAATCTTCCGCCATTCGTTCTGAATTCGGGTCGCTTGACCCTTGGTCATATAGTTGCGGTTGAACCCACGCAAAGTAGACTGATTTTCAGTTGTTACCATGACATAGGGGTTAGAATCGTTATTGGAATTTTTGTAGCTGAACTCTTTATCGTACATAATTATCTCTGTTCAGGGGTCGGTGTAACCTCCTCTTCATAACTATTATAGGCTTCCGAGCCGGAATTCTGTCACAAAAATCCTACATATTATCTTCAATATTGTCCTTCAGCCACTCCACATCATTAGACACCTTTGCTACCTCGACCCGAAGCGATGTCACATTCTTGTTCAACTCCGTAAGCTGGGCGAGAGTTCTCTCCTCAAGAGTTGTTACTCGCCTCTCTAGGTCTACTACCTGGGCGTTGATAGTCCCATAAGAGACTGCGATGCCTCCAAATGCAATAAGTAAGGTCAAAATATTTGACCAGTGGATTTTAACAGGCTTCGATCCCAAGGAATTCATTTTTATTAAATAAGGGTTTATATTGTCCAGACGAATCTCCTCTCAGAATTTCGTCTGCGATCTTTATGGTGATATTATTTTTTATATATCTCTTGATGTTCCGCGCACCGTACTCCTCAGAAAAGGCGTTGTCCGCGATATAGTCTACCAACTTTTTAGTGGCTTTAATCGGTAATTTTTTTAGCTGTAGACGCACAATTTTTATGGCGTCATCTTTATTTAGGGAATTAAAAAAAATAATCGAGTCTAACCTATTACGAAATTCAGGAGAAAATCTATCCTTAAACGATTTTTCCACCTCCCCCTTAGAAGTTTCGTAAGTAAGTTTGGTGTTCCCAAAACCAACAGCCGTCTTTCCCAATATATCTTTGAGTCCAATGTTACTAGTAAAAATAATAAGAGACTTAGTAAAATCAAGTTCGGAGCCGTGCGAATCGGTAACTGTGCCTTCATCCATCAAGTTCAAAAGCAGGTCAAACAACTTGTCATGTGCTTTTTCAATCTCGTCAAACACAATTACCCACTCATTTGATTTTCCAGCACGATCAGTAAGAATACCATTCTCATTATGCCCAATGTAGCCGGGCGGACTTCCGATGAGCTTTGAATACTCGTGGGAATTAGAGTATTCACCGCAATTAATTTTAAGTAGTTTGTTGCGAGTGCCGAATACTCGATTGGCAAGTTCTTTCGCAAGTTCTGTTTTGCCCACACCAGTCGGACCGACAAAAAACAAATTTGAGTTCTCACATAACCCAGACTTCATCAAACGAAGCTGCATCATAACTTCCGAAATAGCCTCTTGCTGACCCAGAATAACCTTATTCATACTGCTCTCGATGGATGTAAAGTCCGCTAAAGTGAGTTTTTTCCTCCGTGGCGCGGCTTTATCCCCTTCACTTTTCTCGTCGAGATAACAGTTGATAGTTTTATTTATCATCTCCAGAGAGAACCCGTGGTAAATCTCCGTTACACACTCAAACAACGCTTCCGGCGCACCATCACTCTCCTTCGAATCCCTCTTAACCTTGTCATAACCTATTACAAGCTGGCTCAGGATGAAATTGACGTACTCTGTAATAGAGTAATCAGGCGTAGTTATCGCATCCAACATGGACGCTACTAATTTGTCTAGCTCCTCCTCGCCTAACTTCTTTACCGGAATAAAGCGATCTAGAGAGTGTGAGTAAACTATAAATTTGTCTTTGAACTCTTTCCGCATCATTTGCTTAGGTCTTCAAACGACACAGAGTTGGTCGTTTTGGTTGTTTTCATTTCGGCTTGAGTCATTTTGAGCATTAAGTCTAGTATTTTAACAACCTTGTCGTTTGCACCTTGCGCTAAGTCCAAAGCTTTTGACATCTCTGTTTTCGCTTTGTCATCGAGAGGATTATCCGCTACCATTTGCTTGAAATACTCAAAAGCCTCTAACGCCATCTTTCTATCCTGAGTGCTGTCGCGAACAACGTCCTTCGCCAACTTCTGGACTCTGAGTTCAGAGAAGTAGCTTGTTTTAGGGGTGTATAGTTTTGGCATCAGTCTAACGGAACTTTTCTCTTTTCGAGATTCTTGAATTTCTTTGTTGCGAAACCAGCTTTTGCCTTTCCTTTTGAAGTGTCGGGCATCTTGCTCGGACCATGCTTTACATTTGTTCTCTTGGAATAAGCCTTAATAACATTGATAGAAGTTTTCCCTGGAAAACCCTTAACAACCTTATTTTTGGACTTCTCGCCCCAAGTACCTCTTGTAATCACATAGATCCGATCTGAGGCTGGAGTAGTAAAATAATGACCGTAGTTATGCTTGTTAAGTGCGTCAGAAATAGACTTGTGTACGGGTACACGGGACTTCTTTGCTGTGTCGAGTCTACCTCTCTTAGTGGGGGTTACGTCTTCGTTTCCAGTTTTTGCCTTGGTCATTGGGAAAATCCTCAATAGTATCTAGTCTTTGAACTCAAAATCATTATTGATTTTGTGCTCATCCTCGTAGGTTGCTACTACTTTATATTTGGTTTTCCTTGGGCTATGTGGCTTTTTCGCAGTTTTTGGCTTCGTTTTAGTTTCAATTTCAGGGACAGCCAAGAAACTTTGCTTCGTTGGCAGCGAAGATTTAATCACTTCTTTCACAAACTTCGCGCTATTATACCATGCCAACGGAATCCATACCACCATAAACAGAACGCCTAGGAAATACCCAAGCAAATACGCAATATCATGTGCTAGATCAGTCATTTATTCTCCGGAAACCAAAAATCTTTTAAGACGAACTTATCCCAGTCTGCTCTTTCTTCGTCGGGTTCAGCCGGGTTGTAACGCTTTGTTACAAGGTATAATAGTCCGCACGGCTCATTTCCTAGCGCAGTTAATCCATGCCATTCTCCAGCCTTCACATGAACCACAGCGGGGTTATGTTCTCCAATAAAATACTTTTCTGGCAATTCACCCTCGGAATAAACTCCGACCTGAGCCATGCCTTTCAAAACACAAAAGTAATCGTCCTGGTACTTATGGCGATGCCAAGCCTTAACGATCCCAGGGTATAAAATAGAGTAATTGATCTGGAACTCCGACTGCTTGCCCGAGTAAATATCGTTCAAACTCCATCCGCGAGAGTCGGCAAACTTTTTTAGAGGAATAAGGAGACTCATTTTATTGTCCCTTCTTCTATCATTTCTGCGAGAGCCTTAGTGAGATCCGCCGCTCGGAACTTAGTATCTCCATCCAAGGAATACCATCCTTTTGACGGCATCGTAACAAAACCGTTCTTATAGGCGGACAAAGTTAATCCGCAGTTTCTCGTAAGTCCTTCATTGTATAGAAGTTTGAACTCACAGTTCTGATATGGCACAGTCACCTTATTCTTTACACATTTAACAGTTCCTTTGATGCCAAGAGGATTTTTAACGTCATCATAAATTACATCACTCTTTGACGAAGCGGCTTCCAGAGAAACAGCACAATAGTAAAGCAAAGCTTTTCCTCCACCCGCCTTAGTTCTTGGATCCCCAAAAACAAGACCGACCTTACTACGAACTTGGTTGATGATAATCAGAGCCGCCTTATGCTTTCTTAGGAGAGGATTGATACGGCGCAAACATTGTCCCGCAACTTTTGCTCTCAAAGCCCCGGAGATTTCACTATTATTACCTAGGTCACCCGCCATTTCCTTTCGAGTGGGGGAAACGCCAATAGAGTCGTAACCAATAACGATAGGAGTATCTTTATCTTTTTCCCGGATAGCAAGAATAACTTTTTCGATTGTCTCAAAACAATCTTCCATAGTTTCTGGCATAGAGTAAATCAGTTTTTCTGGATCAACTCCAAGAACCTGTGCGAAAGAAGGTGAATATGCATGTTCGTTATCCACCATTACAGTGTAGTACCCTTTCTTTTGTGCGCCAACAAAAGCGTGTGTTAGAAACACAGTTTTTGCCGTCGAGGATTCGCCGTAAATTTCCGTGATTCCTCCTACGGGAAAGCCGCCTAGGTAGTCGCCGGAAATAATTTTGTTCAGCGCGTACGAACCTGAATCTATGAATCCATGCACCTGAGCCTCCTGGGACAGCAAATGCGCCCCGTCGAGTCGTTTGCAGATGTCGTCTAAAAAATCAGCCATGCTTTATTATAGACACGGCTGTAATTGTTTTGACTTATACTTCCCTTACTTTTTCTCACCGGCGCGTTTTTTGAAAAATTTCGAAGTTTTCGTGGGTTTCTCAACCTCTTCTTCAACAACTTCTTCAACAACTGCCTCGGCTATAGCTTTAGCTTCAGCTATCTTAAGCTCTTGAGCGGCATGCAGGGCAGCGCGTCTACGGGCGATTGGGTGATTAGGACGTACCATAAAATTATATAGTACCGCTAGTCCCTTTGGAAGTGGGCTTCTTACGTGTCTTTTTAGGTTTAGATTTGGGTGCGGGTTTAAAATCCTCTACGAAAGTAAGAGGAGGTACAGAGTAAGTTCCTTCTAGCTCCACTACCTCATTGGCGGCGATTCTCCTCAAGCCGCCCAAATCCAGATAAACATCGTAACCAGTTTTATTTTTAAATTTCGCCATGTATCCACTCCAATGTAAGTTTCATTCCCTTTCTCAAAGAATATTTAGGTGTCCATCCCAACTCTTTTTCTATCAGACGGTTATCGGAACAACGTCCCATAACGCCTACAGGACCAGGAACATTCTTAATCTCCAAAGCTCTTCCGGACAAATCAACAGCGATCTTTGCTAGGGTATTGATGCTGACCATCTCCTCAGAGCCGATGTTTAAAGCCTCTTCACAATCTGAATCCATAAGTTTCCTAACCGCCTCAATGCAGTCTGTGATGTAAAGGAAGGAACGAGTTTGGTTCCCAGGTCCCCACACCTCTATTTCCTCTTCCGACTGTAAAGCTTTTCGGCACATAGCGGCGGGAGCTTTTTCTTTACCTCCATCCCAAGAACCAAACGGACCAAAGATATTATGGAACCTTGCCATGCGGACAGTAATACCATGGTTACGCGCATAGGATCTATACAGCCGTTCTGAGAACAGCTTTTCCCACCCATACTCTGAATCAGGGTAGGCGGGATAAGCGGACGACTCCTCGCAATTTGGGTTATCAGGGTCTTCTTGGTTGTGTGCCGGATAGATACAAGCCGAAGAAGAGTAGAATATTTTAGTCTTGGGGCTGTGTTTAGCTACTGTATCCGCGATGTTAAGATTGATCTGTGCTGAATTATGCATAATATCAGCATCATTCTCCCCCGTAAACACATACCCAGCCCCTCCCATGTCAGCAGCAAGCTGGTAAAGTTCATCTGGTTTCTCCCTGTGGATAAGATTGTATACTTCCCTCGGGTTCCTGAGATCAAAAAATTCAAGACAAGTAGCTCCCCCTGGAATT
>Ga0080013_1006786_pt1 | contig 10038 bp, 10 predicted proteins | sample ETNvirenome_6_85_FD_69236 | JGI IMG/M metagenome (GOLD analysis project Ga0080013, IMG submission 69236) | Marine viral communities from the Pacific Ocean - ETNP_6_85 (SPADES assembly) (version 2) | ecosystem: Environmental > Aquatic > Marine > Oceanic | place: Pacific Ocean | collected 2013-06-19 | reverse complement strand
ACTTTCCAAATAAACCTTCACAATTGTCTTCAACAAAAACAGCGCCGGGATGTTCTCGTTTCAAACGGGGGACATTTACAACGTTTCCCAGATTTGATACAACCAGAACTGCAACTTTGTTCTGATATTCTTCCAATTTCTGTTTTAGTTTATTTACATCAAAATTCCAAGTGCTTTTGTCAGCGTCAATTGGAATGAGATTGTACTCTTTGTCAAATAAAAAAGAATTCCAGGCGGCCACATAAACATTGTTAGGTACCAGGATTGTTTTGATTTCTGGGTGCAGCCATTTTAAAGATTTGGATACTAGGTGAGTAGCGGTGGTGCCGTTTGATGTTAAAAGAACATGTTGTATACCTAAAATTTCCTTTAGCTTTTCAGAGGCCAACTCTTTATATTTTCCCGTGGAAGATATCCATGTAGAACTTATGGCATCTTGTGCAAAACCTTGAGTGCGAGAAGACAAGAACGGTTTATAAATTGGGATCATTTTTATTTTCTTTTCAAGAGCAAATTGGACCATGTGGGGCAGTCCTCATTCCCTTTCGCCCCCCACACAGCATCCCACTTCTCAAACCCTCTATCATACAGAAGATAATAGAGAATGGGGCCCCCTCGTCCAAATAAGGCATCATCCAATAAAACCAAAGTACCTTTTTTGGATCGTTCTTTTTCAATGCGCAAAAAGAATTCTAAATTAATAAGACCTCCTCTTTTGTAGGACTGTTCGTGATGTCCCACTACACTGCCCAGCCACGATTTAGCAACTTGCTCGGCGGCGGTGATCTGCGGCAAGTCGGTGCCAGGCCATAAGTGGGACTGATAATACGAAAGTATTTTAGGATAGAGGAGAATATTTTCCTGAACATTCTCGATAGAGTCTGCCACTTCCGGTGAGACTTTCAGCGCCCAGGCCTGAAGCAATTCATTTACGGGAGCCTTGCCCAACAGCACCTCGGAAATAAGGTCTCTAGATATATCTGTTTCTGGGAGATCTCTCAGAAATGGTATTAACCAGTTTTCGTCCAGATATTGCAGTGCTGCATGTTCGTCCCCGGCATCTAAAAAATATAGATCGGACACATGATTGGGATAATCTTCAAAATAAGAAAACATGTCCCCGTGGTGGAGTTTAGGAAATTGTCCAAATCTTTTTTTTAATAGGTTTTCAGATTTTCTGAAGCATTCCTCACTCAATTCATAGCTAATATATTCATAGTTTTTCTTGCTATTTTTCAACTCTGAGGCTGCTAACAGCATTGCGCAGATAACCATCGCCGCTTCGCCACGGTCTCCCGTTCCAGTTTCTACGACACTTGAAATAGCCGTTCCAGTTTCTACGATACTTGAACCAGCAGGATGGTGCTGTGTTAATGTTTTAAATAAATCTCCAAAGGCATCCTGGCGATGATCATACAGGTCGAAGCCGGCATAGGAATTTCTGTTTTTTTCTTCCATCATATTAATACGTCTTGTGCTTTCTTTGTATGAATTTTCCACCATCGAGGTCCTCACCCGACGTTGAGGCTTTTACAATTTCTACAATCTTTTCATCCACCTCGTCAATTAGTTGGCTTCGCTGAACATTTAAATCACAGCACTTTTTGATAGACTCAAAAAGGTCTAGCTGCTTTTCTTCAGAACTAGTATATTTCTCTTTAAACTCTTCGAAAGGCAATCGCCTAACTTCATATAAAAATTCTTGGTTATTCCACATTTTCATGTCGATTGTGATTAATTTGTCGATCAATCCCCCCAAAGTGTCAGCCATGCTTTCTCCTCATAAATAAATTTTCTTGTTTTTCTTTAAAGACGGTAAACCCCATTTGTGCATATAGATTAATCGCTGTCATGTTGCTTCTATCTACCGACAAGGTTATATCTAATCCTTTTTCGTCCGCTTTACTTAAAAGTTCGTCCATTATACTTTTGCCAATTCCCTGACCTTGGCAATGATCTGCCACACAAATACCGAGCCATACAACATTGTCTTCTTCTTCTAGGTGCCCGTACCCTATAGGAATTTTATCATTATAGACCAAAAGTGTTAACAGGTGGCTTTTTATTACAGAGACGGGTCTTTTTTCAAAATAAGTAAAGGTTTTCAGTGCATTTTTACAATGTTTTAAAAAACAAGTTATTTCTGCCGGATCTTTTATTGATCTAATCAACCATATTCCAATTCTGGCGACTCGTTACTTTATTCCCCGGAAGTGTGCCTCTTAAATTAGGATAACAGTACAAATCAACATTATTGAGGTCATAGAATTCCAGTAAACACCGAATACTGCTCTCCATGCAGTGGATTTCTCTAGCGTTTTCAAATAGCTTTCCAAAATAAAAGAAGTTTTTAGATATGTCGTTTTTTATAATTTTAATATCTGTTTCGACGCTAATGGGGTATCCGTTATCTGCATCGTCGTGTATAAATATGTACTCTCCTTTTTTTAGCTCAAGTTCGGCATATATCTCTTCCTCTCTGTTGTAATCTCGAATAAAATTAAACTTTGTAAATCTATATTGATAGGGAATTCCCATCATTTCGTAAAATGTTTCATCGCAACTTTTTCCTGCCACTTCTCTATAATCGTTAAACCCGACCCTGAGGAATGAAATCTCTTGTTGTTGAGCTTCTTCTTGCAGCTTTAAATGGACTTGCTCTATCTCTTCTTGTAAATTTCGAGGATCAATAGGAATTAAACAATAGCGTTTATCATCATTATACAAAACATTTAAAAGGTGAAGCGATTGTTTTTTGCAAAAAATATTTATTTTTTCATATTCGGACGTTTCCTTTATGTGGGAAACCGCCCCCTTTAAGCAAATGTGATCTCCAATTCCAGTATGATGATGAATATAAAGCTGCTTCATTGCGTGGGTGCCGTTATTTCTTCGTGGATCCATTGTTTTAGACTAGACGTGGGATTATAACCCAACACCCTTCTGGACTTAGAGATATCAGCCAACGAATCGGTAGCCTCGCCAGGGCGTCCATCGATATGTATCCACTCGGTGCCAATCATGCGAGCCACATCTATGATCGAGTACCGCTTCCCGGTTCCAATATTATACACCTCCCCAAACGCCTCTGGGATATCCACTCTCGTTGCTAACATGTTAGCCTCCACGACATCTAATACACTAGTGAAGTCCCGAGTTTGAGATCCGTCACCAACAATGGTCATGGGTGAGTTGGCAGCAGCTTGCCTTAAGAACAACCCAACAACTGGAGCGTATTCTCCCCGTAACGGCTGGCGGTTTCCGTAAACATTGAAATATCGTAAAGTTACTGTCTTTAGCCCATATAAATTGTAATACATGTTGCACAAGTCCTCTCCCCCACACTTAGTGACGGAATAGGGGTTAAGGCAATCATTGGACATGTCCTCACGAAGGGGAGGCTTATTTTTTAATCCATATCCCGAAGACGTAGAGGAATAGATAACCCTTTCCACTTCAGCTTCCCGAGCGCACTGAAGTACTGTACATGTTCCTAAAAAGTTCACTTTGGCAGCGTGCAGAGGATTATGAATAGCGGGCTGTATCCGTGATTCTGCGGCCAGGTGAAAAACCACATCCACCCCCTCAAACAACGGTCGGATCTGGTCATATTCCGTAATGTCTAGTTTGTGGTTTTGGGATTTATTGTTCCAATGAAATTGCTCATTAGACGTTGCTGATTCATTATCAATCACAATTACTTCGTGACCATCCCCAAGGAGGCGATCAACAATGTGACTACCAATAAAGCCGGCTCCTCCGGTTACAATAGCTTTCATGTTTTTAAATCCTTATAAATTTCTAAGAGCTTTATAGCCCGCTTATCAAAAGTGTGATTTTTGGCTAATTCTGTGGCTTCTTGTATTATTGTATCCAACTTGTCATAGTTTTTAAGATATTTGTCTAGCTTGTGCTGCAATTCTTCTATAGACCCATACATAAGACAATTTTTTTCATCTATAAACCCCAAGGCTTCATATTGTGGGTTTCGATTGGTGAGTAACACGGTACCACACCCAATAGTTTCAAAACTGCGATAATTGATATCGTTAGCTAAGTTGATATTAAAATGTATCCAATAAGAGTTGATTTTCTTTACCATCTCGTTCCCTAATACCCAAATATCAGGAGCTAATCCATACTTTTCTTCCAAAAACTGTAGAAGCCCACCTCTGTTCAATAGCGACCCGCAAAACCCCAAATCTTGATCTTTCGCCACGCCTAAATTGGTTATGAGAGAAGCGTCATAACAATTAGGAAACCATATGCTGGTGTCATTTACATAATCTCGAATAGCCTGTAAGGTTAAATCATATTTTCCCTCTTGGTGGGTTCGATTATAAATTTCTATCCCTCGGCAATGAGCATCAATGCTCCACAGCATTTTCACGGGCTTAGAGACATTCGAAAGATTGGGCATCCATCCTTGAGAATCATAATTTTCTAAATTCAATATAAGGTCGTAGTTGTTGAAATCATCTTTAGATAGAGTGGTATAATTTTCATGCCCCAATCCCCAAATATCTACACCAACGCCGGCTTGCTCCAAAGATCTCTGCATTGCAAAACATTCTCGAAAATTTCTATTTTCTTCATGTCTTCCGTTTTCTTGAATAATTAAAGTTTTCACTTGTTCTCCAAATAGTTTTTCAAAGGAATTAGGTGTTCTATCACAGTATCCTCATTTTCATCAAATACTTGTCCGATAAATTCTAGCCCGTTGCGAGGAGTAGGAAAGGGCTTCTTGGCAAAAAACTCATCATGAATACACGAACTGGTTTTAATTATTGGATAGATAACCTCCCGCAAGAAGTTCTGATCCACTTGCCAGAAGTTTCCTTTTTTCGTATAGCTAAAGATAAGATCCTTCATGTTTGTTAATAACGGCTTACGGCAGCCCCACATACCCCCGAGTATTTCAGTTTGATGAAAAGGGTGGTCCCGCATAATGTGAAAGTTTTTGTCGCCTGCCAACCACTCGTCCACGGCGTTTTTTTCCCTAGTACTTAACCTGGAATCACAATCCCTGGAGATCATGACTTCCACATCTGGGTCCGATATTGCCTCAAACCTCCAAAACATTCCCTCCCAGTCCCCTTCGCTTTTTTGTTTTATAATTTCGGTGTTCTTGAAAGACCTCAACTTCTCAACAATATTATCTGGCGTAGAAGTTCCCACATAAAATCGACATGTCCACCCAGGATATACCTCGGCAGCCAACTGAGCATTTTTTATCGCCCCTTGGGTATACTTGGGATCACCTCCCCATAAGCAGTATGATATAATTTTTTTCATCTAAAGAGGTGTCCGTATTCGTTGAATACTTTTTGTTCTTCTTTTAGTTTTGTCTTATGATTATCTGGCGAAGTGCTCAAGCCTTTAGGATTAAAATAATACAGCCCCAACACATTATTGAGGCGCATGAACTCTGCACCATTCTGTACACACCGCAACCAAAATTCCAAGTCACCTGCCGAGGTGTATGTCTCGTCAAACATCCCATTTTTCTCGTGCAAGGATTTTTTCCACAATGGCATACACCCAGGAGGACAATGCTGCATGTTTTTAACTGAAAATTCTAAGGTATTATAAACGTGCTGAGATCTAGTAGTATAGAAGTTCTCATCAGGACTGGAGGTAACCAGAAAACAGGGATACACCAATTCCTTTTCGGGATTAGCCGTGGCGAATTTATAACATTGTTCAATCATGCCGTATGCACGATGATCATCTAAATTAGCATTGGTGATATATTCGCCCTTGCTCCGCTTAATCGCATAATTCCAGGCCCCATACACCCCAGGATCCTCATCAAGCTCGTGATAAGAAATATTAGGATAAACTTTGAGATAAGGCTCGATGGCTGCCTTTTCATAAGTGGAGGCACCACAATTGCAGTCCACTAAAATTAGTTCGCACCTATCAAAGAAGCTTTGCTTGGTGATATCCTCCATAAAGCTATCAATAAATTCTGCCCCATTGTATACCGAGGTAATTATCGAAACTAGAGGAGATAAAGGCTCAAATTCATGTGCCTCACCCTCAGTGTCGGGAATAAGTTCGTTAAAAAGTTCACCTATCCTTATTCGGCTATCTTTTAGTTCTCGTAACAATTCAACCGGATCATGATAGGTGTAGTTTTCGTAGGTAGCGCCTACTAAAGAGTTAGTAACCACTTTACATCCAGCTAATTTTGCTTCTACAAATATGCGTGAAAAAGTTTCCGGTGTAGACGGTAAAAAAACAAAATATTCGTAATCTCTTAACTTCTGAAATAGCTCTCGTGGGCTCGGTGCGCTGATTAAGTCGTACTTTATATCATTCTCTGTGCAATATTTTTCTGCCTCTAACTGTCCTTTAATTGGGTTAGAGCTTTCAATAATAGCTGCTCTTGGGTTCTTTGTGACCTGGCGGTTTACCGCCTTTTCGATAAAATCCAAAAAGGGTTCGGACCAAATAGATCCCGCCGCATTGATAATTTTCTTACAGTTTGGTAGATTTTTGTGCAGGATCTTTTTATGAAAAGAAGATTGACAAATAACAGCTTGGGCATTTTCATATATATCCCTAAATCTTAGTTGATTAAGGGGGATCTCAAAATCGGTATAAAGTGCAGGATTTCGGTTTACTTCGTATTTGTGATCATGTTCATATATGACATAATTTACCTTTTTCAAACTGCTGGCGGCATCTGCCCTGAGCCCTATCATTCCGGCAACAATGAAGAATGCGCCCTTGTGAGCTTCGAAAAAAGCCGGATCTATTCTAAATGTTTCAATCTCTAAAACATCATATCCCTTATTTCTTAAGTCCGCAGCCAGTAAACTATTTGCAATCTCTGCCCCCCCTTGGGGGACTTTATCCACAAAAACGTCAGCTATAAAGAAAACCTCTTTAGTCATAAAATCTTTATTTGTTCTGTTTTTTCGGTCCACGATGTCTTCTCTTCATATACTTTTTTACAAATTGAGCATATTTTTTCATACTGGCTCGACTGAGAAAACGTTGTGTCGAGATAATCCTTCAATTTTCCTGCTCGCCGTTTTTTAATTTCGAAATTCTCTCTGATATTTCTCATTCCCTTTTTAACCGATTTGGAATCACTATATGCCCACTTCATATCTGGCATTAATATCCCCTCCATCTGGTCTTCTTTGTTAAGATTTTTAACATCGCAGCGAATTCGCTCATACATACCCTCCCGTTTTTTTCCCTTGGGGATATGTAAAAAATCCATGTGACCGGACCAGCCTGGGGCCAAAACAGGCATCCCCGAATATGCTGCTTCAAATATAGGAAGTCCGAAGCCCTCACCGTGGGTTGTGGTCACATAAGAATGAATATTAGGATGGGTATAAAGACCGTGTATTTCTCCCTCGGTCATTGATCCATGTATCCAGTGCACTTTACATTTTTTTTCTATGTTCCTTATTTGACTGATGGCTCCATTAGACAACATATGGCGATCAAAATTCGAGTTATTGGCGTGATGCATTTTTAAAACAAGTCCAACATTTTCTTCCCTGAATTCTTCAATGAAGCTCTGTATCAAAGTATTAATATCTTTCCGGGGAGCAGCCTGCGTTATACTGAGAAAATTAAAGTCGGTATCAAATTTGATTTTCTCGCTCAGGTCCACTGGGACTACATCCTTTACAGGATATCCCACCACACTAGTGGGCGTCCCTATGCCCTTATTCTGAATTGTTTCTCCGGTTGTAGATCCCTGTTCTTCATAGGTCCTATTAACAAGAGTGGATTGAGAATGTTTGCTGGTGAAAATAATGTGGTCTACAGAATTAGCGGGATTAATCCATGAAGTTGGCGCTCTATCAGTCTCTACCGCCGCTGTGATGCCAACCACACAGCGTCCTTTGAATTCTTTAAGATAGTGGGTCCACTCAGTGGGTATAGTTACCTGCACAATAAGGTCATATTCTCCCGCATAAGTTTCTTTTTTTACACAAGCTTCCTCATATAACTTTATATCCTCATCTGCGGTGCTAATCCAGCTTGAGTGACCCCAGTGAATGGGATGAACATGAAGATCAAAAATATCTGATTGTGAGGACAAAGATTGAAAAATAAACCTCGCATGTTCACCATACCCACTTCGAGAAAACAAAGGACCAATTAATAGTGTTTTTATCATAGTGTTTCAACCTTCCATGGGATATAATTTTTGCGATCTTCCCATGATCCGCATTTTTTATAGGTATTTGTCATTAGGTCTACCCAGCGGTCTTTAAAATCCGAGAAATTATAGTTTTTGAGAACGTGCTCTCTTCCTAGTTCTCCTAAATTACGACGCTCTTCGGGAGACAAATTGTACATCTTTTCCAGCGCCGCTACCACGTCATTTCCACTTACTCGGTCTTCGTGGATCCAGGGCACTAGCCCTGAACCTATAATGGCTTTACTCGCAGGCTCAATACCTATGCCAAAAAACTTTTCTCCATCAGTAACCTGCTCTTGAAGTCCGCCAGTCATATTCACAATAATGGGCGTCCCACAAGCAAGAGATTCAAGAGTGGCCAAGCCGAAGCCTTCGGCGTCGGAAATATTAATAGTAACATCGGATGCGGAGTACATCATGGCTAGGTGTTTCGAGGATAACTTTTGCCCTGAAAAAACTACTTGTCCCTGATTTAATCCTAGGTGATTGGCAATTATATCCAAGGGCTGTCCATGCGGGTCTCGAATATCGGTATGCATAACTAACGCAGCTTTATCATGACCTATTTTATCCAGGAATTCTTTCCACCAGAAAAGTAGAGACCCGCTCTGTTTTCTTCTGGCATTTCGATTGTTCCAAAATACAACAAATTTCCCCTCCGCCTTAATTTGCTGTCGGTATTCCTTTAGAAAGGACTGTTCAGATGGATCGGTGCGGGGATAAAAGATTTTATCGTCAACAGCATGAGGTATATAATATTCCTCCACGTCCGGCGATACTGTCTGTACTATGTCGCTTGTAACTTTCGAAATTGAAGCAATAACATCGTTGGAACTATACCATACCTCGTTGTAATAAGGATAAGGGTAATTATCCCAGACATGGTAGTATACCATAGGGACGGATTCTCTAATTTCGTCTTCCATTTTCCATAAAAATTCATAAAACCTTGGATCAGTCATGAAATACAAAATATCTGGCTTAAATTGTCTTAACATACTCCTGACAATATTTGAATCGCCGTAGCCATCCACAGGAAATATTTTCCAATCACCGTCATAAGGCTCAACCAAAACCGGGGTATAATCATCATGTTTCATAGCCCCGCCCAGAGAAATTACTTCAAATTTACCAGTTTCCAGTAGGCTTTGGATGACATAGTTAGTTTGAGTTCCTACTCCAGACGGGGATAAAGGATGGTCACTAATTGTAAGTACTTTTATTTTTTTGTCTGACAAAATTATCTATCCTCCTATAAACAATGCTGCGTCTGATAAAATTCACAAGTACCGAATCGGTCCTTACAGTTTGTACACGCAGCACGGTTTTTAATATAATTCTCTTTGTTGATATTATGCAATGCTTTTGTTAAGGCGTTAAGGGCATCTGTCGTTCTTTTTTTAGCTGCCGTCACTCTGACGAATTCTGCCTTCTTGCCGGCTTTGGCTGTTCGCTTCAATAAAACGAAGTGACAATCCACATCCTTCGGGTCAACTTCATACTTCTGGGCATAGAAATGCTTGTAAAATACAAGCTGGTAAGCGAGAATTTTGTCGCTCTTCTTTTCACGCTTCCATCCCCAAGAGCAGGTCTTCCAGTCAATCAGGTGAACTTTTTCATCCTTCTTGGAGTAAACCACGAGGTCAATAAAACCTTTGAAGTTTTTTTCTGCTTCCGTGAATTCGGTGATGGGCACATAGAGTTGCTCTTCTGCTCGGAGCACTTCCCAGTCCTCTCCCAGCTTGCCAAACTTGTCGGTCAGGCAACGGTAAAGGTCAGGAATGATTTCTATTCCACTTACAAGCCACTCTTTGAGTTTGAAATCACGTTTAGCTCTTTGCTGCTCACTCTCGGGCAGAGCC
>Ga0080013_1006785_pt1 | contig 10041 bp, 19 predicted proteins | sample ETNvirenome_6_85_FD_69236 | JGI IMG/M metagenome (GOLD analysis project Ga0080013, IMG submission 69236) | Marine viral communities from the Pacific Ocean - ETNP_6_85 (SPADES assembly) (version 2) | ecosystem: Environmental > Aquatic > Marine > Oceanic | place: Pacific Ocean | collected 2013-06-19 | reverse complement strand
ATTACGCAAAATCGGTAGGGGTTGAAGGTTTCAGCCTTGGCGCGAGCTATAGCAGAACGGAGCACCTCGTTTGTTTTCTCTCAGACGATTTTGAGAGAACCCTCGACGCTGAGAACGGGCAAGCGGTGGCAATGTTCCTCGGAATGATTGCCCAAGCTAAAGCCACCCCCAAGAAAGAACAATAATAGAAGTTGACAACCCCGGCAACAATAGATTAAACTACCAAAGAACACACACTAGGAGGTTATCAAATGATATCCGTAGAACAATTTGACGCACTGAAAACGAAACAGGCAGTTAAAATTACCCTAAAAGGGTGCATGGCAAACCTAAAAGGGGTAACTCTCTATGTGGGCCGCCGCTCTAAATCCAAAAAGTACCGGTATGAATCCCTCACCCTAAACCGCGAACCAGGGAAAGCAGCCCCGGCCCATTTGCGAAATTTGGTTACAATTACCCTTTATAAGCGAATCCACCCCGACGGGGAATCCGTAACCGCCGCGATGGGGGATATGGGCGCAAGTGTTACGAGTTTTGAGGTTATCCCGGATAAGGAGCTTACAATCCACCAGCGGTTAAAGATTGCAGGCTGTAAGCTTGGCTCTCATGAATCGGATTTATATGTAGAATCGACCCCTAAAGCGCTTAAGGTTTTAGAGAGTTATCCCAACCCCGTAGGGTATACGACATTCCGAAACGAGAGGGACGGCACCCCATGGTTAGATATTCCATTTGCTAATGATAGTTTTTGGGCAAAAAAAGCGAAAGGCGGCACCCAATGACCCCCGAACAATTGAAAGCCCTCCTAGAGGCCGTCCAACTAGAAGCCGATAACGGTATTGAGCTGGCCGAGTCTAGAGATGTGCAAACCAACAGCCAAGCCCAGCAAGCGCTGGAGCGAATCGCCGAGATGATTGAGGAAGGATTGAGCAATGACGAAAAAAAATAGAACCCTAAAAGGTGACGAGAGCAAACTAGAAGCAATAGAGATAGAGGCGGAGGCTTTCAACCCTTTATTTGGAATTGGGTGCATTACCCTAAGAGGGAAGGGTGGAAGCTTCGCCGAAGCCGGTAGGCTTAAGCGGGAAGCACAAGCACAAGCCAACAAGCACACAGGAGAAAAACAAGATGCTAAACAATAAAAACAAAGCCAGCCTGAGAAGCTACGAAAACCGCTTAGAGAATGAGCACAACGACCCGGAATTCATCCCCCAAGAGGAGTGTCGCCACTGTGACGAGCTAACCGAGCAGGACACAAACGACCCCGACCTGTGCGGTGATTGCTTATTGCCTTACGGCCACACAGACACCGAAGCGATAGAGCACCTGCAAAACCACGTTGACGCGCTCAAGGGGGAGGTCGGAAACCTGGTGAAACTCGTGAAGATCCTACACCTCCCCAACGCTAGAACGGCAACCGAGATAGAAGAAATCCGGGACGCCCTGACAGCCCAGAACCTACACGGCACTTGGCTGAAGGCTTTCGAGGGGGTTTACCGGTACGCGTTAGCGCCTGATAAGAACTTGTGTGCTGTATGCGGAGAAAAGCCAAGCCTGCAGAAAAGCCTAGCATGTGAAGATTGTGTGGAAGGTGGGCCACAATGAGCGAGAAGATAAAAGTTCTCCACAAAGTTGTGCGGGTGAAAATGCCCCCTTGCCAGCAAAATGTAAGAATGCGGCGATGTACTGACCGCTTCAACAAAGGCGGGGTCAAAAGCATGAAAGGTCTAGGCGGTGGGAAACCGTTTGGCACTTATATGGAATTCAAAAGAATTGGGCCTGAAGGGCTAAGCCCCCAACCGGCCAACACGCTTGGCTATGGGAGTAGAAGCATACTTCGAGCCTATAAAGAAGCACGCCAAGCGCTAAAGCAATACGTTTGGGAACATAAATAAAAAACACACAAGAGAGGGAACGAAATGAGCTGTATAAGTAAAGAATCATTGCCAGAAATTGAATCACTGCAGCGGGCTCTGTGTATTGCGCATAAGCTAGAGCAATTAGCGCATAGGGAGTGCTCACTTCTAGGCTCCACTGCACGGCGGGAAGGCAATCCCGCTTGGGATATATACATGTTAGCAGAGTGCGTGGGGATCTACCTCAAGGAGTACTGCGGACACATGGGATTGGAATACGAGAGCCACTTAGGCAAGCCGTCGAGCATAGTTGGGGAAGAATTCTTGGATAAAATTTGGGACAGTGAAACAGACAACTGGCGCAAAGGGGGAACAAAATGAAAAATCGTAGAAGAAGAATCTACAAGCAGTCAATCTGGGTGCTTCTGTACTTGGCGTTAACTGATGGGGGTCTATGATGGGATGGTACCGAGAAACATTAGAAGACAAAATGCTAGAAATAACAGGGCGTCAAGCAAGGGAACGCGCTGAGGAAACAACCACCCGAAAGTTTTACCGGTGGACATTCCTAACGCTCTTTCTTACCGGGATTGTCTGGTGGGGGTTGATGCTATGAGTAACAGATACATTGGAATAGAAACGCGCCGCGTCAAAACGGAAAAACAGATTTTTCCGCCAGCCAAAAAGCTTGGCCCCGCTGATTGGATTTCGGTTTTCGTGGCCGTCTCAATGCTCGGCACCCTCTGTGCATTAGTGTGGACCCAACTCTCTTAAAAGTTATCACCTGGCGGGTTCTCTCGTTTACCATTTGCGGTTTAATTAGCTGGTGGTACTTGGGAGAATTCCGCCGCTCTCTTATCCTCACCGTTATCCTCAACGTCTTAATGACTACCGTCCATTATTTCTTCGAAAAACTTTGGGAAAAATTAGTTTTGCCTACCTTTCCTCCTAAGTAGTTGTCTTGCCTACAAGTTTCCGCTGAGGAATAAATACCTTTTACAGTTTTCTTGCGTGGTGTAGTTTCATGTAATAGCATGGTCTACATGCGCAATTTTGGAGGGTAGGATAAGAATGGGAATATATAGGTTACCTAGTGTTTATGCCGACGTAGTCAACTATATCAAACAAACGCCGCCAACCTTTGACAGTGAGACCGCACTCGCCCGGCACATTGCAGAAGCTTGCAACGTCGTTACTGAGCGCTTGGGATTGTCGACCGAGCCCCTGCTATCTACTGAGGGGTTCCTCTGGTCGTACTGTTCAACGCAAGGAATCTGGGCCCGCGTTGAACTCCCAACTTTGATTAGCTTAGCTCAGCTATATGACGGAAATCTAACCCACCCCGAATCAGGAAAGCCGAAACGGATAAATGTGAGTTGGCAAAAAGCCGGGAATATCTCCCGGTCTATCGAGAGGCTTTACACTTTGCAAGCCCCGAAATTCTTTGAGACCCCAACGCCTGGGGTAGCGTTTACCAATGGTTTTTGTACGGTAGATAATTTAGCCGTGGAATTACAGGACCATAGCGCCGAGCACGCTGCAACCGTTGCCTATGATTTCGATTTGGATGAGGAGGCCGAGCCCCCGTTAAAATGGTTGGAGTTCCTAAATACACTCTGGGAAAACGACGAAGACAAGCACAATAAAATTAAGGTGTTACAGGAATTTATAGGGGCCTCGATTGCTAACATCGTTACGACCTTCCAGAAATGCCTCTTGTGTGTAGGTCAGGGCAGTAACGGGAAGTCGATGCTATCTTCGATGATTGCTGAGTTACTATTTCCAGAGGGCACAACTACTTATGTAAGTCCTCGGCGGTGGGATAGGGATTATTCCTTGGCCAGTCTCAAGGATTCCCGAATCAATTTAGTAAGCGAACTCCCCGAAACTAGCGTACTAGAACAAACCGACGTGTTCAAAGCGGTTATCGCAGGTGATCTTATAGAGGCGCGGCTACCGTACCAGCCCCCGTTTTATCTGCGGCCCTCGGCGGGGCATATCTTCAGCGCTAACGAAATTCCCAGAACAAAAGATACCAGCTTCGGTTTCTTCCGGCGTTTCATCACCTTAGCGTTTAACGAGAACTTTGAAGAATCCCCATTTCGAAAGACAAAAGCAGAGATAAAAGCCGAACTCCTACCCGAGCGTTCAAGTATTATTCTGTGGGCCTTACACGGGGCGTCAAGGCTGATTCGTCAAGGGGACTACACAAGGCTAGACTCCCACGAAGAAACCGTTCAGGAGTGGCGTAAGGACTCAGATGCGGTCTTTGATTTCGCTCTGACCTGCCTCGAACATTCCACAAAGAACACCACCCCATTGAAAGACTTAAGAGCAGCCTACAAGGATTGGGCTCGACGTGTAGGACGGTGTGAGGAAATAGGCGCACGGACACTAAGCAAGCGCTTGAGCAAGGTAAAGGGGCTCGATAAAAAGCGCGTTAGTACCGGGATGGCGTTTGGCTGTGTGATTAAGCCCATCCGGGAATGGGATGAGTCAGTAAATTAATTCTCTAGCCAGCTACTCATTTTGATATTGGCCAGCTTAAAAATCTTGTACATTGCCTCTGGGTTAGGTTGTCTTGCCCCGGTAACGTACCTTGAGATCCGTTCCTTGGGATACCCAAGCAATTCACCGGCCCGCGTATAAGTCAGCCCCTTGTCCTGAATCCAATCAAACAATTCCCGGCACCCTTTACTATCCCCTGGTCCTAGTGGTTTTCTTCCGCATCTTGCCATAACTAATTTCCTTTTTTCTTGAGGAATCCTAAATCCTCTAGTGACATAATCGCCGCGTCGTACCCGTGGCAGACTTCCGTATACCAACCGCACTTTTCGAGACTCTGTAAAAAAACTTTTTGGTTCTCGCTCAACCGCCCACCTCTAGCCCTCTTTAATTCTATGGCCACCCCGCGAGCGTTCGGCTTGTTTGGTGCCCTAGAAAAAACCAAAATATCCGGGCATCCGCTCTTAAGCCCGGCAGCTCTAAGCATATTCCCCGCGATTTTATTCCGCTTTCCCTCATTTGGTACGTGGCACCAGCAAACGTTTAAACGGTCTAGCACGTTAGCAACTGCTCGCTGTATTTGTGCCTCGGTCCATTCGTCCGGGTTCTTACTGCGGGGCTTTCCTTTCTTTCTTTCCGGAGGGGGATCTTCCCCTGCTTTTCTATCCTTCTCTCTTTTCTCTTCGAAGCGCTGAATCCTTAGCTGGATTCTTGATTTGTGGTCCATTATAGGGCACCCTTTCTTTACCTTCTCTTGTGTGTGAAGGGGCGGGGGGCGGGGCTTATTTGGCCTTCCCTCTGCCGTTAGCCCACTGGCAAGCACTCCTACAGATATTCCGTAATTCTCTCTTCCCAATTGGGGGGTGGCACTTCATTTCATTTGTATCTGTGAGCAGTTGCATTACCTCCCGTGGGTTTTTGTTTTCGTACTTAGCCCAACCGCACGCTAGTTTATAAAGCTTGGTATTCCGCCCACCTTCTTTAATGGGCCGCACCATCCAGGGTAATAGGGGGTCATTCCCTCCTGGTGGATTTAATCTTACTTGCGGCTCAGAAATCTGGGGCTCGACCCTTGGGGTTAGAATCATCCGGACCCACAACGGGGGGTCTACTGGTGACCCTTCATTAGACCAACGGTATCGCTTTCCTGCAATATGCACAGACGGGGGGGCGACCACATACCCACCGTCGCCACGAATATCTACCCCCGGATAAATGGCCGTCCGGTTCTTATACTCGTGTCCACCACTACGGAAAAATAGGTGCGCACCTTTCCCCGTCTGTGCTCTTAGCGTCTTGGGCAATTTGCCACACTGGCGCTCCAGTTCTTTTATGCTCTTCTCCCCATCTGGCCCATCGATATCTATGACGACAACCCCACTAATCCGGCCCGTTGCAATTCCGATGTTTGCGTTCGGCCAGTGCTTCCACCAGCTTTTGATTAGCTTGGGGTCCATCGTTGCATCTTTAACGCCGCGCCGAAGTGTCTTCTCCCCCCAGTGGGGGTGCTTCCCCGGACTGCTACAGTCCTTCTTGGCTTTACAGGTACACTGACCAGAGCTTATGGAATGCAGCGGGAAAACCGCAAAGCCCTCGTCAGCATATTGCAAGGCCCAATCAACCATCCTGGACATGAGCCAGCCGTTCCTTTAGCGATTTAGGAATTTCAGGGACTTCCCCAATTTCGCCATCCACAACCGTAGTTGCTTCGATAAAGTCTTCTAGGTCGTCTACCTCGGGGTCTGTAAAAATCCCATCGTTAGCCTTGTGCTCAATTGCTGCGGCACGGGCTAGGTTTTCGCCGAGTGTCAAAGTTTTGACAAGGCGCTTGATTGCCACCTTTTTACTCATCTCCATTTCCCACATTGCCCAAGCGGGGTTTACTTTCCCACCTCGGTTAGAAAGTTGCTTGGCTTTCTCAACATCGGCCCAAGGCACCACCTCAAACCGGGCATAGCCGCTCTTGAAAAGTGCAACCGCATAAACGTGCGTGGGAACACCCCGCTGTGTGGTTGCTATCTCATGCTGCAAATCTGGAGACAGGCCCTTAATTACTTTGAAAGAATCGTTCTCACAAACAACCTCGGCGTAGATGTCTTGAACCTCACCCGATTGCTTGGCCAGTTTAATCCAACCCCGATAGCCCACTTGAAGCGTACACGTTCCACCGTAAGGGATAAGGTGTGCCTCGTTTAGGATAGGGCTAAGGGATAGCCCCATCTGACACGTTTGCATAAATGAACGATAGATAGAGACGGAGGAACACTCTAAAACCTTTGGGCTATCAGTTACCGCGATGACTGCCATCTTCACCATCTCCTCAACGGAACGGTTTGCTGGTGTTACCTTCGCAACCTCTAGGCTTTTGGATTCTAAAAATTCTACCAATTCTTTTGCTGAGTTTTTATTTTTTGCCATTACTTGGTTTCCTTCCCTTCGGATGCTTTAGCCCGTGCTACTTTTTCTTCACTATGCAAGGCAGTCATCGCTTTAAACACTGGCTCACAGACGCACTCACGGCAATATAGAGCATGTCCCCCCAACCATCGCCGGTCGTCGTCGTTCAAGTCTTCGCCGCATTCTTTACACTTTTTATTGCTAGCCATTACTTCACCACCTTCGGTTTTAGGCTTCTCAAAATGCGATTGCCTTCAACGGTTTTTGTATACTTTGCAATTAGCTCGGGGTCGGGGTTCATCTCGTGGATTAGCCCTTTGTGGTCGAGAACCTGTTTAGCCTTGCTTGCCTTCCAGGTGTACCGCAATGCGTCATTTTGAATTCCAACATTTTCCCCGATGGCGGTTTTAAACCATTCGTCAATTTCATCTTTTTCGGCCTTCAACCCGCCCATCACCCCAATGATTTCATCGCGGCGATTGTGCTTGGCTAGGTGTTCCTCTGTAGCAACAAGCATGTTCTCATCTTTCATGCGCGGGTAGAGGCTGTACTCCTTTGAGGTGGGTGGGTTTTTTGGAACGATATGATTTTCCCAAAATGCGCACATCGACTTAAACAGGTTGAAACCAACCACAGGGTCGCGCTTAAGAATAAATATCTCAGGCTTATCCCCGCCAAACGAAGGCGTGACCCTGCATTCATCAAAACCATTCTGGTAAGCGTAGGGCGTGTTTAAGTGGTACTGTGTTTGTACAAAAGTTCGGTCGTAAACGTCATCCGTAAACTCGTCACCATATTGCTCACGCATAAAGGTATTATGTGATTTGCACTCCTGCATAACCTTACGGCCGTTCTGTAATGTAATAATGAAATCGGGCGTGTCGCGAAATGGAACCCCACAAGCTTCCCACCTTACAGTTCCGGCCGGTTCGTATGTCCAGCCGTGGGTCTTTGCCGACCAATCAGCAATAATAGGCTCCATGTATACCCCCCGAGTCATTGCATCATTGACAATAGTGACCTGCTTGAGCGCCAGCTTGTTATATGTTTCAACGCCGCCCGTCACTTCAACGTCATAGCCATGAGTTGAACCCATGCGCCCACCACGGTCGTCTATTTCTTCCCCTATGGTGTAGGACAACTCCAGCATTAGCCGCTGGAAATCCTCAACCGTTTTAATTTCTTCACTCATAAACTTGCACTCCCATGCGTTAGTTGTTAGCCTTACGGAAACTTTACCACGAGCTAATAGTGCTCGTCAACTAAATTGTGCGCTATACGGCGTACCTTAAGGGAGAGGTGGAAATAATGAAGTATTCTGTACCACACCACAGAAGGCGTTGGCCGGGGGTTCTTATGGCTCTATTTCTAGTAGCTGGATTGACAGTGGGTGTCCTCTGGCGGTCGGAGAAACTGCTTACAGTAGCGCTTGGGGCATCCCACCCAAAAGCGGTGAAGACTAGCGAGCCAAGCCCAACGGATAGGGATCTTCTAAATCTTATAATTGAAAAGGAGGTAGGTAATGGCCACCATTAATCTAAAAGCCAGCGCCGCCAAGCCAGAGGGCCAAAGGCACCAGGCGATAAGCCAGGTTGCAAAAACGTCAAGCCTGAGCCGTAATGAATACTACATGTACAAGAAAGACTTAGCGTCGATTGAATCTGCCATGCAGTTGCTTGAGGAGCTGGCCGAAGAGGTTGCGGGGCTAGCCTCTGGTTTTGGGAAGAGGCTTTTAATGGAGCCCAATTCCCCGCTTAATAATGAGGTCACCAAAATTCTATCGGTGGCAGTAGACGGGTTCCGCGATGTCCATGACGCCCTTGGGGAAGCGCCGGAAGTAATGCGCCCGTTCCTAGTAAGACATAAACCGGGATTCCTTAAGAGGTTGTTCGGGTAGTTTCTTGTGTTCCACATCAATAGTGCTACTATTGGTTAGGGCCGGTGAATCCTGTTCCCACTCCCAGAGGGTAATGCCTCCCCAAAGTCACCGGCCCTTTTTACTATGCCTAAACGTCTCACCAAAAATTGGCTTGCCTACGAATTTGAATGTCGCTGCGGTTGCCGCTCCGGGCACATGGACCCCAAGCATGTTGAGAAGCTCCAGCGGTTAAGGGATGAAATTGGGGTAGCTCTAAAAGTAAACTCTGGCATACGGTGTGCCGAATACAACGCCACGATAGACGGGGCAGCTAAGAAGTCTTGGCATGTCCCTCGTGATGGTGTCTGCTATGCTTGTGACATTACATTTGCACACGGCCCGAGAAGCAACTCCCGAATCCTAAAACTCTACACCCTCGCTGACCAATTGCACTTCCGAGGCATGGGTTTATACCGTGGGAGAATCCACGTAGACAGTCGCCCGTCCCGACGCGCTAGATGGATTGACCACTTTTGGAACTGGAAAGATAGCTGATTACCAAGTGACTTTAATGCCCGCCATCCCTGCTAGCTGTTCGGCGGTGGCGGTTGCTTCTGCAAATGCTCTAACGCTCTTTCCAATTTCAGAATTAAACTGCACAAAGCCTTCAGGCTCGAAGCTTCCGCCAGAAATAGACCAGTCATGATTAAACCGTACGCCAGCAAGCAACATATTATTATTCGGTCCATCCAGACCTAAGAACTTTTTTTTAGCAGCGTGTCAGCAATAGTCTTAGCGTTCTGGTGTGCCGCTTCGGTCTTCCCCTTCGCCCAGCTTCTCCCCATTGTGTAGGACATGCCACAGCAGGCAGACAACAGGCCACCGATCATTTGAGCCCACGGTGTTTCAGGCACTACTGATAAAACCAAACCGCCAATCATCCCAACGGCTGATATCCAAAATTCTGTACTGCGGTACCCCGGCTTATTCATCGTTTTCTTCCTTCGCTTGCTGAACACTAACTCTTATCCTGTACTCCTCACGGAACTCATAAAAGCACCGGGAGAAATCAGCTAGCTTTTCCCTCATTTCAATGATCTGAGTTTCGAGTAAACCCAGGCGATATTCTATTGAGCCTCCAGAGGATTTTTGCATCCCCTTCTCAACGAGCTTAACCAGCGCCATCACAACGCCAACCAATGCGGCCGTGGTGTAAGCGCTATCTTCCATTACCAATTTCGCCCGAGTTTGTACGTACCCCCGTTGCTGTCGACAATGCAGATATTGGTCACCGGGTATGCAGAATGGGAAGGGGTAAAATTTGAAGTGTAGCGACCGACCCCTTTAACTATCGTGAATTCGTCAATGTAACCGTAAAATGAATCGCTGTTATCTGCGGCCCACGTACCAATTTTAAGCAGCGGG